>JAEEGL014632326.1_pt1 | contig 17046 bp, 17 predicted proteins | sample 9134231 | NCBI WGS metagenome assembly JAEEGL01 (sample SAMN16246548, study PRJNA631951) | gut metagenome | biome: gut microbiome; feature: rumen; material: fiber-attached | host: Bos | place: Iran: Karaj | collected 2018-10
CAACCATTTTTGCTCCTGCTTTTTTTAACACTTTTGCACATTCATCAGCAGTATTTCCCGTTGTTAAAATGTCATCAAAAAGTATAACTTTTTTATTAAATATTCTCTGCGAATTTTCTATTATGTATGCATTATTTAAGTTCGTTTTTCTTTCTTCTCTGTTTAAGCTACTTTGAACCTTAGTATTTTTTTGTTTTTTTAATACATCTTTTGCATACTCTATATTAAGCATACTTCCAATAGATTTTGCTACAAGCTCCGATTGGTTGTAACCTCTTAATCTAAGTTTGGTTTTGTACATTGGTACTGGAATGATTATATCATAATTTTTTAAAAATCTACATATTTTTTCAAAATTACACAAAAGTTTTGTAAAAGTATTATATAGCTCAGGTTTATCATAGAATTTATAGCTTAATATAAGCTCTCTAATATAACTTTTATACTCATACCCATATACATGAAAATCAAAATTCCTTTTTTGAACTTTATTAATAGGATGCTTTGCTTTTAGATTTTCTAACTTTAATTGACATTTTTTACATATATAGTCTGAATTGATTTTTTTACATAGTCCACACTTTGGCGGAAATATTAAATTAAGGGCAAATCTAAGCATTACTTATTCCTTTCTTTTGCCCCCATAATTATTTTTCTAACTTAAACTTAAGTCCTGTATTTCTAGTTTTACTTTCTGCATTTTGAATCATAAACTCAATTATTTGCTTTGGTCCAACTACTACTAATAGCTTTTTTGCTCTTGTAATTGCCGTATAAAGTAAATTTCTTGTAAGAAGCATTGCTGAAGATGGCGGTATGACTAAAATTACCACATTAAACTCACTTCCCTGAGATTTGTGTATTGTTACGCTATACGCAAGTTCTAGTTCTTCTAATGATGTATATGCATACCATGCAGTTTTCTCATCATCAAATTCCACCTTGATTTGTTTTTCTTCTAAATCAATTTTAGTTACTGTACCAATTTCGCCATTAAAAATGCCATTACCTGTTTCACCGTTTTTTTGCCAAAAAATATCATAGTCATTTTTTATTTGCATAACTCTGTCGCCTTCTCTAAACACTTGCTCACCATAGCTTTTTTCGTTTTTTACATCACTTTCAGGATTTAACGCACTCTGCAATACTTTATTTAATTCTTTTGTTCCAAGCATTCCTTTCTTCGTCGGTGTAAGGACCTGCATATCTTTGAAAAATTCATAGTTACCAAATTTTTTTAATCTATCTTTAGCTAAAGATACAACATTATATAACATTTTTTCTTGAGATGGCTCATTTATGTAAAAGAAATCGTCTTGTGTTTCTTCATCTTCTTTGCTTCCTTTTTGTATAAATCCTTTTCCCTCATTTACATTGTGTGCGTTAACTATTATTTTACTTTTAGCTGCCTGTCTGAAAATTTTGTTTAGATGAATTACTGGAATCTGTTTAGACTCTATCATATCCTTTAATACACTTCCGCGGTCCAACAGATGGGAGCTGGTCGCTGTCTCCAACTAAAACAAGTTTAGTGCCAAGATAAATTCCCTTTGTTACATAATTCATTAAAAAAACATCTACCATAGACATTTCGTCAATTACAACTACATCTGCATCTATTGGTGCAACTTCAAAATCTACATTCTCAAGTTTTGACTCATCTTGTATTTTTCCTATTTCCAAAAGCCTGTGTATTGTTTTTGCTTCTTTACCTGTTGTTTCTGTCATTCTTTTAGCTGCTCTTCCAGTTGGTGCACAAAGAGCAACTTTCATTCCCCTAGATTCATATATAGCTATAATCTCTTTAACTATAGTTGTCTTTCCTGTTCCTGGTCCTCCAGTAATTATGCAAACATTGTTATCATTTACAGCTTCAACTGCTTCCTTTTGTTTATCAGACAATTCAATTTCTAAAAGTTTTTCCTGCTTTTTTTGTACATTTACAAAATTCTTAATAAACTTACTATTTTTTGCAGCAAGCAGTGCTTGCATTTTACCTGCAATGTTTTGTTCCGCTTTATAAAATGGATAAAGATATACCCATTGTTCTTCTTCGTCTCTTTTTTCAACAATTATATCTTTCCTAACAGATAAATTAATGAGTGCGTCTTCAGTATCTTCAGTATTTACTTCAAGCATTTGTGTAACATATTGTATTAAATTTTCTTTTATAATACATGTATGTCCATTATATGTTGCTAAAATAAGTGCATACTTAATTCCACTTGCTATTCTTTTGTCGCTATTATACGGCAAACCTAATTCTAGTGCCATCTTATCTATTTTTTTAAAATCTACTCCATACGTAACATCTATAAGAATATATGGGTTTTCTTTTATTTTTTGAATGGCATTATTTCCAAGTGCTGTAAGTACTTTTTTTGCATTACTTGTGCTTATACCAAATTTTTCTAGGAAGCTTACAATTTGCCATAACTCCCATTTTTCATTAAATTCTTGTGAAATTTCAATAGCTCTTGCTTCATTAATTCCCTTTATTTCAGCTAGGCGCTCTGGATTATCCTTAAATATTTTTATTGTTTCATCGCCAAATGCTTTAACAATTTTTTTTGCAGTTGCAGGACCTATTCCCTTAATTACCCCTCCAGATAAATATTTTTCAATAGCGTCACTAGTTTCTGGTAAAAGCTTTTCAAAAGTATCTATCTTAAATTGCCTTCCATATTCTTGGTGAACAACAAATTTTCCAAATATTTTTAAGGTATCTCCTTGGTTAATAAAAGGAAGATATCCGTACAGCAGTTATATTTTCTTCATCTGTTTGCATTTGGCAAATTGTATATCCATTATCATCATTTTGGTAAATTATTTCTTCAATGCTTCCTTTTAATTCCAAGTTGTTCCTCCTTTAATTATTTTCATCGCCTTTTGGTTTTTCTTTAATAAACTTTTTGGTTGTATTAAAAGATTTATTTTCTAACACATATTCTTTACTAGTACTTATATTGTACTCTTTATTTAAAATAGCATCTTTTATTATTTCTTCCGCCCACCATGGATTTTTTACAAAAACTGGTCCTAAACAATTTGTAAATATTGCATTTTTCTTTCTAGCCCCCTCTAATTCTGTTCCATTATTTCCATAACCATACTCCACATTGCCTAGAGAATCTTCATTTTTTACATTAAAATCTACTAATTGAATTTGCGAACCAATAATCTCTTGCTTCGTTTTATTAATTACAAACTGTAAGTCATCACCTAAAACCATTTTTCGCTCTGCTACATCCATGTCTATTAATCCAAGTCCTTCTATAACTTCTCCATTTTCTTTTTTAATATTTTTTGCGAATATGCTTCCTGTTGTGCCAATACATAATAAATATTTATTATCCTCAATATATTTTTCAAATTCATCTTTTTGACTTTCTAATGCTGCAATTATATTTGGCATAACTTTTAATTCACCTGGTGGGCAAAATATTATATCAGTATTTTTAAAATCTATTTTTTCTTTATAATCATTAACCCTTGTTATTTTTATCTCAACATTTAAGTTTTCAGCTACTTTTTGAAATGCTTGTATACTTCCTCTTTCTCCATGCAAATTCAGTATGTCTGGATATAGCCATACTAAGTTTAAGAAAATTTTGTCCATTTTTTTATGTCCTCCCTATGTGCTTTTTTTACGAACCTAATCTTTATGGAGCACTTAAGTAGCTCCGCTACCATTTTCATAGATTCCTTTCTCTAGAATGTGTTTTATTTTACTATATGGCTTCATTCCTGTCAAAATGTAAATGTTATTTGTTTTAATCTCATCCATTTTATTTAGTATTTTTGATAAATCTTCTTCATAGTCGTATATTTCCATCTTTTCTATAGCAGCTCCATCATATACCATTCTGTTTGCAGTATCAAAGCATACAGTTTTTGAAAAAACAATGTATTTTTCTACAGGTGTTTTTGCAATTTCCTTAAAATTACAATCAAAAAAATAAAATGTATTTGTGTAATATGGTAAAAAATCCTTAACTTCAAAAAGCCCTATAAAGATTGCTTTTTCTTCTTTATCCATAGCAATTGTATCTAATGCAGATTGTAGTGTTTCAGGATTTTCCTGTTTCATTCGTAAGTAATGTATTTGTTTATTTTTATATGTTAAATTTTCTCTTCTTTCATTTGGATTTACAAAGTTTTCAAATCCATTACTTATCTCTTCAGCTGTCATGCCAATTTTCTTTCCAACAGCGATCGCTGCTGCATAATCATATAAATGAAATGGCGTTATATATTTAATTTTGTAATCTTCCCCATTTGCTTTAATTTTCTTGTTCTCTAAATCAATCTTTTCAATCTGAACATCTGGATTATCACTCGAGGAATGTTCGCAGTTATTGCAATGAAATCTTCCAATGCTTTCTAAATTATAATAGTCGAATATTATTCTACTATTACATTTTGGGCATGGTAACGTAACATCAAAAAAATCATTCTTTTCAAAGCTTCTATCATTTTTTGTAATACTAAAATAAACAGCATGTCCAGCTTTTTCTTCTAGCCCTTTGCTTCGAGGTTCTTCATTATTTAAGAATAATGTCATTTTTTTATTAATAACTTTTTCAAGTTTTCTATAAATAAAATCCGGATCACCATTTCTTTGCACTTGGTCCTTTTGTAAGTTTGTAATTACTAAATTATTTGCTGGCAAAGCTTTATAAATCTTTTCTAAACTTCTTTCGTCAATTTCTAAAACTAAATACTCTTTGTTAAATTTTCCAAACAGTGTAGAATTTTTTATTAATGTTGTTGCAACTCCCCCCATCATATTAGCTCCTTCGCTATTTGTTGCAACTTTTCTTCCGCTACTTCTAATCATGTAAGAAATTAAATTTGTTGTTGTAGATTTTCCATTTGTGCCTGTAACCATTATTACTTTATTAAAATCAATTTGCTTGAATCCTGCTACAAAGTTTTTGCATAACTTTGTAGCAATCCTTCCTGACACATTAGTTCCTTTTCTTTTGTCCACAATTTTTGCCAAAAATGCGATTGTTTTTCCCACAATTAAGGCAATTTCGAATGGCATACTCATTTTTTCTCCTTCCTGCCACGTTTACTTTTTGCTCTATTTATGAAAAAATCTCTAATATCGTATACATATTTGTCTCCTAGTACGATTAGCATAAACAAGTATGCAATTGCTCCAACTATTATTTTAATTAATATTGATAAAATTCCTGTTTTTATTATAACCCCTGTAAGTAAACAGCATAAAAACATTACAATAGATGCAATAAAATATTTCTTACCAGAAATAAAAGCTTTTTTAATAGGTAGTTCATTTCTCACATAATAAATTTGAACTCCAACTAGAACAAATTGAGCAACAGTTGTTGTAAGTGCCGCACCAATTCCTCCCCAAAATGGTATGATAATAAAATTTAATACTACATTTGTAATTAATCCTGCAATTGCAGATATTGTGTATTCTTTTTGCCTTTTTGTTGGCAATAAATATTGAACTCCAATTACATTCGTAATCCCTGTTCCAATTACAATTGGAGATAAAATATAAATAATGTTTGCTGTTTGCGTAAAGTTTGTGCCCAAAAAAATTGGTACAAATTCCTTTGCGACAACATCTATTCCAAAAGTAATAGGATATGCAAGGAAAAACATAAATCTAAATGACCTTACAATATATGAATTTAATGTTTTCTTGTCTCCACTTGCATATATACTTGCAATTCTTGGTACCATTACAATTCCAAGAGAAGATACAATTGTAAATAATACATTTATAACCTTATGTGCTTCTTCGTAATTTCCCAAAACAGCTTTATCTGCAATCATATATCCAATCATTGTTTTGTCTATAATGTTGTATACCTTAATTGCAATTTGCGGAATAAATAGCATTATAATTGGCACAGCATGTCTAAATGCAGAGAACTTGCCAATTTTAACCCCATTAAAATATTTAGGCAAATAAAACCATAATGATAAATTTCCAACCAAGTCTGCCAAAGCATATATTAATAAGTATTTTGACAAATCCTCTGGTTTTTTTACAAATATAAATATACAGGCAACACTTATTATTCTTACTGCTACATTCCTTGTTACAGTTTTTTTGAATTCTTCAATTCCCTGGAAGAACCAGCTTATATCGAATGTAGCAGCTATAAGATATAATATTAATATTCTATAATATTCCTGATACTGTGATCCATTAACATACGCGAAAATATAAATGCATGTAGATATTGCCATAGTAATTGTTCTGAATACTATTATTTCAAAAAAAGCTTTTTTTCTTTGTCTTTTGTTTTCTCTAGCATAGGCTATTTCTCTTTGGCCATATAATGAAACTCCGAGAGCACCAAATAACGTAAAATACGTTACAATAGTTACAGTAAAACTGTATATTCCAACATTTGTTGGTCCTAGTACCCTTGAAATATATGGTGTTGTAATAAGTGGTAGTATAAGTATTAGTATTTGATAAACTAAATTATATAAATAATTCTTCTTAATACTTTTACCTTCCAAATTTTTTTATTCCTTCCTTAATTTTACTTTTCATATGTGACATTTTTTGATATGTCGAATATGTTATATTCCACATTGTATTCATAAATGGAGAAAAAACCATAGATAATTCATCTACAAATTCTACTACTTCCCCTCCAAATCCTTTTTTAAAGCGATATACACCATATTGTGGTGAATTTTCGTCATTAAATCCTGTTACGCCTCTAAAATCATATATGTCGCAATTGTTCTGAACTGCAAGTTTTATCATTTCCCATTGTAGAAGGTATGTTGGCATTAAATTTCGATGCTCATTCGTGCTTCCGCCATACAAGTACCAAACTTTATTTCCATATATGATTGGCATAACAACAGCAATAGGTTTACCCTCAAATTCTGCTATGAGTAATTTCATGTAATTTGGATGTAAATTATCATATATTTTTTCAAAATATTCTTTCCCTCTTATGAAAAAATCATCCCTTTGCCCTGTAGTTTCCATTATATCATGGAAAATTCCCAGGTCTTCTTTTGTCCCTTCTCTTACAGTAACACCCTTTTTCGTTGCAAGCCTTACATTGTATCTTGTTTTTTCATGAAAGTTCTTAAAAACCTCCTCTTCCGTTTTTCCGCTAATGTCAATTTGCATGACAAATTTAGGTTGTATAACATCCTCTACACCTTTTATATTTTTCTTTTGCTTGTATCCAAGCTCAGAAGCAATTTTCTTAAACTCATCATCATCTTGTCTTACACACGGATCCATTCTTATAATAAAAGCATTATATTTTTTCGCTATGTCTTTCATCTTGTTTGTTAAATCTGCTAATGTTTCTTTATCATGTATATCACATACAAACCCTCTTGGTGCATACATCATATATCTATTAAAAATTGGAACTTTCCTAAGCAATATACTCATTGTTCCTTTAACATTTCCCTCTTTATCGTAAGAAACTATAAATTCATTTTTCCAACTATCTTTAACTTTAGCCCATTCTGGTGATTGTAAAAAATGAGTATATTTATTTTTCATAAGAAATTCTTGTACTTTTTCGTCCATTGCAAATTTCCCCTTTTACATTTTATACATTGTTATTCTAGCATTATTTATATGTTTTTTCAATTATTTATATAAATTTTTATTAATATAGGTTTTGTGTATATTTTTTTTTGAAAAAACACATAATAAAATTGCAAGGAGGTGCTCGTCATGGCAGAGAACAACCAGAAAAATGAAAAAAATAACAAAAATAATAAAAGCAATAAATCAAATCAAAATAGAAAAAGTAATTTAAATAATGAACAAAACAATAGCAACGATAACTGTAGATAGTTTTTTATGCAAAAGTAGTGCAAATTGGTAATTAATTTGCACTACTTTTGTGTTGTATAAAAAAGATCATATTTTTTATGTTATTTATTTTTCTAAATATTTTTTCAAGAACTTGCCTGTATAAGAGCGCTCATTTTTACATATTTGTTCTGGAGTACCTATTGCAATTACTTCTCCTCCATTTTCTCCGCCCTCTGGTCCTAAGTCTATAATGTGATCAGCAGTTTTTATTAAATCTAAATTGTGTTCGATTACAATAATGCTATTTCCTGTATCAACAAGTCTTTGTAAAATTTCTACTAGTCTGTGTACATCTGCTATATGAAGTCCAGTCGTAGGTTCATCTAAAATATATAAAGTTTTACCAGTTGGTCTTTTAGAAAGCTCTGTTGCAAGCTTAACTCTTTGTGCCTCTCCGCCAGATAATGTAGTAGATGGCTGTCCTAATTTTATATAACCTAAACCAACATCATAAAGAGTTTGAATTTTTTGCTTTATTCTTGGAATATTTGAGAAAAAGTCAAGTGCTTCTTCAACAGTCATTTCTAGTACATCAGAAATGCTCTTTCCTTTGTATTTTACCTCTAAAGTTTCCTTGCTATATCTGTGTCCCTTGCACACTTCACATGGTACATAAATATCTGGCAAGAAATGCATTTCTATTCGTATAATTCCATCACCTTGGCATGCTTCACATCTTCCTCCAGGAACATTAAAACTAAATCTGCCCTTTTCATATCCACGCAATTTTGCCTCATTTGTTCCAGCAAAAATATCACGTATCATGTCAAAAACACCTGTGTATGTTGCTGGGTTAGAGCGAGGAGTTCTTCCAATTGGCGATTGATCTATATTTATAATTTTATCAATATTTTCTAATCCTTTTATTTCTTTGCATTTACCTGGTTTTTCATTTGATCCATATAGTTCTCTTGCAATAGTTTTATATAATATCTCATTTACTAATGTTGATTTTCCTGAACCTGAAACACCTGTTACACAAGTAAAAACACCCAAAGGGATTTTTACATTAACATTTTTTAAGTTATGCTCTTGTGCTCCAACAATTTCTATAGACTTTCCATTAGATTTTCTTCTTTTCGTTGGAACAGGGATACGTTTTTTACCGCTTAAATATTGTCCAGTAATAGATTCTGGTACAAGTTTTATTTCTTCTGCTGTACCTTGTGCAATTACATTTCCTCCATGTACCCCTGCTCCTGGTCCAATATCTATAATTTGATCAGCAGCATACATAGTGTCTTCATCATGTTCTACTACTAAAAGTGTGTTACCTAAATCTCTTAAATTTTTCATAGTTGCTAATAATTTATCGTTATCTCTCTGATGCAGCCCTATGCTAGGTTCATCTAAAATATATAAAACTCCACTTAGTCCAGAACCTATTTGTGTAGCTAAACGTATTCTTTGTGCTTCTCCTCCGGATAGAGTTCCTGCAGGTCTAGATAGTGTTAAATATTCTAGTCCTACATCCATTAAAAATTGTAATCTCTTATTTAATTCCCTAAATATTGGTTCCGAAATCATTTCATCTTTTTTGCTTAAATTTAAATCATTTATGAAATCCTTAATTTTATTGATTGGCATATCAGTAAGTTCATTAATATTCTTTCCTGCTATTCTTACTGCCAAACTCTCTTTCTTTAATCTTGCTCCATTACACAAAGTACAAGGGCTATCACTCATATACATTTCGTAAAAATCTCTCATTCCTTGAGACTTAGTTTCATTGTATCTTCTTTGCAGTGTTGGTATAACGCCCTCAAACGGTGCTGTGAATTTTCGTGTACCTGCCGCACTAGTATATGAAAAATCTATTGCTTCTTCTCCAGTACCATATAATATTTTTTCCAAAAAACTTCTTGGAAGTTTCTTAATTGGGACATTAATGTTTACTCCATAGTGTTTAGCTATACTTTCAAAATACATTTTTGCCATAGTTTCTGATTTTTTCATTGTACTTGCGCCAAACGCTTTAACTCCATCATATAGAGTTTTATTTTTGTCAGGTATTATTAGGTCTTCATCCATTTTCATTAAATAGCCAATTCCTGTACATTCAGGGCATGCGCCAAATGGATTATTAAATGAAAACATTCGTGGAGATAATTCTTCAAAGCTTATTCCACAATCAGGGCAAGCATAATTTTGGCTAAAAAGCCTCTCCTCTTTGCCTTGTATATCAACTGTTACCAGATTGTTTGCATGCTTTAATGCTACTTCAACAGATTCTGCAAGCCTGTTTCTTATATCAGGTTTAATTACTAGTCTATCTACTATAATATCTATATTGTGTTTTTTCTTTCTATCTATTGGTATGTCATCAGTTATTTCATATATCTGTCCATCTACTTTAACTCTTACAAACCCCTCTTTTGAAAAATCTTGTAGCAATTTAATATACTCGCCCTTTTTCCCTCGAACTACTGGTGCTAATATCTGTATTCTTGTTCCTTCTTCTATTTCTAATATTGTATCAACAATTTGGTCTAAAGTCTGTTTTTCTATTTTTTTCCCGCAATTTGGGCAATATGGAACTCCAATACGAGCATAAAGTAAACGTATATAGTCATATATTTCAGTAACTGTTCCTACTGTAGAGCGAGGATTCTTAGATGTTGTTTTTTGGTCTATTGATATTGCTGGCGACAACCCTTCTATTGACTCAGCATCAGGTTTTTCCATAAGTCCTAAAAATTGTCTTGCATAAGAAGAAAGGCTTTCCACATATCTTCTTTGTCCCTCAGCATATAAAGTATCAAATGCAAGTGATGATTTCCCAGATCCTGAAAGTCCAGTAATAACAACTAATTTATTCTTAGGAATATCCAAATCTATATTTTTTAAGTTGTGAACTTTTGCTCCCTTTATTATTATCTTATCATTCATTTTTATCCCCCAAAAAATAAAATATCTTTTCTATTATACTATTCTTTTATATAATAAACAAGCGTTTTTATATAAAAGAATAGAAAAAAGGCAGAACTTAATCTGCCTTTTTTTTGGTGGTTACTTTTGGGTTGCCTTTTCAAGTCTCATCAGTTCTTTGCCGACAGTACAAACATTACACCTGTCAGGTCTTAACGATACAGGTTCGAATTTGCAGTTTGAGCAAAATGTTTCATAGAGCCTCTTTGCATACTGCCGTTCTTGTTCTGCCAACGTTTCCTTAAACCATTCGCTTGACTTCTCCTTGTGCTTATTACCGTTTACCACAGCAGTAACCTCCTTTGCTATAAATTGTGGTAATAAATATTATATCACATATTTTTTAATTTGTCACGTGAGCTGGAATTCCTACTGCAGTTGAATTGTCTGGTATGTTTTCAAGCACAACTGCATTTGCGCCAATTTTCACATTGTTTCCAATTGTAATAGGTCCGAAGCACTTTTGCACCTGCTCCTATTACCACATTGTTGCCTATATCAGGGTGTCTTTTCCCTGCATTTTTTCCTGTTCCTCCAAGAGTTACTCCGTGGTAGATTGTGCAGTCATCGCCAATATTTACAGTTTCTCCAATTACAACACCTGCTCCATGATCTATAAATAGTCTCCTTCCAATTTTTGCACCGGGGTGTATCTCGATTCCTGTAAATGTCCTTCCGCATTTGTGAAACAAGTCTAGATAAAAAAATAAATCTATGATAATGTAACCAATGAGCAAATCTATGAAATATCAATATATGAAAACCTGGATATAGCAGTATTGCGCTAATTAAATTTTTACATGCAGGATCCTTTTTATATATGTTTTTGGCATCTTCCCATAACTCGCGTATCCACATAAAAATCACCTTAGTATAATATATGCTAAAGTGATTTCGTATGTTAAACAATATTTTTGTACATCATAAAAATTTTATTAATTTTGCAAACTTGCCTCTAGTTCTTTTATTTTATCTCTAAGCTCTGCCGCCTTTTCAAATTCCATATTACTTGCGTGTTTTAGCATTTCATCGGTTAGTTTTGCAATTACCTCTTCTATGGATTCATCTTTGCCAATGTCATATTTACTGCTAATGTCTTCAACAATTGTTGCTTTAATTACGTCTCTTACAGATTTTTTAATGGTTTGTGGTGTAATGCCATGTTCTAAATTATATTCCATTTGGATTTTTCTTCTTCTGTTTGTTTCCGAGATTGCCTTATCCATTGAATCTGTAAGTTCATCTGCATACATAATAACTTGTCCTTCTGTGTTTCTTGCAGCACGTCCTATTGTTTGTATTAAGCTTCTTTCCGAACGCAAAAAGCCTTCCTTATCCGCATCTAATATTGCAACTAAAGAAACCTCCGGCAAATCTAATCCTTCTCTTAGAAGATTAATTCCAACCAATACATCAAACTCACCAATTCTTAAATCTCTAATAATTTCCATTCTCTCTAGTGCTTTAATATCTGAATGCATATATCTTACACGTATGTCTAGTCCTTTCAAATAGCTTGTTAGATCCTCTGCCATTTTTTTAGTAAGAGTTGTTACAAGAACTCTTTCTCCTTTATCAACTCTTATATGTATCTGTTCTATCAAATCATCAACTTGGTTCGTTACAGGTTTTACAATTATTTCTGGATCTAGTAATCCAGTAGGTCTTATTATTTGTTCTACTACATTATCTTTAGAATGTTCTTTTTCGTATTCTGCAGGTGTAGCGCTTACAAAAATAACTTGATTTATTCTGTCTTCAAATTCGTTAAACTTGAGTGGTCTATTATCATATGCCGATGGTAAACGGAACCCATAATTTACAAGTGCATCTTTTCTTGCCCTGTCTCCATTATACATTGCTCTTACCTGTGGAATAGTTGCATGCGATTCGTCTATTAAAAGTAAAAAATCATCAGGAAAATAATCAAACAAAGTGTATGGGGCACTTCCTGCTGGCCTTCCGCTTATATGTCTAGAATAATTCTCTATTCCTTGGCAGAAACCTGTTTCTTTTAACATTTCAATATCAAAGTTTGTTCTTTCTTCTATTCTTTGTGCTTCAATATATTTGTTCTGTGATTTAAAATATTGAACTCTCTCCTCCATTTCTTCTTCTATTGTGACTATTGCCTTTTCCATTTTGTCTTTTGTTGTTACATAGTGAGAATTTGGGAAAATCATAATATGATTTCTTGCTCCAATTATTTTTCCTGTAAGAGGGTTTATTTCATTTATTTTTTCTATTTCATCTCCCCAAAATTCAACACGTATTGCACTTTCTCCATAATCTGAAGGATATATTTCAACAATATCGCCTTTTGCTCTAAACGTACCTCTCTTAAAATCAATTTCATTCCTATTATATTGCATACTAACTAATTTACGTAAAACTTCATCACGGCTTTTGTTCATTCCAGGTCTTAAAGAAACAATCATATTTTCATAATCAATAGGGTCTCCCAATCCATAAATGCAAGAAACTGATGCCACAATTATTACATCTCTTGTTTCAAATAAGCTTGCAGTTGCTGAATGCCTTAGTTTGTCTATTTCATCATTAATAGATGCATCTTTTTCAATGTAAGTATCTGATGACGCTATATATGCCTCTGGTTGGTAATAATCATAATATGATACAAAATACTCAACATTGTTTTCTGGGAAAAACTCTTTGAATTCGCTATATAATTGTCCGAGCTAAGGTCTTGTTATGTGCTAAAACAAGAGTCGGTTTTTGCACTTTTTCTATAATATTTGCCATAGTAAATGTCTTTCCGTGAACCAGTTACTCCTAAAAGTGTCTGGAATTTCTTGCCCTCTTCTATTCCTTTTGAAAGGTATTCTATTGCCTTTGGTTGGTCACCGCATTGGCTTATATTCTGATACTAATTTAAACATTTGTCCTCCTTTGTAACCTATAAAAACGACAACTATTAACCTTAAATTCGTGTAATTTGTTCGCTTTTTCTTTCTTTTTTCAAATATAAATCGTGATTACACAAGTTAGGTCACAAACTATTATACAATTCTTTGTATATTTATTAAACTAAACAATATTAAAAAACTAAACAAATCTAAAAAGATCTTTGAATAAATTTTTGTTAGAATTAAATACACTTATCATTTCATCTATATATTCTTTTGAAGTAACTTCTTCTCGCCATTTATATGGTATTGGTAACCCAATTTGCTTTGCTATTAGGTTCATAAAAATAGACCTTGGAACATCTGAAATATTAGACGATGTGTAGTATTGCCCTTTTGGATCACAATATAACCAATAATCTAGTTTTTCGTTTTTTTTAATATTTTCAAACAATTCCATTGGCTTTAATTTTAGCACTGTTAATAGTTCATTCTCAATTTCTTTGTTAAAATTAAATGGAATCAAATGTAAATGTGCATGTACTATACTTTGAGGGTGTCTACCGCTTTCTAGAGAGCCATGTTCTAATATTATTGAATTAATATGAAAGTATTCTTTATAAATCTTTTTTATTATATTTATAATTTTTTCTACATGTTTTAGTTCATCTTTTGATAGCTCTGCAAAACCGTTTTTATGTTGTTTTGGTACTATCATTAAATAACCTTTAACAAGACCACCTGTAGCTTGAGAAACCAATAATAAATCATCTTCATATAAAATAACATTTTTTTCTTTTTCATTATTGTTATCTCCAGTTTTCACAATATTGCAAAAAACACATTCTTTCATCTACCTATCCTCTTTTCACAATATGTTTTAGCCCAGTAAGATACTCTTCATTAATTAGCATATTTCTAATATTATTAGGTCTTAAGTCAATATCTTTTAGTTCTTCTAGTGTGACCCACTTAAATTCTAGTAGCTTTTCTTCACCTTTATCATTTTCAATTCTTTCATGGTCTTTCATCTGCAATTGCTTTTTGAGTTTTATTATATAATAAAATTCTATTCCATGACATTTTTTATTATCTCTTATCCAAAAATTTTCTTGTATTGCAAATAAGTTTGTTTCTTGAACATCGCAACCAATTTCTTCCTTTATTTCACGAACAACAGCTTGCTCTGAGCTTTCTCCTATTTCAATGTGGCCCCCAGGTATATGATAATAAGGTGTTTTATTTACCCTCATGATTAAAAACATATTTTCTTGTTGAATAATCCCACAAGCTCTCCCATGAAATTCTTGTTCATCTGTTTTTATTTTTAAATCCATAACATAGTCTTCCTTTATAATTTTTAATTATCTTTAATCAAATTATTAATCTTTTCAATAATATCTTCATCAGTTGTATCTAATATATTTGATACACTGTCTTTTAAAACTTCCTCATATGACTTATAATATAGCTCAATATTCTTATCAAGAGTATTGTCTAATATGTTTTCTCTTTGCTTAAATCTTTCAATTAAAATCTTTTTATCAACGATAAAGTCAATCTTAATTCTTTCATAATACGAAAAATCAATTGTATTAATAAAAGCATGACTAAATATCACAAGGTCTTTATTCATAGTTTTAAATTCAGGCATATAGTTTATTAATTTTTCATATTTGTTGCAAAAAGATATATAATCTTTTTCTTCTTTAATGTTTTTTAATTCATTAATAATTTTATATAATCTTTTATTAATAAACTTCATTGTAGATTTATGCCATTTAACTATCAATTCTAATGGTAATCCACCTTCATACAAAGCACATCTTAAATAATATTGTCTCATGTTTTCATTATCTAATACAGGTCTTTGCTGAGTATATTTATATAGGTTTTCCTCAGGATTATTGTTGAAAAAATCCCATCTTAGAGTTTCAACCTCTAATGCTAGAAAATTATATTTTTCTGCCAATAGCTTACTGGTATATGTTTTTCCAGCTGCAGGAGCTCCTCCTATGGTAATAAATTTCACTATTCCACCTCCGCAAATACTCTGCAAGGAGATCCGTCAAATTCTTTGAAATTTAATGGCATTGCATATACTTTAAATTTTTTACCTATTAGCAATTTCATGTTACATACATTTTCTACTATTAATATGTCATTTCCTAATATCTTTTTATGTATTGGATATGGAAATTTATCAGGAGTTGGAATGTCTAATAAAATCATTTTTGGATTTTTAGACACTAAAAAATCTACTAAATTTTCATCAAGTACAGGAACATCATCAAATAAATGATCTATTCCTTTTTCTATATGCCCTGAATATAAAAGAAATACATCTTCATCCTCTATACTATTTACATCTGGATTGTTAATATCAATTACTTTTCCTTTGCCTATAAATTTTTCTATTTCAAATTCACTTGATTTTTTTCCAGCATCAATCATATGATATGGGAAATCTATATGTGTTCCAAAGTGCGTATTAATAGTTATCTGATGTTCATTGTATGTATTCTCTTTAATGTTAGCATGTTGCTTAAAAATAATATCTGGTTCTCCTGTAAAAACAGGTGTATCTTCTGTTAATAATATCGATAGATCAATATACTTATTCTCTTTCATATACATCATCTCCTCTACTTTTTTCATGGATTTTACTTCCTATGTACAATGCTATCTCATTTGGCTTTTTACCTTCTGTATTTATAATTTCCGCATCGAATAAACTTGTTGTTATATGTCTTAAATTCTGCTCAATTATTTCAAATTCTCTAGGATTAGATACTAATAATTTTTCCATGTATGCCATTGGCTTATCTCTTTTCTCATTCCTCCTTAGTCTTTCTTCTGTACTGGCTGTTAAATAAAATGCCCACTCAGGTTTTGGAAATAGTTGCAATAAACTATAGACTTTCTTAGCTAATGTATTTGGATAATTTTGTTGCATTAAAGCATAGCTTCTTAATGCAAAATATGAATCTTGTAATATTATTCCCTCCTTTCTAGGTTCATAATTGAATAAGTCTTCACTAATTGCCAAAGTATATAGTTCATTGATTAAGTCTGTATGTAATTTGCCTTTTTTGGATTGTGCTACCGTGAAATCAAAAATCGCAGACTCACCACTAAGTGTTCTTTGTTGAATTTGAACATTTTCCATGATTTCAGACAAATATTTTATAATAGTTGTTTTCCCCGATAAATCCATTCCTTCAATTAGGACTTTCCCTTTTTCTTTTCTTACCACCATTCAACTCCTATTCTAATTTAAAACAATAATTTTAATATACATTGTACTACATAAGATTTTTCTCTCTTTTATATATATATAATTCATCAACATTTTATCAGTTTTTGTGCATTATGTAGATTGTTGTTTGTTTTTAA
>JAEEGL017005672.1_pt1 | contig 17046 bp, 19 predicted proteins | sample 9134231 | NCBI WGS metagenome assembly JAEEGL01 (sample SAMN16246548, study PRJNA631951) | gut metagenome | biome: gut microbiome; feature: rumen; material: fiber-attached | host: Bos | place: Iran: Karaj | collected 2018-10
TCATTTACTAATGCTCTTGCAATAGCAACCCTTTGCATTTGACCTCCTGATAATTGATTTGGTTTTTTATGAATATGACGTGATAGACCTACTTCATCTAATGCCTTTTTAGCTTTTTTAATTCTTTCTTTTTTAGATATACCAGATAGAGTTAATGCAAGTTCTACATTAGCTAAAATAGTTTGATGAGATATTAAATTATAACTTTGAAATACGAAACCTATACGATGATTTCTATAACTATCCCAATCACTATCTTTATATTTTTTAGTACTTACACCATTAATGATTAAATCACCTGTATCATAATGATCTAATCCACCTATTATATTTAAAAGTGTTGTTTTACCAGAACCAGATGGTCCTAATATTGATGCAAATTCACTTTTTCTAAAATTAACAGATACATCATCTAAAGCAACTTGCTTAAAATCACCTACAACATACTTCTTACTAATGTTTTTTATTTCTAGCATAAATTATCCTTTCCTACACTTTGTAACATACTAATTATAGCAAAATTTTATGCATAAAAAAAGAGAAATATTATTTCTCTATTAGCTTTTTAATATCATGTGTAATTAGCATTCCTTCTAAAGCAGCTATAATAATTATTATTCCACCAATTCTTATTATCATATCTGCAATAAATAATGGTCTAAATATTAGAAGTAATCCAAATACAGTAGTTATAATTGCTGATATAAATAATACTTTCCATTTTTTAGAATCATTTTTAATATCTAATAATGTTTTAATATTGGTAATACCATCAGCTAATACTGCTATACCAAGTAATATATGAATTATAGATATAATTGTAGCTGATTTTACAATAATACATATACCAGCTACTAAGGCTAATATACCTATAAATAATGTTAGATAATCATTATTACTTTTGAAAAACATTACTAAATTAATAATACCAAATATTACAACAACTGATCCAACTAAGTTAACAGCTAAATCTAATGTTTCATCAGGCCAAATTGTAAGAATAATACCTACAACTAACAAAATTATATTATTAACTAATTCATTTTTTCTTAACTCTTTTAAATCCATATGTCCTCCTAGTGTATATTAATACTACCTATTCCACCATCTATTTCAATAAATGTAGCTCCATTACCATAAGTACCATTACTTTTACCTTCACCATCGATACTAACAGAACCAATACCTTTTTCAATATCAAATCTATAGTTATTAACACTATCTATTAAATCAATTGATAAATTACCCATACCCATATCGATTTTATTATTACCAGTAAATGATGATTTAATATCTACATTACCTAATCCCATATCAAAATCGACATTAGATAAAATACCTTTTTCGATACTAAAGTTACCTGCTCCACCATCTAGTTTAGCATGACTATATACTTCAAGATTATTAATAGATACTTTTCCGGCACCCATATCAAAATCTAATGTATTAGCTTTAAGTGTATCAATCTTAACACTTCCAGCACCTGCATCTATATATACATCATCAAATACTTTTCCAGATGGAATATATAGATTTAAATATATATCTGCTCCTGGATTAACTCTGAATTTTTTAATATCTTTTATAGTTAATGTATTATTAGAAATACTATACTCACATAAACTATTTAATTCCAATTTAAACTCATCACTATCAATGATATTTATTTTTGAATATGATACTTTAATATTTAAATTAGATACATCGTAAATATTATGTACACTATATGTAACATCATCTTTACCTACAAATATATAATTGAATCCACCTAAGATAAAGAAAATTAAATTAACAAATCCAATTATTATAAATACGGCTAAAGCAATGGCTAAACCCTTAATTACTTTTTGACTACTTGTCACTTACAATCACGCTCCCAAATACTGTTGAAGCATCAACATATATTGTATATTTTGCATCTTTACCTTTTACTTTATTGATTGTATCTTTAAAGATTCCAGATGCACTAACTTTAACAGCAACACCTTTTGGAGCGATTATTTTTGTACTACCAAATACTGTAGATGTTTTAATAACCATATCTTTCTTAACTTCAACATCTCTCATATCATATTTCATACTAGCAAATATAGTTTCTAATGATACTTCTTCTGCCTTTTTTTCTGCTTTTTCTATTTTTTCTTGGAAAGTAGCGCAGATAGTTTTTCTATCGCCATCTTTTCTACTTTCTTTAATTTTGACTCTAACTTCTTTTTCTACTCTATCCTTAAACATAATAGATATACCAATTAATACTAATACAGCTGGTAAAGCTAATTTCCATACTAGATCAAATGATATATAATCATTACATGCTAATAATAGTATTACACCAACTATTAACCATACAAAAGCTGCTTCTTTATCATCATCTTTAAAAATATTTATAAATGCTGGAACAATTATAAATAATGTCCACCATCCATCAAAGAAAATATTTATATGTGCGATTCCTAATGCATTAACTCCTAAAATACATCCTACTAAAATAAATACAAAACCCCACATAACATTACTTGTCTTCATAACCTAACACCCTTCCTTTGTACATATTGTACCATTTAATTCATTTAAATTATTTTTTATTTTATTATAACTTTCATTATTCATCTCATCAGTCAATTCCATATAACCATCAGTTTGTAAATCACTTACTCCTGTAGTCATATTAATAACTTCACCATTTCTTACTACTACTATATTAGGTGCATATATTCTTTTTTCACCAGTAGCAATCTTTTTATTATTCTTAGTTAATGTATAGTCTTCTAATACACCATCTAATAAATTTAATAATTCATAATAAGACTTATCAGCGTCTTTCTTCTTATATGGATTACCTGCATCATCAATATCCATAGTATCCCTTATATCAAGTACATCTACATAATATATTTTATTAATATCTAATTCATCAGCTGCTTTAATTAAATTAGGTAATATACTTCTACACCATGGACATCTCGCGAATCCAAAGTATACTACAAATGTATTTCCATCTTTAATCATTGATACAATATCTTTTGCTTCTTTATATACAAATGGATTTTTCTTAGATATATCTAAAGTTCTTATTTCTTTGCCATTTGAAACTTCACCATTTATAGATTCATATTCTTCTTTAAATCTACTTGCATCAGATTTACTACATCCAGCTAATGGTAATATTAGTAATATACTAAATATTAATACCAAAAACTTTTTCATACTACACTCCTATCTATATATCTATTATATATTTAATTAACTTTTTATTCAAGAGAAAAGACATCAATTGTGATGTCTTCTATCATATGAATTAGTTTTTAATTTAGATATATTATCTTTAGATGCATATACTTCTACATCATAACCATCATAATAAGTAATCTTCTTATTATTGATATCATCAATATTATTTTTTAACATATCAATGAAAGATTCTTCATAGCCACCAACGAAGTATACAGTCTTATCATCAGTAACAATATCCATATCCATATATTTACTATAGTTAACTACTATTTCTATATTTTGTATATCTTTTTCAATATATTTAACACTTGTATATCTATCACCAACTACTAAATCATTTTTCATATCAATAGTTATATTTTTAGATATATGTTCACTTTCAATAGTAAAATCTTTAATCGCGATAAATGAAAGTCCACTACCTATACCTATACCTAATAAAGATATAATCATAATAATAAATATTCTTTTAAAGTTATTCTTTTTATTAAATACAAAGTTATAAAATATATGTATAAATATAATAGTAATAATTATACAAGATAATAATATTAATAATATACCTATAAACATTAATCCAGTTTTTATAAACATAAATGATATTACAGTCGCCATTGTTAAACCAATTAATGCCATAGCTAATCCAAATATAATACATAATACAAAGAATTTAATCATAAATAAAATACATTTACCTATACCTTTAATAAAACTGTATCCACTATGATTTTCATCTCTTATAATAACTTTTTCAGATTTAGATTCTAAAACAGGTTTATCAGTTTTTACTTCTTCTTTTTCTTCTACTTCTTCTACTATTTCATAATAATCTAGATATCTAACTTTAAATATATGGCTTAATAATAATACACCAAATATTAAAGCAACTACTATATATATACCCTCAAATATATTATAGATAAAATTATATGTAAATCTAGGTATAAATGATAGGATTGTATCTAGAATATATGAACCTATACCTCCAACAATCATGACTAATATAAATATTATAAATATTAATAATAATTGTTCAAATATACATTTTACTTTACCTTTAAATTTTAGACTACTAAATAATTTAGTTACTTTAGTTATATAACCTAAGAAATCTTCAATATACTTATTAACAGTATTTTTACTTTCTTTAATTTCCTTTACTTCAGTTATATCTTTATTAAGTAAGTCATCAATGTTTAAATTAAACATCTTACATATTTGGATTACTTTATCCATTTCTGGATAGGCTACTCCACTCTCCCATTTTGATACACTTTGACGTGTCACATTTAATTTCTCTGCAAGTTCTTCTTGTGATAAGTTATTATCTTTTCTTATCTTCTTTAAATTATCTTTGAAATTCATAATTTATCTCCTTTCTTAAGAAAATTATATGATACGCACCTGGTTGCATACTACCAATTTTAAGTTTCATTTTGTATATTTTTGGTTGCATTTACTATATTTTATCAAAAAAATAGTACTTTTTGTACTATTTTTCCTTTCTAACTTGATTAATAATATTAATTAATTCATTAAACATTTCTTTAACTTCATCTGATACTTTAGATGAACTTTTAATGATATTAACAACATGTGAAAAATCTTTTCTAATTTGTATTATTGAAGTTATGCCATTTTCTCTAAATACATTAAATGATTCTTTTATAAATTTCTTTCTATCTTCATATCCATATTTATCTAACCACATAGATAAACCTTTATCAAATATCATACTTGATTTAACTAATTCAGTTCTTTCAAAATGATCATCCACTACTTTCCATGTAGATGGAATATGCGAAAATAATGTAAGTGCATTAGCTTTAACCACAATATCATTTTCATGTCTAAATAATAATCCTACAATAGAATTTTGAGGAATTAGATGAATATATTTTTTTCTAATTCTTTTATATTTAACTGAATGTAATTCAGTCTTTCTAAGTCCTTGTCCATCATTACTATATATCTTGGTAATTCTACTTCTTAAGAATATATTTGATAACATACCTGCTACTAAAGCTAAATTACCACCTTTAGAATGTCCACCCAAAATTATATTCTTATTAGTAAATGTATATTTATTTAGATATTTAATTGCTTCTTTTTGAGCTTTTACTGGAAATGTATAAGCCATATCAAAATCTTCTTCCCAACCACTTACTAATTCATCAGTACCTTCATACGCTACATAAAGTGTATCACCAAATTCAAATGTCACTGCAGAAAATTGTGAATAATCATCACTTTTATATACATAGTTATATACTAATATATCTTTAAATCTTATGCTATCTTTTACAAGTTTAAGTAACTTAATAGATTCTTTAACAGCCATTATCGTTTTATCTTTTTTGTAATTTTCAAAAAATCTATCTGATAATTCCCCTAATGTTATCTTTTCATTTCTTCCTATTAATTTATTCATATCAGCATAAATTATAGTAGCCAATACCAAATTATCCACTTCATTGAATTCTTTTTCTTCAAAAGTATAATTATATTTTTTGACATAATCTAAAATTGTCATAGTATCACCACTTTCATTATATAACAAAAAGTAGTTTTAATAAACTACTTTTTCATTGAGCCTAATGTTTTAATTGGTTCATCATTAGTATTAGCTTTAACAAAATCAATATCATCAGATGTATGTCTAATATGTTTATATTTACGATCGATATTTTTATAGTATTCTCCATATTGTAATGTACAATTATTATTTAACTTTTGAATTGACTCTTTAGCAACCTCAAGAGTAATATCATTTTCTTTATTTGCTTCTTCTAATTTTTTTTCTAAATCTTTTCTAATATCCTCATATTTTTCAATATCAATATTAGTAAATATAGCTGGATATATCATTCCCCAAATAGTACTAAAACCAACTGCACTTATTCCTATAAGAGAATAAACAAGTGTCTTAGATATTGAATATGCTGATGAAACAAAATGTAATCCAAAAGCAGAAGCAAGAGATCCAACAGTTAAAAACGCAATTACATATGCAGCTTTTAACATGAAACGTTTTTTAGCATGTATCGCATCAATTATTGAATCAACTTTAAGTATTTTTAATTCTAGTTCATCTACCAAAGGACTACCCCCAACAATAATCTTTTCTTTTTTCATATATTAATTCCCCCTTAATTAGCACTTATTATAGCACAAAAATAAGTAATTGTAAATTAAAGAAATAGCAGATTTTCTACTATTTCCTCTCAAACTAAATGTTTTGGTTTTTCTTTTTTCTTTGAACCTAATGTTTTAGGTTTATCTATCTCATCATAATTAACATATTCATCAATTGATTCAATACGTTTCTTTTCTTCCTTAGCTGCTTTTTTACGCATAATGCGTTCATATCTATAATCAGCATCAGTATATACTTTTCCATATTTCAAACTATATTTTTCACTTGCGTTATCCGATAATCTAGTTGATATATTAAATTCACATATACTTTCTTTAGTTTTAGAATCTGCTAATATCATATTCGCTAATTCTTCTTCTTGTAAATCTTTTTCTAAGTCATCAATAGCATCATCATATTTAGTTCTTCCTACAGGAATACTTTCTATCATATATGGGATGCATACAATAACAATAACTGATGCCATAACAGCAAAACCAATCAAAGGTGGTAAACTGATATCAAAAGCTAAAAATGGTAATAGATTTGTACAACTTAACACAATCGCGGCAATAGCTGATATACCACATATTGTAGTAAGTATGCCAGCCAATTTAAGCAATTTATCTTTTTTCTTTTCTTTATCTTCTCTTAATGCTTTTAATTTCTTTAGTTTATCTTTTATAAATTCTACTAAATTTTCTTGTTCAATTTTAGCAACATTTAAAGTATCAGTATTTTCTATATTACCTTTATCATCCATTATTGTTACTGCTTCTATGTATTCTTCGTTTGTTCTAATTTGAATTTTATCTTTCATACACTCGCCTACTTATTAATTGGTCTATATTCATAGCTTTTTCTTTTCGCTGGTTCTTCAACAACACTATTTTCTCTATTAATTAATGTTTCGTATCTTCTTTGATAATTATGAAGTTCTGTCTTATCAACAGGTATAACTTCAATATTTGTTTTGTTGTCATATGTAATTTTACTTCTAGAATTTTCACTTGTTAAATCTTCTTCCACGATGGTTAATAATTCACTATATTCTTTAAGTTCTTTTGCAGCATTTTTTATTTCATTTTTTTGTTCATAAGCACAATATTCAAAAATACCATATGATACACCTGTAAACCCTAATGTAATTAGAATACACACTAAAGGTGATGATATTACAGCCATTGAAGCTGCTGTAGCAACTACAAATACTAAAGCAGTAGTAACAACCTTAGCTATTTTTAATTTCTTTAAAAAATCAACACCATTCTTAATTGAAGTTTTAAAATCATATATTTCTGAGCTTAAATATTTTTTCTTATTTTCTAAATATTCAATATTATTTGCAGCTACCATTGCGTCGCCTAATGTAGCTTTAGCCTTTACGCCTCGTTTTTTACCATTATGGTTTTCAGCGATAAGTGCATTTACATTACCTTCCTTATCCTTAACGATAATTAAATTATCATACATATAAAAACCTCCTAAATTGTTATATATATTAACATATTATTTATTATATATCAATAATTACTTCTTATTTTCTAATATACGAGCCATTTGTACTCCAGAAGCTGATGCCATCATAAGACCTGTCGTAAGTCCTCCACCATCACCAATAGAATATAATCCTTTAATATTAGTTTCAAATCTATCATTTAATACAACTTCATTACTATAGAATTTAATTTCTGGTCCATATAATAAGTTATCATCATTAGCAAAACCAGGAGCAACTTTATCTATAGCGTATATAAAGTTAATAATATCTGTCATAGTTCTATAACCTAAACTATAAGTTAAATCTCCAGCTACTGCGTCTTTTAAAGTTGGTACAACTGAATTATTATCTAAAGAAGATTGATAAGATCTACCTCCTCTTTTGATATCACCTAATCTTTGTACCATAACATGTCCAGCTGCTAAAGCATTTAAATTTCTTGCTACATTTTCACCAAACTCAATTGGTCTATCAAATGGAGTTGTAAAGTGATGTGTTACTAATATAGCTAAGTTAGTATTAGTACTTTTCTTATCTTTATATGAATGTCCATTAACTAATATTAATCCATTATCATATACTTCTGATGATACAAATCCACTTGGATTTTGACAGAATGTTCTAACTTTATCTTCATAAGGTTTTAATCTACCTATGAATTTACCTTCATACATATATTTATTTATATCTTTCATTACTTCATCTGGCAATTCATAACGAATACCAATATCAACCGCGCCTATCTTAGTTTCAATATCATGTACTTTACACATATTACTTAACCAAGATGCACCTTTTCTACCTACAGCTAAAACAACTTCACTACCATATACATTTTCTGTTTCACTATAGTTATTATGTTTAATAACTACACCTTTAATTTTACCATCTTCAATTATTAAATCTTTAACTTCTGTTTCATACATCATTTCAACATTATGTTCTTCTAAATAATCTTGAATCTTAGTGTATAAGATATGAGCTTTTTCAGTTCCTAAATGTCTTATTGGACATGAAACTAACCCTAAATCTTGTTCAGCTGCTTTCTTTTGTAATTTTTTGATTTCATCTTGATATTCTAATCCCTCTAAATGTTTATCAGCACCAAAATCTAGATATACATTATCTGTATATACAAGTAAATCTTTTATCTCTTGTTCACTCATATATTCTTTAATATATCCACCGCCATTACCACCTAGGTACATATCGTTTGAATTACCTAATGATGACATGTGATAAGATAAAATTTTACCATCACTAAAAGCGCCTGCTCCTGAAAATCCACAAGTAATATTACAAAATGGTTTACATTTCATACATTTACCTGTCTTTTCAATTGGACAACATCTTTTCTTAATATTCTTTCCTTGATCAATTAAAAGTATTTTTTTCTTTGAATTTAATTGGATAAGTTCATACGCTAAAAAAGCTGCGCTTGGACCCATACCAACTACTATAAGATCATATTTCATAAAACCACCTTCTATTTAAATTATAGCATAATTAAAAAGGGTATTTCTACCCTTTTTATTTTAAAATTCTCTTTTTAAATATACTTTTTTTGAAATAACATATGATATTGTTAATATCAATACTATAGCAGTTATAAATAGTAATACATGATATTTAGTTACAAATATAATTAATTCTACAGGTAATTTGAAATCTATTACTTGACTAAATAACAATCCAATTATACCTAATCCTAATCCTATTACTATTAATACCATTCTACCTTTTTCTGAACCATATTTAAATGTTACTGGGAATAATATCGCGGCGATGGATAATATTGCAAGTGTTTCACCCGTAACAGATGATATCGCTTCATCAAAATTATAATTACCTTTTATCATCCCAATCGCGAATCCTAATAATAATCCTGCTAATGTTAAAACTACAGTTAATATAATTGTAACTACATATTTTGATTTAACTACGTTTATTTTTCCTTGTGGTAGCGTAGCCGCATATGCATGCCAATTATTATAATCATCATAACTAAATGTTGATACCATACTTATTACACCCATGAATGGTAAGAAGAATGACATATCCATATCAAACATAAATGAATACATTATGCATATTACTAAGGCGAACATTAAAAACATTTTATTATTTTTTACCATGCATAAATCTTTTTTAATCATACCTAACATCCTACTTACCTCCTTTAATAATTAATAACATTAAATCTTCTAATGTTATATTATCAATAACATAGTTTTTATATTTCTTTTTAGAGCTAGTTTTATCATCTACTAATATCTCATAGTTATATTTATTTTTTCTATATCTGACTATATCTTTTTTATCGATAGAATCAAACGCATCAACGTCACATTTTAAAACACCATAATTATCTAGTATTTCGTTTCTTTCTTTTTCTAATACGATTTCACCATTATTGATAAATATAATATAATCTGCTATATGTTCTAAATCACTTGTTATATGTGTAGATAATATTACTGTATGATCTTCATCTTGAATAAAATCTAAGAATATATCTAATACTTCATTTCTAACAATAGGATCTAGTCCACTTGTAGCTTCATCTAATATTAATAATTTAGGATGATGAGAAAGCGAAGTAGCTATTTCTACTTTTTTCTTCATACCTTTAGACATAGTCTTTAATGTTTGATTATCTTTTATTTTAAACTCTTTCAAGTATTTATAAAATAAGTTAGTATCCCAATTATCGTATACTTCTTTCATTATAAAATTTATATCTTTTGGATTTAGAGTATCTGGAATAAATGAATTATCTAATACTACACCAATATCTTTTTTAATATCTAATTCTTGTTCTTCTAAATTCTTATTAAATATTTTTATTGTCCCACTATCTTTTTTGATAATATTTAATATTGATTTTATAAATGTGGTTTTACCTGCACCATTTTCACCAATTAATCCTATTACTATTCCAGATGGTATTTTAAGTTCATTTATACTTAAACTAAAATCTGGATAAATTTTCTTTAAATCTTTAATTTCTATTACATTTTTCATTCTTCTTCACTCCCATAAAATATATTAAATGTATCTATTATATCTTCCTTTGAAATATCATATTTATTAGATATATCTACAATATCTTTAATGTATTTTTCCAATTCCTTTTGTGCATGTTCTTTTGCGAGATTAGTATTCTTAGGTGCGACAAATGTACCCTTACCTTGAATTGAAACTATATATCCTTCTTCTTCTAACTCATCATATGCCTTCTTAATTGTCATCACACTTATTTTTATATCTTGCGCTAAGGTTCTTATAGAAGGTATTGCTTCATCTTCTAACAATTCATCATTCATTATCTGATCGATAATAGATTTTTTTATTTGTTCATATATAGGTACTGAACTACTATTACTAATTATCATTTTCATAGTTATTCCTCCTTACATATAACAGTATATAACACTATATAACATTTGTCAATAAAAAAAGAGTATTTCTACTCTTTTTTCTATAACCAATATTTAAAAGTAACATACATTTGAATTGATGAACATATTATACCAATTAAATTAAATCCAATTGTTACCCAAAAGATATTCATCTTATCTTTGTATTTGCCTTGAATAAATCTAAATATTTCTATACCAACTAAGATAAGTGTTATAAATAAGTAACAAGCTGAAAAAGAAGCATCTAAATATCTAGTTCCTACATCTATTAAAGTTAAAGTATAAATACTAGGAATTATAGATATTATTGATATTATCATTAATACTAATGTTGTTGATAAATATTCTTTTTTCTTTTTTTCAACATTCATAAATCTATATAGTAATAATAATACTAGTGATATATTAAACCAAAGCATATTTTGATCTATATATGTACTAATCATATGATTGTCAGTATATATATTAGTTACATTCATAATATCCATATAATAACTAGAATTATGTATGAACCCAGAATCTATAAATACTCTTAGATATACAAATGATATAATAAATAATACTAATATAGAAATTATATTATATAATTTATCATTATTTATTTTATCTTTCTTAATTATATCTTTTAATGTAACTATCAAGAATATAACATATAATGAAATAAATATAATATTATTAAATATAACTTTGAATGAATATAAAACTATTAACGTAAGTACTAATACACTTAATATGTTTTTAATCCAAAACAATATTTTATTCATGTATACCACCTACTTCCATTATCATTTTTGTTGTATTTACATATAATCCCAACCTGTAGTAAATATCATATTCGCGAGCTTGTACAGGTATCATAGGATTATAATCAAATGCATCAGTATATTTTCCAATTTGATATCTATACATTAAATCACTTGGTTCTTCTGCCATTGCACTACCTAAAAACATACGTGTCCCAGTTGATTCTACAATTAATTCAACATAATCTTTTTTACTGCTATCATATTTAGTCAATAATTTAAGTAGCGTTATATTATTAGTGTATTTTATTCCTAATCTATCCATAACATATAAATCGCCCAATGATAATTCATCACCACTATATTTAATATATGGATTACTTTCTATATCTTTTTTAGTATCATGAAGAATAGATATTATAGTATTATAATCTTCCTTACTATATTTACCTTGATGTTTTTCAATAATACTAATATTTTTATTTATTAAATCAATTTTTTCTGCTATTTGTTTTGATATAAGATCGTTGCGTGGGTATTTTAATCTTTGATTATATATATTAATTATATTTAGTAAAAATAATATTGAAACAATAAATATTACTATAAAAGCGATTACTTTATTTATTAATTTTTTAAAATTATTTTCACCATACTTCATAGATGTTTTAATATAATCATCCGCCTCAGTAACTGGTATAACTTCATCTACTATCTCTCTACCTTTTAATAATTCTAAGATAGAACAATCTAATTCTTTAGATAATATTTCTAATATCGATACATCTGGGCAACCTAAACCTGTTTCCCATTTAGATACAGCTTTATCAGTAACACCTAATTTGACTGATAATTCTTTTTGAGTTAAACCTTTAGCTTTTCTTCTTTCTTTTATGAATTCACCTATGTTATCGTAATTCATACATTCCCTCCTACTCTAATAAAAGTATAAAGTTAAATAAAAAAAATAGCAACCTACTTTTAGTAGAATTGCTACTTATCTTCATTCATAAAACTATGATATTCACCGTTTTTCTTATAACCTAACACACAGTTTAAATTAATATTATCTAAACTTTTTAATATATTATATTCAACTCTAGGATTAACTTTTTTAAGTTCCTTTATTAATTTTTTCATTTCTAATCTTTTACTAGCGTTTTCATCTTTTCTTTCTGTGAATTTACATGCACAGTTAATGAAATGTAAATCATTTGTCTTAGCCCATGAAATAATATCTTCTTCTAAAACATAATATAAAGGTCTTATAAGTTCTAATCCAGGGAAATTATCACTTGGTAGTTTTGGCAACATTGTTTTAATTTCTCCTGCATACAACATAGAAAGTAATGCTGTTTCAACCACATCATTCATATGATGACCTAAAGCTATTTTATTACATCCCATTTCTTTTGCTTTATTATATAGATGCCCTCTTCTCATTCTGGCACACATATAACAAGGATGTTCATTATTTAATTTATTAGCTACAGCAAATATATCTGTTTCAAATACTTCTAAATCAATATTTAATCTCTTTGCATTTTCTTCTATCTTATCGATATTTTCTTTATTATATCCCGGATTCATAGATACATAACATACATCAAATTTAATCTTACTATGTTTATGTAGTTCTTCTATACATTTGGCAAGTAAAAATGAATCTTTACCTCCACTTATACATACCATGATTTTATCTCCATCATTAATAAGTTTATATTCTTTTATAGCTTTAACAAAGTTACTCCATATAGTTTTTCTATACTTAGTAATTATACTTCTTTCTATCTCTTTATAATTCATAGTATCACCCAACTAGAAGTATTATATCATTATTTTAAAAAATAAAAAATATATCAATTTAGCAATTGATATACGAACATATTTTTGATATAATTGTTTTAAGAACATTTAATAGTTGGGTGATGCCTCCAATCTTACGAAAGGAGGTGGGATTAATGACTAAAAAAGATTTTTTAATCTTTTTTCTTATCATTATCATCTTCCTACTTATATTTTTACTATTTATAGTTTTAATATAACGGAAATCGCCTGACTCATCTTGGACAGGCGATTGCTAAATTTATAGGCAACACTCAACAAGCAAATATTAAGTGTTACTTTTTATATTGTATGAAGTTTCCTTCACTAAATACATTATATAATATTTTATTAAATATATCAACTAAATATTAAACATCAACCATTCAGGTTTAAATGCCATAAGTACCGCTATTATAACCATTATAATACCACCTACTAAATGAGAATATTTAGTATACTTAGTAGATATACCTGTTACATCTAATGTTATCATAGCGATTACAAATACAATAATATCATCTATTAAGAAGAAGAATATATAAATTAATATATTAATCATATATTCAAATGTAGATAAAGCATTAATCGCTAATATTTGAGTAAATGCCATAGGAAGTCCTGCAGAACATGCAAGTTCAATTACGTTTACTGATATAGCTAATGCCATAACTCCTATTAAAGCTAATATAAATGATTTTTCAGTTACTATTTTCTTAATACGAGTTATAATTTTCTTTCTCTTCTTTTCATCTACTACTTCACAACCATCATCTTTTTTAAGACTCTTTCTGAAGCTATTTAAGTTAACTAATCCACCTATTAAAGCAACTAAAGCTATACCTATTCTAAACCATACAATAGTTGATAGACTACCTATAAGTGTTAACCAAGCAAGCATAATGAGCAAATATACAAATGCTGATGTAACTAAGAATGTTATACCTAATGTCCACATTCTTTTTTTATTTTTCATATTCATAAGCATTGTTATTAAGAATATTAATACCCACATCGCACATGGATTAAAGCCATCTATAAAACCTATTACAGTAGCTATTATAGGAAGTGGCATCTTATTAATATTTATTGTATGACCAAATATTTTTATTTCATTAAATTCACCATACTTCATATTAATATCTGAAACATCTTCATCATTAACTACTTTCTTAAATACATTTATACTATTATCAAATTCTTTTAATAAATTATCCATAGATTTTTCTGTACTATCATCAAAACCTATATAGTATCTATCTCCAATAATGGTAAATGGAAATTTATTACTTTTATTAATTCCCAATTTATCACTTATTTTCTTAAATAAATCTACATTATCATTATAATATGAAGCAGTTCTATCACCTATTTCATATAAATGAAGATCTAAGTCATAAATATCCTTTACACCATTTAAATATTCTATTTCAGCTTTACAATGCATACATGTGTAATCATGGAATAAATATACATCTTTTTTAGCTTCCACACCTATAGGTAATAATATTAATAAACTTATTATTAACCAATATATTTTTTTCATATGCACTCCTTAATTATGTCTATAATTTCATCTTTATTATGTTCACCACATAATCTTTTATATTCAGTATTACCTTTATAGAAAATAGCGACAGGAAGAGTATCTCCAGGATTATATGATTTAGCCATTTCTTCATCCATATCTAAATCATATTCTTCTATTTCTAAGTCTGGATAAATATTCAATACTTCTTTCCATACTTTTTTCATATAAAGACAACCACTACACCATAAAGCGTTTATCTTTACTATTTTCATTTTAATCTTAACTCCTTTAAGCATACCTTAAACCATTTAATGAATTCATCTATCTCATCTTTTGTAGTTACATAAGATATACTTACTCTTATTGATGATTTAGCTCTTTCTTCATCATGAGTTAAAGCAAGTACTGCTTTAGAAACATCTCCCTTAGCACATGCAGATTGAGTTGATATATATATATCATGAGATTCTAATGCATGTAACATTGTCTCAGGTTTAACACCAATAATACTCATATTAAATATATGTGGTATAGATTTATCAGTACTATTTATATATACACCTTCTAAATCTTTAATATTTTCTTTTAAATAATCATTTAAATTTTTTATATGTTTAATCTTATCATCTTGATTTTCCAACGCTAATCTTAATGCTTTAGAAATTGATACTATTAATGCAGATGAAGGTGTACCAGATCTATAAATAGATGTTGATTTACCACCATGAATTAACGGTTCAATAACAATAGATTCCTTTTTAAGTAATACGCCTATACCTTTAAGTCCAAAAAATTTATGAGCAGTAAAACTTACAAAATCAATATCTTTAATTGGAATATTAATTTTACCAATACTTTGTGTCATATCACTGTGGAAAAAGCATTTAGGATATTCTTTTACTATTTTAGCGATTTCTTCTATAGGTTGTCTGATACCTAATTCTGAATTAACAGCTGAAATAGATACTAATATAGTATCATCTCTCATTAAGCTTTTTAAATTATCTAAATTAACTGTCCCATCTTCATTTAATTCTACAAAATCTACATCATAACCATTACTAGCTAAATAATTAAGTGGCGCATTTACACTAGAATGTTCAAATGGAGACGTAATTATATGTTTACCTCTATTACTATATTTAGAGGCAACACCTTTAATTACAGTATTATTAGATTCTGATGCACCAGATGTATATATTACTTCCATATCACTAATATTTAATAATTCTTTTATTTGCTTAGTTGCATCATCTATTAGTTTGGCATTACTAGTACCTAATTTATGTAATGAATTAGGATTACCTGGATAATCTAAACATACTTTATCAAAACTATTTAATACATCCTTATTTACAGGAGTTGTAGCTGAATAATCTAAATATATCATAAACATCACCTATAGTTAATTATACCATATATTTATAGATATTAAACCTAAAATATGTAATTTCTACTAAAATAGTAGGAATTACAAATAAAAGAAAAAAGTTCCCTTAGGAACCTTAATTTCATCATGGCGGAGTAGAAAGGATTTGAACCTTCGCACCAGTTACCCGGTCTACACCCTTAGCAGGGGCGCCTCTTCAGCCTCTTGAGTACTACTCCAACTGACTACTTAATTATAAATTATTATAATCAAATTGTCAATATAA
>JAEEGL012489546.1_pt1 | contig 17045 bp, 12 predicted proteins | sample 9134231 | NCBI WGS metagenome assembly JAEEGL01 (sample SAMN16246548, study PRJNA631951) | gut metagenome | biome: gut microbiome; feature: rumen; material: fiber-attached | host: Bos | place: Iran: Karaj | collected 2018-10
CCCAGTTCATGTCCAAGAACTCCACTTCCTTTTTCACCTTTCAGATATTCTTGTACAACTTTCATTTTGAATTCTACAGAATATTTTTTGTTCATATAACCTCCAAAAGTGTCCAACTTTTGGGGTTCAGTTCACTTCGCTGCCGCTCATCCTCCTCGCTCGCTTACGCTCGCTGCGGTGGACGCCTTCGGCGGTGCTCCATAGCCTGACGCAGAATAGGAGTTTTTTTATTAAAAGATACTGGTCATAGACAGAACAATTACATTTCACCGATCTCAGAATAGTTTTAACTTTTTCCAATAATTGTAAAACAAAAGGCAAATCAGTTATAGTGCCGTCTCTGTTATAAAGGGGGACCTATTATTGCTTTTTCAAATAATGTTCTGAAGGCAAAACGCGGAAAACTTTATTCAGACCCATTTAGCACGAACACCAGTATTTTCAATTGTCTGGATAAATGCACAGTTATATCATTAATAGTTAATATAAAATGTTATATTTTTTAATGATTTATCTTTAGTAATAAAGCTTAAAATCGTTTATTTTTTTTCTTTTTTTAGATTTCCGACTTGTAATAAATTGTGAAAATCATCATATTAAAAATGGCATTATTACTTAATCAATGATTGTGTAATAATTCAGGAAAAAAGATGAATCGCATTGAACAGCTACGCAGATACTCAATAAATAACCTTTTTCAATTGCCTACTTTTAGTAAATCATGGGATGCTTGGATTCCTGAGATTTCGAGATTTGCACCAACCCCTACTTCTCGTGAGATATTTGATTTAGGTGATCATTTACGTGAAATTTTTATGACTACAAATAGTGCAGGACGAACTCAATCTGGTTTATCTGCTGGTGGTACTTGTTGGGAAGCTCTTGTATGTTGGTATCTTAATTTGTGTTTAATGAATACAAGAACTGTTGTTTTAAAAAATAAGAATGCATTAATTCCTAAAATGATTCAGGATGCAATTTCTGTTAATTATGGAACTTTTAAATCCAATACAGAGTCTGATTTAATTGCTATTACTTATCCAGATGTTGATTTTTTTACAGAAGAAGTAACGGCTTCTTCTCTAGGAGAAATAATATCATCTATTGAAGAGAGATTTGCATCAAATTTAATAGCACTTATTGATATACATATTATTCAATGTAAAACAAACTGGAATGATAATGCTCAGATACCTATGTTATGGGATATAGTTTATTCGTCGACAGGATTTAAGCCAGAGGTCGTCACAATTGGGAAAAATGGTTCAACTATAAAGGATGCCGGAAAATTCTCCTATTCTTTTGTAACAGTTCCAACTACTAATCCAAATAAGATAAAAATGGAATCAACACCTGTTTTACGATTAAAAAATCTTAGTGGTGGTAATTATTGGGGAATGTCTTCAAAGCAAGGCGTTGCTGACTCGATTAAAGAAATAATTAATCATAATTTCTTTAATAATTCTTGTCTTAAAACAATTAATATAGAGAAGTTGAAAAGTAATAATTATTTCAATTTTCCTTTAAGATGATTCATAGATAATAATCAGAGAACATAAACTTTTTCTTCGCCTAATAAATCGTGAATATCCTGCGGTAGGATTTTAAATAATAAACCATGATCTCTATAAGTTCCATCTGGACGTATATGAGCTGCTAAATCAGCAGTGATTTCACCATTATCAATTAGTGCTGCCAACAAAAAAGCATTCGGATTTTTTGTATGAATAGCTGAATCGTATCTAAAATATTCTAAATCTTCACGCATTTCAGAAACAGCTTTTATCCAGAAAGTTTCATGATGTTTAGTAAGTAGTGTTTTGCGTAGGATTTCTAAATCCCAGTAGGAAACAATGTTAGGAGTTGGTTTTGCATCATCAATTAGGTTTACTCTATCATTGTCAAAGTCTACTTCAAATTTTAGTCCATATGCATTATATCTTTTTGAAGAAACAGTTTCATAAATTTGTTTTCGTGGAACTGTCTCACCCCTTGGTGTTTGCATCTTTCCATATTTATCAAGTATTTGTGAATAAGTAAGGCCTTTGTCTGGAACTTTTGAGAATAAAGTTGACCTTGTGACAGCTTTCGTTACCCCATTTTTTTTGATACGAGATGCTTTTAATTCAATGCCTTTATAATCTGGTTGTTTTGAATTATTTCTGCTAATACCTAATTCATGTTCCAGAGTATCTCCTACTCCAGGATCTCCCTTTGTAATAGATGGAATAAATCCTTTTTTGTGTATTTCATGAAGTTTTTCAAGTAACTCTTCAGCTGTAGAAACATATTCACTAAGTGATAATTGTAAGAAGCTAAAAACATGGCCACTTTCTTTCAATGATGTTTGAATTAGTGGATCAGAAAGATTAATAACATATAGAGATTTATTTAATATAATAATTGCTAGAAGATTACAAGGTTTGCAATATTGTTTTAAATTACTAAACCAAATTCTTGGATCGCCATCTTTTGTATTCGGACGATACAAAGAAGCGGTTGTATCTATAACGTCATCATGAGTTATAAAATGTGCTTCAATAATGGCTTTATTATCTGGCCCTTGCCCTTGCTGTTCATAGTCATGGACATTTGCATATTTTAATAACTCTCTTAATGGTTTAGTTGCATCCATTATAGATTTTTCATACCCAGTTGGGGTAGGAACAAGAAAAGCAACAGCTGTGTTTGTATCTGCAAAATACGGAATATATTCAGAAATAGGTGTATCAGTCATTGATAACATATTATTCTCCTATACCCAGTATAATTCATGTTTTGTAATAATAACAGGAAAATAATTAATGTCTTTTGACAAAATTCCTGGATTTTTTTTTTCAAATATGCTATATTATAAACATGGCATATGCAATTGATTTATTCTGTGGTGCTGGCGGTTGTTCAGAAGGTCTGCTACAGGCTGGTTTTAATATTCTTTTCAGTTCTGATATAAGTCCAATGGTTCAACAGACATATATGCATAGGCATGAACAGTTAGGTTTAATTCAGGGTTATAATACGTGGTTTGAATTATCAGATATTAGAAACCTCCATGGTGATGATATATGGCAACACATTAATAATCTTGAAATATTTAATCACGGGGATCAACACGCTCCCGACGATATTGACTTAATAATTGGTGGACCAAGTTGTCAGGGGTTTTCACGCGCAGGAAGAAGAGATAGAAATGATCCAAGAAACATGCTTTTTGGAGAATATGTAAGAGTTATCAATGAAATCCAACCAAAATATATTGTCCTTGAAAATGTTGAAGGATTCATGGACATGCAATTTATGGGGTATGTGGGAATAACAGGAATTCATTATCCAGATGGAAGTGTGACCCCAGATATTCTTCGTAACGAGTTAAATGAAATAGGATATCATACTTTGGATCCGCAGATTCTAAATGCTGCTGATTATGGAGTTCCTCAGCGAAGACGAAGAGTGTTTTTTATTGGATATAGAGATGATCAAGTAGTACCAGAATATCCAGAACCAACACATGCTAATAATCACTTAACATTATCAGACGCTATTAGTGATTTAATAAGAAATGAAGATATAAGAAATCAGATTCCTCAAAGTGCATATCAAATTGAAAGTCATCATGGTAGAACTCCAGATATAAATGGAAATCCTATTCAAGCTCCTGACGAATTTACCTGTAATGAATTATCTACAATGAGTGATATTGTTGAAGAACGTTTTTCACTATTCTTACCAGGCGAAACAGGAACAACTTTAAGACGACGAATACAAGAAGAAGGGATTAATCTTACTGGAAAGAATAACCTCATAAATTTATTGCATGAAAAATTCAATCTAGATAATGAAAGAATTATTGAGATTTTTAATAATCATGAAGCGACAGAAGAACAGATTGATGTTCTGCTTACAAAAAAAGGAATTAGGCAAAGATGGTCTCCAGACGTTCCATCTGCAACTATTGTAAGTATTGCAGATGATTATATTAGTCCTTGGGAAAATAGAACTTTCAGCGTAAGAGAAATGGCAAGATGTCAATCTTTTGATGATTCATTTGAGTTCTTAGGAAAACGAACTACTGGTGGTTTAAAAAGAAGAGTCGAAGTACCACAGTATACGCAAGTAGGAAATGCTGTGCCACCATTATTGGCAAGAGCTGTTGTTTCCAAAATTATGGAGTGTATTGAGAATAATTAAATGTAGTCTTTTTTGCTAATCAGGAAAATATCGTACAAAAATTGATTAAGCCCTTTTCAATTAACAGACGATAATCTTCCTTAGGTTTTGAGAATAATTGGTTTGTTATCAGATTATGTTGGTTATGATGAATAATTCACTGCTAACAATAAAGAACTAAAAGTATAAAAGCAATGAGAATTTATATGAAGTTTTAATTATTGTGAGTAAAACTTCTCATTTTGTGAAGACTGAAAACACTTTTTTAAATTTAGATATTATAATGAAGCAGATAACAGTAAGCGGCGCAATTATTATTCGAACAAATCCAGATACAAATAAAAAAGAATTATTCGCAACTCAGCGTGGTTACGGCGATTGGAAGGGGTGGTGGGAATTTCCGGGTGGTAAGTTAGAATTTGACGAAACTCCAGAGCAGTGTATTGAACGTGAGATTCGAGAGGAACTTGCAACTGAAGTAAAAGTTGAAAAGATTCTGGGTGTGTTGGATTATGATTATCCAAATTTCCATCTCACAATGCATTGTATTTTATGTACTATTGTTTCTGGGGATCTTAAACTTCTAGAACATGAAGCAGCTAAATGGGTAACAAAAGAAACTCTTCGTTCAGTTAACTGGTTACCTGCTGATCAGTTGATACTAGATAAAATTGAAGAGCTTTTATAATTAAGCTCTCCATCCATACACTCACCTAATTGAAATACAGCCGAATACTGCTTTTCAATTCGGTGAGTGCATAAATAAGTTTAGAAGTCTTGAAAGATAATTTTTGAATCCATATTACACAACATAGAATTTCTTTTTTTTCAATGAATTATTTCTGTTCTGGAACAATATTCCTTTTTACACTATTGCAGTGAGGGCAGACTAATACAAAGTTCCAGAGTTTATTGTCTTTCAAACGAAAAACATGTAATAGAATGATCAACATGGCTTGTTTTATCGCTGTCATCATTGAAAGACTTATCGCAATAGAAGTCTCTTGTCAGGTTGAATTCTAAGAAAATTTTTCGATATGGTTTTAGATTATGACGTTATGTTTAGGTTTTCACTTTATTTGCAAGTGCATAGGAATCTTCTTCTAGATTTGCTTTTTTCATGTATTTAATCCATTTATAGTAATTTTGCTTTTCATAGACAGATTTGTATATAACTAATTTACTGTATACATCTGCATTAAAGTGGATTTATATGTTATACTGAAAAAAATAAAGCATCATAATGTCAGATTAGATTCAATCGGAATATTGTTTCTGGTTATTTTATTTGCGTCAATATAATTATTGTTCTGTAGAGTCAAATTTACTCGCTGTGACTATACTGGATATTTATATGGCACTTATGCTGAAAAAAGTATTAGGTAAAAAAAGGTGAAATTGCAAAATGGAAAAACCTCTATATACACAATGGTTTAAAAAATCTACAGATAAATTAAAAACTTCAGATGGAAAAGAAATAGAAATATGGGAATTTAACCATATAGAAGATGAAACAATCTTATCTGATTGGGCAAAACATTTTAGGAATCAATATTGTGATGATTCTAAAATAGATAGGTATCGTAAAGGGACAGGACTTACTCGTTCAGAATATTTGCTACAAATAAAGTTTCCTGATGAAAATGCATATCCAGGGCGGCTAATAAGAAGTGGAGATTTTTGTGAGATTCTATTAATGGATTTTTTTCAATTTCTCCAAGGTTATTTTGTGCCAAGAACAAGATATCAAGATAAGATTAGACGCAATAGTTCTCCTGAAGGTAGTGATATTATTGCATTAAAATGTAATCCATTAATTAAATATGATAAAAATGATGAAATGTTCATTATTGAATCAAAAGGAAAACTAACAGGGAGTATTACAACTGAAAATAATTCTCTCCAAAAAGCAATAAATGATTCAAGTAAAAAAGAAAAAATACGTATTGCAGAATCTTTAGCAGCAATGAAAGAAAGGTATATAAATATGGATGACGATTCTTCTGCTGAAATAATAGAAAGATTTCAAGAAGAGCCTGATAATAATTTTAAAATAAGATATGGTGCTGCAACTGTATTATCGTCTTCAGTCTATAATGAAGATGTATTAAAACAATCCGATGCATCATCTTATTCTTCTACGGATGTTGTATCTTTATTTGTTTTTCGTGGTGAAAAAATGATGGACTTAGCAAATAAATTATATAAGAAGGCGGCCAATGAAGCCTGAAAAGAAATCAAAAAAAATTCTTAATTATACTCAAGCAATTGCAAAAATGATGGAGTTCGATGTCTCTATTGAGGAAAGAAGAAAACAAGAAGAAAAAATGTTCTATGGAAAACCTGAAGATTTATTTTCATTAGTTATTGGTATTCTAATGGATTTTTCATCAACGGTTTTTAAAGAGGGATTAGACTATAAACTATTACAAGAACAGATACAATCTATAAAGTTTTGTGCTTATTTCTTTGATAATTATAAAAACACAAATAGATTATCTGAATTAAATAACTATAATTTACTTGTTGGAGCTTCAGCTTATTATTTAGCAAATTTGCCAGGGAGTGCAAAGGTATTATGTTCAAATATAAATAAATCTGAACTCAGTCTTACTGAGTCCAAAATAGAAATAACGCTATATTGGTTACTCAATTCAGACTTATCATCCTATGATATTGAGTATCCAAAAATTGGTGATTTCAATATTCTGATAAAATTTGTGATGGATTTCTTCAAAGAAGGAAAAAAAAGCAATAAAGAAAAAATTATATCGACAATACAGGAATTAAGAGAATACTTTCTTAATAATTCAACTAATAGAGAATTATTTTTGTTTTATTTATTTAGTTCTATTCTTGTAAAAAAAATTGATAATTCATCGATACAACTTCTACCGATTCTAAGTGATATTCCATTAGAAGAATGGCTTCCAATTATTAAAAAAAAGGATTTTATAAAAGAATTATGGCCTGCTCAAATTCTTCTAGGTAAAAATGAAATTTATAAAGGAAGATCAGCAATTATTCAAATGCCTACAAGTGCAGGAAAGACAAAATCCACAGAATTGATTATTCGTAGTTCATTTTTAGCAAATAGATCAAAGTTAGTTGTTATTGTTGCTCCTTTTAAATCTTTATGTCATGAAATAAGTATTGACTATGAAAAAAATTTTAAAAATGAAAGATTTGTTAGAATCAATGAAATAGATGATATTCTTGATGATAAACAGATTGAATTGTTTTCAAATAAAGATGAATTGTATATAAATATTCTAACCCCTGAAAAACTATATTATTTGATTAAAATTAATCCTAGTATTGTTAATAGAATTGGACTTATTATTTTTGATGAAGCACATCAGTTTGATAGCGGAGCAAGAGGGATTACATTTGAATTATTGCTTACCTCATTAAATACCTTATTACCAGACAATTGTCAGAAAATTCTCATTTCAGCTGTTATTGGCAATGCAATTTCAATATCAAACTGGTTCCTGAAAAAGGAATCTGTAATATCTGGAAATAACTACTTACCTACACAGAGAAATATTGGTTTTGTAAGTTTCAAATCAATAGTCGATTATGGGGATATATATTTTTATAATTATTCAGATTTAGATGAGAGCTTTGGATATATTTCAAAGGTTATACAAATCGAAAAATTACAAAAAAAACCGCGGGAAAGAAAAGATAAGTTTTTCCCTGAAAAAGAATCCAAATGGCCATATATAAATCCAAACAGTATAGCTCTTTATCTAGCTTTAAAAATGTGTAAATTTGACTGTGTTGCAATTTATTCAGGAAAGAAGGAATGGATTAATACATTCTTAAGTTATTTAATAGATGAATTATACGTAAGAAATTTCAATTATATAAAACCTTTAGATTATAGTGATATTTCTGAAATTGAAAAAATATGTTATTTAATTGAGAAGACTTTTGGGCCAGATAACCTAATTTTTAAATGTGCCAAAATGGGAATATTTGTTCATCACGCGGATTTGCCATATGGCCTCAAGATATCTATAGAAGATGCTATTCATAATTCAAAAATTAGGTTTCTAATTTGTACTTCAACTTTAGCACAAGGTGTTAATTTGCCAATAAAATATTTGTTTATTCCCTCTGCTACACAAGGGGGTGATGAACTAAGAACAAGAGATTTTCAGAACTTAATTGGTAGAGTAGGAAGAGCTGGAAAACTAACTGAAGGAAGTATTATTTTTACAAATCCCGAGGTTTTATATTCAAGTTCATTGAGAAGAAAAATTTTTTCTTTATTAAATCCAAGTACTACAGAAGAATGTAGAAGTTCATTATTTGAATTATTTAAACCTCTAAAAGGTAAGTTTGTTCTTAATGAAGAGCTCAAAGAATTAGGATTTAAAAATAAGAAATCATGGTTGCATTTTTATTTAGGAAGAAAAACTATAGAAGAATTTGCAAAATTATTTGTAAAGGCAGATAGTGTTCATTTTCCATTGGAACATGTATTACCTCAGTTATTTGTACGTGAAACTTATATTCATTCTATAGAGAGTTTTATTCTTGGATTACCCGAAGAACTTTTAGAAAGTGGTGGAGAAAACATTGCAAGACAAACACTTGCATATTCTATAGCTGATGATGAGACAAAACAATTATTAGAGTTATTATTTATAGGTTTAGTAGAAAAAATTAAGGATTCAATTATACCAGAAAAAAAGTATATTTACTCGAAGACAATGCAAGGTTTCAAGAATTCATGTGAAATAGAAAAATTTGTTCATGCAAATAGTAAAGAGCTCTTGTCTTCAAAGTTTTCTGTTGTTTTTGAAGTGTTCTGGTATTTATATGAATATTTGTATATTAGAAAAATAACATATACGATTCCTGATATTCATAAACTAAAGGAAAGTGCAATTGCGTGGGTACAAGGGAAACCATTTTCAGATATATATGATATATTAAAAGATGAGAAATACAAAAATAGAAAAATACGCATAGAAGATTGTGTAGGTCTTTTTGAAAACGGATTTGGATATAATGGAAGCATATTGATTGACAACATTAAAGACTTTTTATCTTTTGAAACAGATGAAGAAATTGATACACAATATATGCTTGTTCAAAAGATAATAAAATATGGACTTCCATCTGGATGTTCTATTCATATATATGAGCTTGGATTCAGCGATCGATCTTTGTCTCAGGAATTATCGGAACTTATATCGGATGTTGATGATATAGATTTAATAAAAATTGAATTATTTAAGCAGGACCAAAAAGTAATACAAATATTGGAGAAATATCCAACATATTTTATGAATCTTTATGAAAGGTTACATACTTAACATAGCTCATTATTCAAAGTAAATCTTTATCTTTTTGCCTATACTTTTTTTGAAGTAGTATAATGATAGGTTAAACCTATATATAGTATGGATTAGATAAATAACAATTACTTTTGTTTTTATTTGGTGGAAAATGTATGTTGTCTTTACATTATAAAATAATTGTATTTGAATTTATTTGTGAATGAAAGAAATAATAGTAAGTAGAGCAATTATTCTTCGCTTAAATTCAAGAACAAATAAGAAAAAATTATTAGCAACTCAGCGTGGTTATGGTGATTATAAAGATGGCTGGAAATTCACGGTGGATAACTTGAAGTAGGTGAGACTCCAGAGCAGTGTATTGAACGTGAAATTCGAGAGGAACTTGCAACTTAAGTAAAAGCATAAAAGATTCTTGGAGTAGTGGAGTATGATTATCCCAACTTCCATCTCACAATGCATTGTATTTTATGTTCTTTTGTTTCTGGAGATCTTAAACTCCTTGAGCATGAAGCTGCAAAATGGGTAACTAAAGAGACTCTACGTTCTGTCGATTGGCTTCCCGCTGATCAGTTGATACTGGATAAAATCGAAGAGATTTTATAAGAGTAACATTTAGCCTTACTCCTCATCATCATATTCATCTTTTTCAAAAATATTTCGGTACTCTCTTAAGTATTTTATTGGGAACGGGATTACTGTATATTGTCCATTTCGAACAAACTCGACTGTAAGCATATGGCAAAAATCATTAAATAGAATGTTGCCATTTGGATTAGGGCCATTTTGATTCCATGGTAGTACATCTCGAATAATACAAGAAGTGGCAATTGATTGTTTTATACCATTTTCTTTCTTTCCAACGAAATATTTAAATATTCCCTCTAGTGTTGTAGACTTGATTCCTATAAGAGAGTTGAAAAATTTCTTCTTATTCTCTTTTGTTTTCTGTTCTGCATGTAATAAGATAGGATTTCCCAATTCAATTGTTTTTTTATAAAAGAAATCAATGAAAGGACGTAAGGTTCTTGGTTTTATTGACAATTTTTTGTCATTCTTTTTATATACTCTTAAATCACAATTTTTAATTGTTTTATCTGAGTTGGCATCCATATTACTACACATTATTTTAAAGGCATTATCTAATGATTCAGAAACTGGATATGAATTCTTATATTCTTGAATTGCACTTCGAATTAATTCTTTATCAATAAAGTTCTGAGAATTTGCCAGAAGGAGTTTTTCAGACAGTTCGTTTATATTAGGGAGGGTAAATTGTTTTGTTTTAAAAATAACATTCATATTATTAATTTCATTATAAATAACACACTCTACATTGGAGTATTTGTAATTGTTGTTATACTTCTGGAAAATAGGAAAGATAGCTTCCCATTCATCATCTTCCGGAAATTCACTTGAATTCTTAACATCTATTGTAAATACACCATCGGTATCAATTGCCATTTTATAGAAATTGTAATTATAAAACTTTTTGTTTTCTTTCCAATATTCTTTGCCCGCACCACATATTACAAAATTCCATTGTTTATTCTCGTTCCATTTTACGGTACTGATTTTTTTATCATGTAAATCTTGCTTTATCATTAATTCCTGTATAAGCTTTTTTATCATAGAATTATTATTAAACTCAATTGTTTCTCTTTGTTTTAATGATAGATCAGATTGGTTTGAATCTTGAATATTAAAGTTTTCAACAGTTACATGTTGTATGACTTCATTTGCAGTGTATAAATTGTGTTGATCTTGTGGTTTATTAAATTCAGGGAAAAGATTTGGAGATTGTAATTCTTCTTTTGTTGCGTAATAATCTGAGTCCTTTTCATGAATCATTTCTATAATTAGTTTTCCAGGTTCTCTAGAGCTTGAAAAATCCGAGACATTATAAGGTGGACTAGATAACAATTTTCTTATCAAATCTATTTTTGAAGAAGATTGAACAAGTGTATCCTCAGCCTTGTTAACTAGACATACGCCATAACGTGCTAAAAAGGATTGATAATTATTATTTTCATAATCTAATGATAGTTGTTCATGGTTTTGATATTTAAATATTGGAATTTGATTTATTGATATATAATCACTTAACTTATTTTTAACATCTGCAAAGAAGGAAGAAATTATTCCACATTTAGAACGCAAGAAATTATTGTAATTATTATCAAGATTTAGAAATTTTGTTATATGGCTGCCTTCTCTTCTTAATGCTTTTTTATCAAAAAAAACAGTATTAGATCCGTAATCTTCCTGAATTCTTTTTCGAAGTTGAGCTGTTCTGATATCCATAACATAATCTGGACTGCAATTCTTAATATTAAATTCTTTCAGTTTTTTGTAATCAGAAAATGTGACACTCTTTACTTCTAGAGTCATTTTATTATGAAGGTTTTTGTTAGGAAGATAGAATCGTATTTGCAGGAGTTTGAATGTTTCAGTATTAAAAATTATTTCTGGGTTATAATACAATTGTCCTGTTATATTATTGTATTCAAAAAAATCAGATTGACCATTTGATAATGAGTTTACAATTAGCTGTGCTAATTCATTATCAAAAATTGATTCATTTGATTTAGAATCAAAATCTTCAAAATTAACAGGTTTTACGATAGAGTCATTATCTAGTTTGCAAATTTCTTCCCGTAATTCATTTAAAGAAACTGCATCTTTCCTAAACATTATGAACCATTTATTTTCATAGTCATAAAAGACAGATCGCGCCTTAAATTTTTCTGCAGGGAAATCAAGAACATTTGTTTTATAGGCTTTATTTGGAGTTGTGATTTTAAATATTGAGAAATCTCGTTCAATGTTTGCTCTATTAATCTTTACATCAAGATTATTTGTATAAATCGGGAAATCCTGTTCTGGAAAATTATCTATCATTACTATCTCCTATGAGCATTTTTATTGCTTCTTTATTGGTAGTTCCTGTTTCATCTATAAGCCATGGAATTTCAATAATACGATCATCACAGTTACGATGAATTATATCATCATCAGACTCTTTTAAAATACTGATTATGTATACTTTTTGCCCACCAATTGAATTCAGTTTATTTAAGATTTTACTTAAAAGATGAGAACTGTTTTTTATTAATGTTTTTTTCCAATGCTTGAAATCAATATAAATATTATTAGATAAAATGAAATCAAAAAATTCATAGTGATCTGGTTCGTCAATTTCTTTAATTTTAGTGTTTAGCTCTTTTTCAAGTATGTATTTTCCAGTAACTTCTCCAAGCGCTCCTTTATAAATGTTATTGAAAAGAGCTGGAGATATAATCAATTCATTATGCCCGAAATTTGTAGCAAAGTTGTTATTTCTAAAAAAATCTTCCAGACCAGGATATTTGAAAATCTCTTTTAATCTGGCAGAATCTTCGCTTACTTTCATCTTTTTATAATCATCACCAAATTCTTTTTTGAAGATAGAAAAATCTTTAAAAAGATTTATTTTTATTTCTGAGAAATCTCCTCTTTGAGCAAAAGAATATTCAGATTTGTTTTCATAATTAGTGAAATAGAATTTCTTTATTGCTCGTATTTTTTCTGCATCTTCTTGTGTTGCAGTTGGATATTTTAGAACTGTTTCGCGTAATTCTTTCCAAAGATTCATGCTGTGTGGTGTCCAATCTCGCTGCAAAATACTTTTAATATATGAGTCTGCGGTTTCAGATTTTATTGAAGCTTCATTTTCTATCATGATTTTATCATCTGGAAGTGGCTTGATATATTGTTTTGCATAATTAAATAAAGCTTTCAATTCAGGATTCACAATGTCTTGCCGTATACATGAAGTATCTATCATTGTCAGAAGAGAATTGTTTGTATAAATATAGATATTCTTTTTCTTGTTGAATGTTCTACAAATTCTTCCTACAGCCTGAATTACATCTTTTGTTGCTTTTCTTCTAACACTAGCACAAGAACGCAAAGATTCTAATGCATTTGAATAATCTTTTATATTTGAATAAGCTTTGAAACCAATCTGGATAAGTTGTGCAAATAGAGAGGGTCCAATTTCAAAATTGGAATATAAATATTTGATTTCAAATAAATATTCTAATAATTCTTTCAGTCTAATATTTTCAACATCAGTTATATTTGTGACAACATTGGTTATATCTCCAAGATAAATTCCATCAAAGTCTTTTTTGTCATCTTTCTTATTGTTTTTGCCAGAGCGTTTATAAATTGTAAGAATTTCTTCATTTGCTGGAATTATGTATTGCAGGTTTTGTCCGGCACCAATGGTCTTATATGATGAAAATACAAGTATTTTTTTACCTTTGGATAATTCTTCCAACAAAGCATTTTTTTGCGTATCAAAGTTATCACTATTTAATATTTGAATTTCTGGTACAGATACTTTATGAATTTTACAGAAGTATTCTGAAAATTCCTTTATTAACTTAATATCAAGATGGGGGTCGTTATCTTTGGGTAATGCCATATTCAGGCAAAGAAAAGATTTCAATTCATCGTTTTTTATAAAGCGTTTTATCACTTCAAAAATATTGCAATAGCGTTTTTGATAATATTCTGCACTTTTTTTGTCTAAACCCAGACTTGAAAGTTTATTGACGAATGCTTTCTGAAGATCATCGTTATTACATATACTAGCTAATCTCTCTGAAAGGTTTTTGTTTTCAACACCAGTATCCACTGAATCAACAATAACATTTACTCTTCCATCATTATAAGCTTTCCATTTATCCTTTTGTTCAGCTTTTATTGTTTCATAACTATTTTCAGAAAGGAACATGAATTTGTCTTTTAATTCTTCTTTTAAGTAATCAATTGAATAATTGGATAAAACAGAATTAATTCTACATGTTGCAGAGAGTCCAATAACTTTTGTATGTTTTGCCATGAATAGTAGAATCTTTTCCGGTGTATTACTAATTTGAATAAATTGAATTTTTGTTTCTTCGTTGTGACTGTCACTGTCTAATAATTCAAAGAATTTATATCCACGGTTATAAAAAGAAAAATCATCAATATTGGTATTTAGTTCTTTATCTGGAATATTTTTCAGTTTTGTAGAAATAGTAAGATCATGAAGAATAGAGCTTAATCGTTCATTTTTAAAATATATATCACAGATAGTATTTACTGCACTTTCGAATGTAAAAATCTCATAGATATTGTTTTTAGTTGATCCTTTTCTTTTTTCATTTTCATTTGCCGCATATTTATCTGCCCATCCAGCTATAAAACGTGCAAAATCATTTAAGAATGTAGCTAGTTCTCGTATTAGAGAATAGATATTTATATCTGTATCGATTTTTTTATTTTTGTCATAATCTTCTTTTGATTCAAAATAAATCTTTACTTGTTGCGCATCATTATCGACGGTAGTTCTTATGTAATGACAATTGTTTTTTAAATAACTTCTGAAGGTTCCGTCAAAGAAGAGAAAACCTCGATTTCTATCTATACTTTCACTGTCTGTTTTATAATTGAAAAATAAGGAATATTTTTCAAAAATAGAATCAACAGCTTTTCGCATAGAATCAAGAGTTGGCAAATATGGTTTGTTCCGAGAATATTCTGCATATGGACGATAGAAATTTATTGCTGGTTTATAATCATGTAGTTTACCATGAAGTTCTTTTACTATATCTAGATAATCATTTTGAGAATTAATCGCTTCATTAATTATTGCCTCTTTTATTGTATCTTTTGTCGCATCGAATTCATCAATGAAAAAGATGGAGTTCTCCATAACTTCTGTAGAAATTAAAGGGTAGCTCGGTTTTATAAGAGTATCATTTCTAGTTAACAGTTTATTAATTGATAGAAAGATTATTTTATATTCATCTGTGAATACTGTTGGATATATTTGAGCAATCCAACGAAAATCTTTATTACATTTCAAGACTTGTTTCTTTTCATTTATTGTTCCTTTAATTTTATCAGCTATTATTTTGCGAAGATATTTGCGAAATACATATTCTGCATATTCAAGACGTTTTTCTATATCTTCTTTATATATTTGTGGTGTAGATGCAAAACTTTCACTTTTTGTAATTTCAATTAGTTTTTTGAGATTCTTAAATTCTTTTGACTGAAATTCAAATGGAACTTCTGTATTAGGGAGATTATCTTTTACAAAATTTACATTAGATTTGATTAATAATACTTCCTTATCATAATTAGGATTCTTATGATTTAAATAGGTGTCTTTCATTTCTGGAATACATAGATTCTTCAGAAGACTTGTTGTGAAGTAAACTTGTTTCGCATTTTGTGAATGAACATAATCATAAATTGCCTGACAAGCATAGTAGCTTTTGCCACTACCGGTATTAGGATCTTCGAGTAAAAGTCCATTAGTAATTGTTTGATCATAAATAAAGTTATTGGTTGATGTAAGCATTTATACTCTCCTCAAACAATGCTGTTATTGGACTATTTATTTCTTTTAAACATATATAAGGTTTTTTAGAAATAGATTCTAAATAAGAAACAATGACACCTGCACACTGTAATGAAATTTTAAACACTGAACTAATTTGTGTATCTGTTTGTAATCCTAATCTTAAAATAATACCAACAGGTGCCAAAGCCTTTTGTGCAAAAATGTCTGCTTCTCTTTCCTGTTCGCTTTCTGTAAGTTTTCGGCGATGATGATCCAATTGTATGTGACCTATTTCATGCATTATGGTAAAGGCTACTCGTGCTGTTTTGATAGAATCGTTATAAACAATAATGTATTCCTGTTTCTCTTTATTATAAAAACTGTATGCGTCATCACTAAAATTGGTGGGCACGTTTTGATGCTTTGAATATTTTATTACTCGAATTTTTAGTTTCTTGCATAATTCAAAAACGTCTATGGGAAAAGTTTTTGTGCCTGTCGCTTCAAATGTATCGAGAATAGATTCGTCTATGTATTCATACTGTTCTTTTGTTAATGCCATTTCTAATCATCACCAAGAATAAGATTTATAAGTGCTTTCTTTTGCTCTTTAGTAAAGTCTTTTGCTTTTCGTGCCACTAGAGTATTAATTTCTTCATAAGAAATATCATCTGATTCAGTTTCACCTAGGAGAATATTGGTTGTCGTTCCCAAGGCTTTTGCTATATTCAGAAGATTTGAACCTCTAGGAATACGATCGCCTTTAATATAATGGGACATAGCAGCTTCTGTTACTCCTGCTGAGGCTGCAAGTTCTTTTTGTGAAATACCTTTTTGTTCGAGCATTTTTTTAATTATTTGACCTGTAGGTTTAGTTTCCATATTTACTCCTATTGTAATAAAAGATAATATAAAATTATCAAAACGGCAAGTGTAAATTTATTATTTATATTTTTTTTTATGTAACAAAATTTGGGGCGTTGCGGGGCAGTAACGTCTGTGATGAGCCCCGCTAGAAGGGGTAGCGAGCAACGAAGTGCGAGCGAGGGGAAGGCGGAAGATTGCAAAGTCAAGTGCAACAATAGACTTCAATCGGTGTCTTCAACCCCAAGCATTTTCTAGGACGATTATTTAGAAGTGAAACTACAGCTTCTAGGTAATCGTCATCCAAATTTCTAAAG
>JAEEGL012728700.1_pt1 | contig 17044 bp, 16 predicted proteins | sample 9134231 | NCBI WGS metagenome assembly JAEEGL01 (sample SAMN16246548, study PRJNA631951) | gut metagenome | biome: gut microbiome; feature: rumen; material: fiber-attached | host: Bos | place: Iran: Karaj | collected 2018-10
GATGGAAGACGTTATCTATGCGGAGTTAGAAGGAACAGGTAACATGGAAATGGTTCTAGACAGAAAGCTTCAGGAACAGAGAATCTTCCCTGCCATCAATATTCCTAAGTCCAGCACAAGACGTGAGGATCTTCTTCTTTCAGGTGAAGAACTTGCTGCCATCAACAGCCTGAGAAAGGGCTTCAATGGCATGAAGGCAGATGATGCGGTTGATCAGTGCATCAATCTGTTTTCCAAGACTCGCAATAATATCGAGTTTGTAAGAATGGTTGAAAAGCAGATACGTTTCTGATGAATAGAGAAATCAGAAAGCCCTTGGGATTTTCCCAAGGGCTTTTTTGATATCACAGGTAATAAATTAAATATCCTTCAGATTCAGGAGCTTTTCAAGCTCTCTTGCCTGCTCAGCCTGCTTTTCCTCCTGCTTTTGCTGACGCAGAGTCTTGTGTGGATCGGTATCGGCAGCTGCATTTTGAGCTTTGCTTGAGATTGTTATGGTAGCAGGGCGTTCAGGTATAAGTTCTTTTGCGATATCCTCCTCAACCTCGATGATCTGCTGCTTTTCGGAGATCTCAGGATTCAGGTTGGTCTCAGGTACTGCATCCAGCTCTGTAACCTGATTCTTTTTCGCTGACAAAAGACCAATAAGATCCACATTGAGGTTTGAGATGGTGCAGCCCACGGCCTTTTTGTTTTTTATATTAAACTGTCTTACAACAATGGTGGAGAGCTCATAGTTGTGGAGAGTGGCGCCGTATCTGAACATGACATCAACATGGTCTCCAAGCTTTAGAGCTGTGTTGTTATCCAGAATAAGGGAAATTCCTCTTAAAGAAATATCATGAATAATACAGTTTTTCAGGTCCTGAGTGTTGCCGTTGACAGACATAAGCCCCAACTTCTCGATATAGAATCTCTCGGCCTTTCTTGAATTTTCAGGTTCCAGGGCAGAGGCGCTCTTTATAAGATGGAAGTTGCCATAGCGGGTCTTTACAGGTGTTATGGTCGTGGACATGAATTTGTAGACCCTTCCGTCTCTTTTGTTCCTTATCTCCACTCTGGATGGCTCAAGGAACTGCATATATCTGCCAAAATATTCCATAGGTTTCACAAGTAGTCCCGCAGACACACCAAAAATAGCCTCAGTCATGATAACTGTACTGTGGCCGGAAAACTGAGCGTGAATTTTAACTTCGGAACCATTTGCGATTTCGCTGACTTTCATAAGATGTACCCCCATTGCACGATACTAAGATTATGATATACTACACATGAAGAAAAATCCAGTACAGAGCGTTAATTGTACGGTTAGGAGACATTTATGATAAAAGATAATCTGGAGGCGGTTGAGAAAAACATTCAAATGGCCTGCGAAAAAGCCGGAAGAAATCGTGATGAGGTTACACTTATCGCAGTCAGCAAGACAAAACCCGTCAGTGATATCAGACAGGCAATGGACTGTGGGATAACAGTTTTTGGTGAGAACAAGGTTCAGGAGATAAAAGATAAGACTGAAGAGATAAAGGAACCTCTTTCCTGGCATATGATCGGTCATCTCCAGGCCAATAAGGTTAAATATCTTCCCGGCAGGGTTTGCATGATCCATTCTGTCGACAACAAAAAGCTTGCAGACGAGATAGAAAAGCAGTTCACAAAGAACGACGAAAAGATTGATGTGCTCATAGAGGTGAACATGGCCCACGAGGAGACCAAGTTTGGGTTGTCTCCGGACGATGCTTTGGATTTCGTAAAAGAGATCAGCGGTCTTCCTCACCTCAATATAAGAGGTCTTATGACAATTGCGCCATATACCGAGGATCCGGAGAGCAACAGAGTTTACTTTAAGGGACTTAGACAGCTCATGGAAAAAATCAATTCCATGAATATTCCCGGTGTAAAAATGGATACTCTTTCTATGGGTATGACAGGGGATTATCAGATAGCTATAGAGGAAGGAGCTACTTTTGTCCGTGTGGGAACCGGTATTTTCGGAGAGAGGGACTACAGCAACAGACAGTAATCCTTAGGGCCTGTTTTGCTAGAATATTAAATAAATATAAACGAATTTACACTCAAAAAGCCAGATAGTATAATAAATTTGTATACTATCCGGCTTTATTTTTTGGGGCAGCTAATAACGCCCGGAATGGGGAAATAAAGGTTTTGAGAGGGGCATATGTATAGAACTGTACCGCTTACGAAGAATCTTACTTTAGACCAACTAAATCATATGATAGATACAGGGCATGTATTTGTTACACCATTTGGTCTTAACAGGACCTGCTACATCGTGGTGAATCACAAGCCTTTTATGGTTATTGCTACAGATATCTCCATCAGAGGAGTTCAGCTTTCCGGCTCCTGGTACACCTGGGAAGAGCTGGATGCTATGGGTGGTGTTTATGATTCGGAGTTTGAGGCTCTGAAAGCTATTGCAAACGGTGCGTGAAAAGAGGGCGGAAGGGCTCTCTTTTCCTGATTAATGACAAATTATAAATATTTTATAAACTCTAAAAATAATCGAGTTTATGCTAAAACTTTTATGATAAAATAGTTTTCGATTCAGCTATTTCGGAGGACATCGTTTTGGGGTACGTTTTTTATTATTGTGAGGCGCATGTGGCCTGCGCGCTTCTCTTGGCAGTTATTCTTTTGAAGATTGCCAGAGGTGTAAATAAGCAGGCATCACAATTATATCTGAGTAATCTGATCATTACCCTTATGTTTTATTTCGCAGCAGAGATTTTCTGGGCTGTTGTCGATGGTGGATTATTGGGAAATACTCCCAAACTTCTCTATCTTTCAAATATGTTCACTTACATTCTTCTGAGTATCGCTTCCTATACCTGGTTTGTGGTATCAGAGGTGCTTCAAAGGGATAAATTTATTGAAGATACCAGAAACCGCTTTTTCCTGTTTATTCCGGTGATCATTTCTGCGATTCTGTGTGTGTCTGCTCTGTGGACCGGGCTGGTATTTTATGTTGATGAGAACGGAAAGCTGGTAAACGGAAAGTTCTATGTGCTTCTTGTCATAGTTCCTTTCGGATACATGATTGCTGCATCCATCAAGGCTTTTTCAAGATATTTTAACAAGGACAGATATGCAGACAGGGGCATTTATCTTATGATTGGAGTTTTCCCATCTGCGCCTATAGTGCTTGGAATTCTACAGGCAGTTTTCTGGAGAGTGCCTTTCCTTTGCTTTGGTGCTGTTTTGGCGGTTTTCTATGTTTACACCACCATGTTGGACAACCTGATATCAATTGATCCCCTTACGCAGACCAACAACAGGAATCAGATGTACAGGTATCTGATACAGAAGATGAAGGCTCAGGAGCCGGGTATGAATCTTTTCCTGATCATGGTGGATATCAACAGGTTAAAAGATATTAATGAGGCATATGGTCATGCTGAAGGAGACAGGGCAATAATAAGAGTCTCTGGGGCAATAAAAGAAGCGTGCCAGAGCTCAAGAAACAGACTGTTTGTATCAAGATACGGCGGGGATGAATTTATAATAGCAGCAGAGATGGCATACAGAGCTGAGGCTACCTATCTTGCAGACCAGATAAAGAATGAGCTTAAGAGGGCAACCAACAATGATTCGGCGATCTATGATACTACTGTAAATATCGGAATAGCCCAGTATGATTACCAGGCTCCTGTTTCGATACAGGCCTTTATCGCAAGAGCGGACTCAGACCTGTATCAGAGCAAAGTCAGAACAGGGAACTTATACAGCTTATAAGGACTCCTGTAAGAATAAAGCCCGCGAGAATCGCGATGGCATAAATGAATTTCATTCTACCCATAAAATAAACTCCTCCATTGAATAGCATTGCGAAAAACATGGTATACTATAGTATAGCGGTATTTTTTCAATTTGCACAGACGATTGGAGGAGTATTCTTATGCAGATCTATGTTTCGGGAAATGTTTTGAGAAGCGGTGACGGCTCTATGGAGCACCCATTTAAGACCATTCAGGAGGCGGCGCAGATTGCCAGAGCCGGTGATACTGTACTGGTTGCTCCCGGAATATACAGGGAGTGGGTAAGACCTGTGAATTCAGGTACAGAGACGGAAAGGATAAAGTATGTCAGCACTTCCAGAGGAGAGGCTGTCATTACAGGGGCGGAGCGCCTTGGGGGTTGGGAAGCCTTTGAAAATATCTGGCGGGTAAAAATTCCGGGGAGTTTTTTTGGGAGTTACAATCCATATCTGGACGAGGTTCGGGGAGACTGGTTCTCAAATTCTGAAAACAATCCACATACAGGAGATATATATTTAGACGGAAAGTCCATGTACGAGGTTTTTGACCTCTCGCTTTGTATGCATCCGCAGAAGGACAAAAGATCCTGGGATGCGGATTTTACGGAGTACGTATGGTATACGGCTCAGGAAGATGGCAACACAATCATTTATGCAAACTTCCAGGGAAAAGACCCCAATGAAGAAAACGTAGAGTTTTCTGTAAGGAAGGCATGCTTTTATCCGGAAAAGACCGGGCTAAATTACATCACTCTTTGCGGCTTTACGATAAGATGTGCTGCCACACAGTGGGCACCTCCAACAGCGCTCCAGGAGGGAATGGTAGGTCCGCACTGGTCAAAGGGCTGGATAATTGAGGACTGTGATATCTATGAGTCCAAGTGCTGCGGTATTTCCCTTGGAAAGTATTATCAGAAGGGCAACAACAATAAGTGGTCCACCAACTATGTAAAAATTGGTTCCCAGACTGAGCGTGACTGCATTTGCCAGGCGGTAAATGAGGGATGGGATAAAGAGAATATCGGTTCTCATACAGTCAGGCGCTGTGATATCCATGACTGCGGACAGACCGGAATCGTGGGACATCTTGGCGGAGCATTTTGTATTATTGAAGATAACCATATTCATCATATAAACAACAAGCATAATCTGGCAGGGGCGGAGATTGGAGGAATCAAGCTCCACGCTGCCATTGATACCATAATCAGAAGAAATCATATTGACCACTGCACGAGAGGCTTGTGGCTTGACTGGCAGGCGCAGGGTACCAGAGTTACCCAGAACCTGTTCCATGACAATGTTCCTCCGGAGGGTACCATCATTGATGACGGGCTTTCCCTTGGAGAAGATATCTTTATTGAGGTGTCACATGGTCCCACTCTTGTTGACCACAACCTGCTTTTGTCTGATATAGCCTGCAGGCTAAGTACTCAGGGACTGGCTTTTGTTCATAACCTTATCGCAGGCTCTTTTACCTATGTGGGAGCAGGTACCGACGATGGGACAAAAAAGTTCCCGACTCAGAGGTTTACACCCTACCATGTTCCGCACTCCACAAAGATCGCAGGCTTCATGACCATTCTTCACGGAGATGCCAGATTCTACAACAACATCTTTGTACAGCAGAAGGTCAGACAGGATCTTTTGGATTATTGTGTTTCCAAGAACTGCGATACTATGGAGCTTAATAATTTCATCTGTGGTACCTGCGTCTACAACAGCTATCCGACATCTTCAGAGTATTTCTCGAGATTTGGAAAAGGTGCCATAAAGAGAGCGGGATCTACCGATATGTATTACGACCATCTTCCCGTATATGCAGGCGGAAATGCGTATTACAATGGGGCAAGAGCTACGGATTTTGAGGTGGCTGCCCATGTGGATCAGGATCACAAGATCAGTCTTTATCTGGATGAGGAGGATGGAAGATATACGCTTCATACCAATCTGTATGAATATCTTCCCAGGAACTTCACTTTGCCGGTAAATACGGAATCTCTTGGCATTGCCTTTGAGCCGGAGCAGAGATTCGAAAATCCTGATGGAAGTCCCATCATGTTTGATACGGATTACTTTGGAAGAAAGCGCGGGAGATATCCTGTGGCAGGACCTTTTGAGGAGTGCAACACCGACAGGTTTACGGTTCAGACACCGGGTTTTGGCACCTACAGGATAAGGCATGAGGTCAACGCCCGCATAGAGAAAAAGGGTGAGGATGCAAATTCCGAAGAGATCCTTGAACAGATGGATGTAAACGAGGAATTCGATACCCGTCCGGAAAATACCAAGGAGCCAAACTTTACCATGAAGGAAGATATTCCCGAACCCGAGGATATCGTGGAGGAGATCAATGCCAATGTGCTCCTGACAGGCTGCGAGAGCTCCGGGATTTCTTTCCCCTTCGAAGGAAGCCTGTTCCAGGTAAGAGACATGTTTGTAAAGGGCAACGAGGTATGGCTCTACGACGGCGTCAATGACAAGCTGGTGGAGCTTGACTGTGAGTATGGAATCTATCACACCTTAAAGAAATGGTCCATCGGAGCACTTCAGTCCATAGATGTTTCCGATGATCCAAACTGCGAGGGTTTTGTGAGAACGGCAGGGACACTTCTTTGCATTCTCAATAAGAGCATGGCTCATGATCCGGCGGACACATGTTCCACTATACAGGACAAGGTCAACTCCGGAATCGAAGGAAAGGGCATTAAAATGCGCTTTACCACAAAATACCTTAAGTTCATCCGCAACAAGAAATTCATCTCTCTCGAGGATGTTATTTACAGGATGAGCAAAGGCAATATGGATATAGTCACGGAGAGACTTGAAAAACTCTGATAAAAGAAACTAAGGAAAAAATTTAAATATGGATAGAACAGCTAACTGGTACAGACTGGATAATGCAGCTAAAATAGTGCCTTCGACGGCAAAGGGAGCAGATACAAGAGTATTCAGGCTCACCTGCGAACTTAAGGAGGACATCGTTGGAGATATCCTTCAGAGGGCTCTTGATGAGACAATCGAAGAATTTCCTTTTTTCAACTGTGTTCTTCACAGGGGAATCTTCTGGTATTACCTTGAGGACAGCGATCTTCGAAGTGTAGTGGAGGAGGAGCACACACCTGCCTGCCTTCCGCTATATCATCCGGGGAAAAAGAACCTTCTGTACCGCGTAAATTATTTCAAAAAAAGAATAAATCTGGAGATGTTTCATGTGCTGGCTGATGGAACCGGAGCTTTCATGTTCTTTAAGAACCTGGTGACCAGATATCTTCAGATACGTTATAACCTCAGTGAGGATATAAAGCCCTCCGATGATTTTTCCATCGAAGAAAAGAACGTGGATGCTTTTACCGACAACTACAGCAAGCAAAAGGGACTGAAGCAGCTAAATGAGATGAAATCCTTAAAAGCTTTTCAGCTTGGCGGAGAGATGGATGACAACCTTTTGCCCCATCTTCTTGAGGGCACGGTTTCAGCAAAGAAGTTCCTTGAGCTGGCACACAGATATGATTCAACGGTGGGTGTTTTATGTGTTGCTCTTTACATCAAGGCAGTTATTCAGGGCATGAACAGACACCAGATGAAAAAGAAGGTTGTTGTGAGTGTTCCGGTAAATCTGCGCCAGTTCTACAAAAGCGGAACAGCCAGAAATTTCTTTGGGGTAATAAATATTGTTTACGACCCTTCCAGCTTCACGGGAGATATAAAGAGTATCATCGAGCCGGTGGCAAAGGATTTCAAGGAAAAGCTTTCGGCTGAGAACATTGAGAAGACCATGAATTCCTACTCAGCCCTGGAACATAATCTTGCCATAAAGATGGTACCGCTTCCTATAAAGGACTTCACGATAGGAAGATTTAACAGTGCAGCTAAAAAGGGAATTACCACTTCCATGAGTAATCTCGGTCAGATCAAAATGCCGCATGAAGTAGAGGATTATATTGACAGGTTCGGCGCTTTTATGACTGCTGCATCACAACAGGTTTGCGTGTGTACCTTCAAGGACAAGATGGTATTCGGCGAAGTTTCGCCATATAAAACTCACAAGGCCATGCTCAATTTTTTCAGGTGCCTGACGGAAGAGGGACTTGAGATTGAGCTTGGAACAAACGACTATGACTCATACGAGGAGAAATAATGCAGTACTGTAGAAAATGTAAAGTTAAGATCAGAGGAAGAAAAGAGTGCTGTCCTTTATGTCAGGGGCAGCTCTACGAGGTGGAAGGGGAAGAAAATCCGGCTTTCCCCATTCTTGAAAAGAGAAAGATCAGCAGCATAACCTTTTTGAAGGTTTGTACTTTTTTGTTTATTGCTACCGAGATAGTTTTTGGCGCAATAAATATAATGACCGATGGTGTTTTTTCTTTTATCGGTCCTGTTATGTTGGGTATATTTGTAGGATGGATAGATGTTCTGGCAACCATGTATCTTAGGAATAACCTTATAAAGGTCATTACCTTTGAGGTGCTTGTGGCTATAGTTGTGGACTATTATATCGACGTAAAGACAGGGTTCCACGCCTGGAGTGTAAACTGGATGATTCCTTTTACGCTTATAGGACTGGCGATTGTCACAATCATTACTGCCCTGATTCTAAAGCTCCGCCTGGATGAGTATATTCTTTATATTGTTTTTGATTTTCTTATGTCTCTTTTCCAGATCATCTTTATCAGAAACGGAATGAATACGGTTCCCTGGCCGGCAGTCAGCAGCATCGTGTGCTATATGATACTTATCGCGGCGCTTGTGATCTTCAGATTCCGTGATCTAAAAAATGCTTCGGAGAAAATGTTTAATATATGAGCATTAAGAACAGACTCAATAAGAACAATTTTAAAAGGGGTATCGTATTTGCTTCAAAAGCCGGAGATTTTGTGGAGAATTCCATAGGGAGAGCAATTGAGGCAAAAAGACTTGCTCCGGATCTTCCAAAGGATCCCCAGAAGATGATCTGGTACAGAGTGCCTCTGGAAAGAGGGCTCTCGGGAGATGGGTCAGAGTACTATATCTATGTCAAACTTGCTGATCCGGATAAACTCTGCGTTTTCTTTTCCGGCGGGGGAGTTGCCTGGAATGAATACACGGCGGCTCGTCCTGTTACGGGCGGAAAAGTGGCAGCCGGTCAGCCCAATTTTTATTGGAACAATCTAAGACCCTTTACCCAGCTGATGAACATCAATGTGGGTATTACTGATATTGTCAGTGAAAAAAATCCGTTCAGGGACTGGAGTTTTGTGGTCATAACCTATGCAACGGGAGATTTTCACGTTGGCTGTAACGATTATCCTTACAAGACTGAGGACGGAAGAGATGACGTCCTTCATTTTCATGGCTATGTGAATTTTAATGAGAGCATGAAGCTTTCTAAATCTCTTTTCCCTAATCCCTCTAAGCTCCTTATTGCAGGCAATTCGGCGGGAGCTTTTGCTGTGCCTGCTCTTGCGGGAGAAATTGTTGACAGATATTATCCAAAGACCGGGAATGTTACACTTTTTTCGGATAGCGGACTTCTTCTCTACAAGCACTGGAGAAGAACTGCCAAACATATCTGGCAGGCGAAGGAGAGTATCTGGAAGCCTATTCATTCAGATAATATAACTCTTGACTGGTATAAAGATCTGTACGAGAGATATGGGGACAGATTCAGATATCTGTACTCAAGTTCTGACAGAGACTACATTTTGAGTGCATATTACAATGACATCGTTAACAGAAAATATAAAACTGACTCGGATGTCCAGGAAGAGTATTTCCAACAGAATAAAAAGATGATAGCAGAATTGAAAGAAATCACACCATATTTTGGTATGTATGTGAATGACTGGAAGATACCGCTCATTACCTTTGGTGGAACGGTACATACTAGCGTCCGGGAACCCCATTTCACGCTGCTTGCGCAAAATGGGATAACTATGGCCGAATGGCTTAAGGACGCTGTAGAAGGTAAAGTCTACGATGTGGGACTTGACCTTTTAAGATGACTTAATCAATGAAGCACTGCTCGATACGAGCTTCATATTCTTCCCGTAGAGATTCCGGTATATCGTATTCATCGAGCGCTTCAGCTACTGACCAGTGCTCGTTGACCATTGACCTGAGAATGTTGCGGATGACACTGAAATCAAGTGCTTCTAAAGTTGCAACGTTAGTCATATTCTTTCCCTCCTAACAATACTGACACATAACACTTTAACTACAATATATTGTATTATATAATTTTTTATATACAAGTATTGACATTTGATTTAGACTTAATTTTGTAGAATATGCACAGAAAATCAGGGGGACTTTCATGCATATAACTCTAATTTTTCTTTTGATCTCAATAATAGGGCTTGTAATGAGCTTATTCGTGATAGGGTTTTTACCGTCACTGGTGTCACTGATTTGGGGGATATATCTTTTTGTTAATGCAGAGGAGAAGACTATATCCGGCGCACGAATCATCGCAATATCTACTGCGGGTTTTTTGCTGCCGATAATCATGTATCTTAACACCTTTGGTTTTTCACTGCCCCAAAAAGATAACAGTGATGTCAATTTTTATCAGCAGATTCTTTCAACCAATTATTCCAATCTGGGGATTGATATCTTCAATCCGAAAGAGAAGGTTGAAACAGAAGATGAAACTCTTTTGGCTGAGGCAGAACCTGAGATTTCGAAGGAGCCTGAGGAGACATATTTCATAAATACTGACACCTTTGGCAAAAGAAAAGAGGAACTGGAAAAAGAAAAAGAAATTGATGACACAGATGTCAAAGAAAATACCGGAATTTTTGAGAGCCTGGACAGTATAGATCCCAAAGAAAAGAATAAGGGGGGCATAGTGAGCATTGCTCCGTCAGATGATGACATGCCTTCCTATGGTGGACTTCCTGTCGGAACCCTTCTTGTGGCACAATATTTCAGAGAGGATGATCACAACTGCAATCCGGTTCTTGTTTTACAGAATAAGACAGGAGATATCTGCCGGTATGAGTGCAGGTTTATTGCCAGGGCAAAGAACGGTGATGAAATGGCTATTTCCGACAAGACAGTGGAAGTTGTCAGGGACGGAGCGGTTTTTGTCTTTGAGGGAAGATTTGATAAGAGAGAACTGGGTGGCAGAACGCCGGATGCCTATGAGTTTTCTATTTCAAAGCGTTTGCCCTATGAAAAGGATATGGCAAACTATGTTTCCGTCTATACCGCAGTGGAAGGCAGCTCAGCTCTTTTGACGGCGGAAAATAAGTCCGGCAAGAAAGTAAAGGTAGATGCCTATGTGCTGTTCTTTGATGGGGAAGAGCTGGTGGATTGTATGTGGATGATTCCTCAGAATACAGACGAAGTTCTTTTGGAACCGGGAACTGCCGCAACGATTCAGGGCGATGCCTATTACCGGTTTGACAGGGTAGAAACATTTTACACGGCCTATGAAGCAATTGAGGCTCTAAAGACTGATAATTGAAAAAAAGGAGGCTTTTATGGCACAGGGAAGAGAAGATCTGATTTATTCACTGGCAAAATCCATGGGGATGGGTGATACCCAGAAGACAAAATATACTGCCAGCAAATTTAATGCTGAGACAGGAACTATTTACTGCAATGGTCATGTGATCAACAAAGCTACCATAGATCAGGCAAAGTCGTATTTTACAACGCAGTACAGGAAACTGGCTGAAAAGGATGATGAGGGTGCCAAGGAACTGGCGAGCCTCTATGAGGTGGCTATGGAGGCCATAAATATGATGGTTGAAAGTACAGCCAAAGCCACTGACGGAGCTGCAAAGCCCGAGATTGGAAAATAACCGCTGTAATTAAATTAATTAATTGGGCAGTGGATCACTTGTTGCCTGTCTTGTTATCATCTGTGCTCTTTTCAGAAATTATGAGCTCCTTTTGGGCGCGGGAGAGCTGCTTGAGATGCCATTCTCTGCTCATGGCTTCTTCCTTCGAAGCAAAAACTTCATAGTAAACCAGCACAACCGGAAGACGCCCCCTTGTATACTTGGCACCCTTTCCCTGGTTGTGCTTTTTTATGCGATTTTCAAGATCGTTTGTATATCCGCAGTAATATGTATCATCTGCGCATTTTAATATGTAAGCATAATGTTCCATTCACCTAGTATAGCACAAACAATGATATAATCATGGTGTTACTATAATATGACCCGGAACCTATGAAAGTTTATGATTATGAATGAGAAAAAGATTATGAAAGTGGTAATTATTATTGTTGCAGTAGTTTTGGTGTTACTGTTTGGCTTTTCCCTTTGGATGGCAGGTTTTGTCATGACGGGAACAAGACAGACTCTGGAAGAAGCCTTTAAATGGCAGTCTGATCGCTACGATACTGCTTTTTACAATGAGGTGGAAAAGACGGATTATACGGTCTCCGGGTACGAAGACTATGTACTTCATGTGGAATTTCTAAAAAATCCCAAGGAGACTCACAAGTACATTATCATAACCCATGGCTATACCGACAATCGCATGGGAGCGCTTAAATACGCGAAGATGTATCTGGACCTTGGATATAACTGTATCATTTATGATCTGAGGGGGCATGGAGAGAACGAAAAGACCTTCACAAGCTATGGCGTATTGGAAAGTCAGGATCTGATATGTCTTATCGAGGATACGAGAAAGAGATATCCTGATATTACTGTCCTGGGATTACAGGGAGAATCTCTTGGGTCCGCGACAACCATTACATCTCTAAAGTACGAGCCGGAGGTGGATTTTGCTGTGGCTGACTGTGGCTTTTCGGATATTGAGAATGTACTTAGAAACGGCTATAAGAGTGTGGGAGCTCCGCAGTTTCTTTTTAATCTTGCAGACTTTGGTGCGATCATCAGATTCCACTATTCACTGCGGGATATGAGACCTATAGATGCACTGGATAACAATATGGTTCCGATACTATTTATTCATGGATCTGAGGACTCGCTTATTGTTCCGAAAAACTCAGAGGATATGGCAGCGCGCACAAAGGGAGATAAGGCTGTATATATCGTCACCGGAGCAGGACATGCTGAGTCTGTTCTTACGGATCCTGAAGGGTACAAGAGTCAGGTTTCAAAATTTTTAGAGAAATATGATGTGAAATAAATCTTAAATAATTGCCATAACGCTTTTGAGTACGTATAAATATGCTACACTAATAAAAACTTATGAGTGAAAAGGAGATTGTGGGATGAGAGTATTACTTAACCTTTTGTGGATCATTTTTGGAGGACTTCTAAGTGCTCTTGAGTGGATTCTTGCGGGATGCTTCTGGTGCATCACGATTATTGGAATACCGCTTGGTATTCAGTGTTTCAAGCTTTCGTCAATATCTTTTAACCCCTTTGGAAAAGAGATAAGGTACGAGGGCGGTGCAGGATCATTTCTTTTAAATGTTATATGGTTCCTGTTTACCGGATGGGAGATGGCACTTACCAATTTCATTTTGGGGCTTATCTTGTGCATAACAATTATCGGCATACCGTGGGGGAAACAGTTCTTTAAGATTGCAAAGCTTGCGCTTGCACCATTTGGCGCTGTTGTGGAACGCGCAAATGTATTTTAATGCGAATAAAAAAGAGGGCTTTGGCTCTCTTTTTTTATTCGGTGAACAGTCTTCCTGTCACTATTGCATTGGTACTTTCTACCGGAATACGAATGGTGGCAATGGTTCCTCCGCCGGGGCGCTTCGTCACCTTCAGGGTTCCGTCACAAAATGCCTTTAGTCGGCTGCGTACATTGCTTATGCCGATATGCGGCTCGTTGTTCTTTTCTATGGCTGAATAGTTTATTTCTTCTTCAGATGGGAAGTCCACACCGTTATTTTCGACGGTTATGATGTTAAAACCATTTTCTTTTCTTGTGCGGATCAGGATGTACAGGGGATCCGAGTCGGGATCCAGCGCATGCTTTACTGCATTTTCCACCAGCGGTTCAAGGGTGAGAGGGGGGAGCTTAAAGGCTTTATAGTTGGTGTCAAAGTCAACAAAGAGAAGATCTTCATATCTGGTTTTGACAACTGACAAAAATGCCTGTGTGTGTTCCAGCTCCTCTTCGAAGGGAACCAGCCCCTGTGTTGTTATGGCGCTGAAATTCTTCTTAAGGTAAGTGGTGAAATCATCAATTACCACCTGAGCTTTCTTGGGATCCAGTTCGCACAGATAGTAGATGTTTGACAGCGTGTTGTAGATGAAATGAGGACGCATCTGAAGAGCTTTGGCTCTGAAATCCTGCTCGGCTATCTTCAGTTTTTGCTCTACATATTTTTCTGCACCCAGGTTCAGAATATATATCAGCATGATAAAACATGCTATGGAGCTTCCCATGACAATGAAATAAGGCTCCGGTGTCACCATCTGAAGGATCATTGACATTATGGGAATGATAATTAAGTAAAGAAGAGTGCTTATTTCAGGCTGGGAGATACTGTTTCGCCTTATGATAATAGCCACCAGATTTACCAACATGATAGACAATGGCGGAATAATTAGGATTGGGTAGCGCGGACCTATGGTGTAAGTGTTATCCAAAGTTACATTGTAAATAATGGTGGAAAACTGTGAATAGATCAAAAGGCAGATAAATACAACCCACAAGACTACCGAAGTATACAGAATCGGAGTGTTAAAGGAGTTATCGGAAATATGGATGATAAAAAGAGTCACTATCAGCATTAACAGGGATCCGAAGAGACATTTAAAGAATAATGCCAGCTGAGACAGCGTGGAAAAAAAAGGCCCCAGTAAGGATAATGAGATCTGAGCTGTCAGGCTTGAGATAATGTACAGTGATAACACTGAGAACATTATATAGATGTATCTTTTTGTCCATCTTTTAAGGTAGGGAATGCGAAGTATTACGATCAATCCCAGCAGGGAAATGGTAAGTCCCGCTATGGAAATTGCAAAATTAGCATGTTCAATCCAGGTAAGCATTTATATGTCCGCCTTATTATTATTTGTTTGTTGCTGTAGGTCGAAGCGTCAGAAGCTGTTTCTTAAGGTCTGCAGGTTTCAGCGGCTTTACCAAAAAGCCGTTTGCCTTGGTGCTCCAGGCATCCAGTGCATAACCTGGATAAGCTGTAAGGAAAACAATACTGGTGTTGGGATTTATGGCCAGAAGTCTGTCACACAGATCAAGTCCGTTGTTTCTACCTATTTCCACATCCAGAAGAGCAAGAGAGACATTGTTCTTTTTTGAATACTCCAGGGCGTCTGAGAAGCGCTGGAAGGTCTCAACGTGAGCGTGGGGCATTACCTCTGAAACTACTCTGGCTGCGCCCTGAAGGGCGATGGTCTCATCGTCCACAATAATCACAGTGGTCAGTTCTTCCCCTACAGGCGTTTCGCTTAGAAGTGTAGAGACATCTACGCCGAGGACTTCAGCCAGCCGGACCAGATATTTGGTGCCCGGAACACGGTCGCCGCTTTCCCAATGAGCGATGGCAGAGCGCTCCACACCTACAAGAACTGCCAAATGGCTCTGGGATATATTTTTCTTTTCACGTAAACTTCTGAGCGTATAAGAGAAATTTTTATTCATATTCCGTACCTTATTAATGAAAATTAATTACTTTTTTACATTTTTTTATTATATAATCAATTATATATTATTTTCTGTTTATCGTTATATTCTGTCTTTATAAAAATTTCATAATTTGTGACATGAGGTCACACATGGGGGGATTTTCATAAATTATAATTATTCTGTACTTCTATTATCCCTTATTTTGTTTAAAAACACGATGTGTAAAGCACTTTATATAGAGAACTTAAAACATTACATACTGTAAGTATGCAAAATCATTCTTAGACAGGGGGTTATAAAATGGCCAGCAATCAAGTCTATCCTTTTGAAAGGAACCGTTACTATCCCGGAAAAATGCTTACTACAGCCGATTTCAAGGCGGAGCAGAGCTATCACATCAATAAGATGCGCTTTATGAATAGTCTGTTATACGGCTCCGGAATTGTATGCGGTTGTGGCGTAGTCAGCCTTGACGATCTGTCAATTCTGATAGAGAGCGGCGTTGCCATAGACGGAAGCGGAAGAGAGATAATCATCGATTCCTCTCTTGTTAAAAAGCTCTCCGCCATAGAAGGATTTGACAATCTTCAGAGCGAAACCGCGTGCCTTTGCGTGAGGTACGAGGAGAAGGATATTCACTCTGTCTATGCAGTGAGCCATAAAGAATCCGATCAGGAGTATGAGTTCAATCGCATCAGTGAGGGATTTGAGATATTCCTGGTTGATAAGGATGAATTTGATGAAGGCTTCGAGATGGAGTCTGAATTCCTGCAGAAAGAAAGCCTCTTTAAAGGGCCGAACTTTGAAGGATTTTTAGTGATGCCTACCATAGCCTGCAAAGGCCGTAATATTATGGCAAAGATCGAAATTCATAAGCTGACAGATGCAGATGTCAAGCTGTCTTACAAGGGTGTTCTGGACATCCCTAATTTCACATCCCCTGAAGGAACAGAACAGATTGAAATAAATATTGATGATATTGAGCTTCCTGAGTCCGGTGTATTCTCACAGAAGCTTTGGATGTATGTTCAGAATCAGGCTGCCATTGAAGCTAATGTAATCTTAAGAAGCGGCTCTACAGCGGCATTTGAGGATGACAGAGCTATCCAGGCAGATAACAGCTTTGCAATGAAGCTGCGTCTCACAGACGAATCACCTCTTTCCCTGATCAGAAGAGAGACAGGAAAGCTTTCCCTGGAGATGAGACAGGCGGTTACAACCACTGCAATAAAGCTTGCAGAGATCGATCTGCTTCGCACAGACAGTGCTTATGTAATTGAAAATATCAGAGAGACAAAGAAGAATCCTTACATAGATCTTCCGGCTCAGGATGGTGTAAAGAACGATTATCTTGAGTTCTTTGTAAAGGAAGCTGATATCAAGAAGAGTGCAGATGGATATGATCTCGATGCCAAGTCTGATATGCCAATTGCTTATGGCGGTGGAGAGCTTAAAAACGTTGCTACCGGAGTTTTGGAGATTCCTCTCGGAAGGGATGCAAGGTCCGGCGACATCAGATATTCCGGAGAGATCACCCATGGCCTTGGCGCAGGAAATGTCTATGTGTCCATAGGATATGAGTATCTTTCACCGGATCAGACACTGGGTGCCAGTGCAAAAAGCACGGTTTACGGAAATCCTGAGCTCTTCTCAAGACAGTCACAGCATCTTGTAGATGCCGAAACTGCAGTCAGAGTTCTCAATGACAAGGGAAGCTTCGTTGTTGCAGCAAAACTTCTCAAGGATGTTGAATTCCTTGTA
>JAEEGL010539484.1_pt1 | contig 17043 bp, 17 predicted proteins | sample 9134231 | NCBI WGS metagenome assembly JAEEGL01 (sample SAMN16246548, study PRJNA631951) | gut metagenome | biome: gut microbiome; feature: rumen; material: fiber-attached | host: Bos | place: Iran: Karaj | collected 2018-10
ATGATGCATACCTCTCACACCTGTCGACCGTCAGGATAGTGCACGGCAAAGGTACCGGTGCTCTTCGGTCCGCAGTAACACAACACCTTAAAAAAGTGTCTTACGTATCGTCATTTCGTGCAGGAGAGTTCGGCGAAGGCGACGCAGGCGTAACAATAGTGGAATGCAAATAAAGGAGTAATGACATGGCAGGAAAACAGAAGATCCTGATCGTGGACGATGACGAAAACATCGCCGAGCTTATCGAACTGTATCTTACAAAGGAATGTTTTGATACCAAGATAGTCAATGACGGAGAGTCCGCTCTTTCGGTCTACGAGACATACGAACCGAATCTCATCCTTCTCGACCTGATGCTCCCGGGAATAGACGGTTACCAGGTTTGCCGTGAGATCAGGTCCAAAAATCCGACGCCGATAATCATGCTCTCGGCCAAAGGTGAAGTTTTCGACAAGGTTCTCGGACTGGAACTCGGAGCCGACGATTACATGGAAAAACCTTTTGACTCCAAGGAACTCGTGGCCCGCGTCAAAGCAGTGCTTCGAAGATGCACACAGTCCAAGGTTCCCGCACCAACCTCGGATAAGAAAGTCGTTGAATATCCGGGGCTTGTCATAAGCCTGAGCGACTACTCGGTTCTTTATAACGATCAGTATCTCGACATGCCTCCCAAGGAGATCGAGCTTCTCTTCTTTTTGGCTTCCCAGCCTAACCAGGTTTTTACAAGAGAACAGCTTCTTGATCATATATGGGGCTATGAATATGCCGGTGATACAAGAACCGTTGACGTTCATATCAAGAGACTCCGCGAGAAGATCAACGATCACGAAACGTGGAGACTTCACACTGTCTGGGGTGTAGGCTATAAGTTCGAGGCCAGACCTTGATGAAGAAAAACCACAAACTGTATTACAAGTTCATACTTGCATACGTTTGTTTCGCGGCGCTCTGCGTTGTTGTGGTCCTTACGACCACATCCCCGATACTGTACAGCTTCCTCGTAAAGCAAAAAGCGGCCGAAATGTACAGATCGGCCAACGAGATAAGCAACACATATGCCGAGTTCTTCTATGACGATGCGATCTCGACCGAAGATGTCAGAAAGCAGCTGAACGTTGCCGGCGATTTTTCGTCCCTGACGATATGGATCATGAACCTTGACGGCGAAGTCATATACAACTCCGCAGCCCGCTCGAACTCCCCTTCTTTTACTATAGAGGGCTTCGCGGATGAGGGTACAAGCAGGAGTTTTTACCGTGAAGGCGATTTTTACGGACATTTTTCCGAGGATATGCTCTCAGTCCTCGCTCCCATCACGTATAACTACAACCTTAAAGGCTATGTCGTAGTGCATGCTCCCACGACCAAGATCCGCGAGATGCGAAACGACCTTAATCTGATCGTGCTCTCAACGATCGCCGTTGTATTCGTGCTCTCGACGTTCATACTCATCGTCTTTACCGATGTTGTATACATACCGCTCAAAAAGATCACAAAAGCGACGGAAGCATACGGAGAAGGAGATTTCACTTATCCGATAGACATCGACAAGAATGACGAGATCGGCTATCTTGCTGCATCGCTTACATATATGGCCGACAAGCTCTCGCACTTTGAAGACGATCAGAAAAAATTCATAGCGAACGTCTCGCACGATTTTCGCTCACCGCTGACTTCGATGAACGGTTATCTGACGGCCATGGCTGACGGAACGATCCCACCCGAGCAGCATGAGAAGTACTTAAAGATCGTAAAGAACGAGACGGAGCGTCTGACAAAACTGACGAATAACCTCTTAACCCTTAACAACTTAAACATTACGGGAATGAATCTTGATATAACCGATTTTGACATCAACAGAACGATCAAGAGTACTGTGGCGACATTTGAGGGGACATGCAAGAACAAGCATATATCGTTCAATCTGGTGCTGACGGGGGAGACACTTTACGTGTCGGCGGACAAAGGTAAGATCGAGCAAGTTCTGTATAACCTGATCGATAACGCGATCAAGTTCAGCAAGCCGGATTCTTCAATCAAACTCGAGACAAGCGAAAAGAACGAGACCGTATTCGTATCTGTAAAAGATTCGGGTATCGGTATCCCCAAGGATAACCTCAAGCAGATATTCGACAGATTTTACAAGACGGATCTTTCAAGAGGACGTGACAAAAAAGGTACCGGGCTGGGACTTTCCATTGTAAAAGAGATAATAAACGCACATCACGAAAACATAAACGTTATCTCCACTGTCGATGTCGGGACCGAATTCATATTCACACTTCCGAAATCCAAAAATATAGAGGATGACGATTGACGCCATCCTCTTTTTTTATTTGTTCCTGAGTTCTTCGACAAACACCGCAAGTCTTTCCATCGCGATCTTCAGTCTTTCCAGTGAATATGCATACGATATTCGAAGGAATCCTTCACCGCTATCACCAAACGCCGTTCCCGGCACGACAGCCACATTCTGTGCATCCAGGAACGCGAACGCGAATTCCTCACTTGTCATATTGAATTCCCTTATATCCGGGAATACATAGAACGCACCGAACGGTTCGAAACATGGAAGCTTCATCTCGCGGAACGCGTTCATCAGGAAGTTTCTTCTCTGATTGTACGAAGTTCTCATCTTCTTAACGTCTTCATCACCGTTTTTGAGCGCTTCAACCGCCGCATACTGGCTTGTTGTCGGTGCACACATTATCGCAAACTGATGTATCTTCGTCATCTGCGAAATTATCTCTTCGGGTCCCATCGCATATCCGAGTCTCCATCCGGTCATCGCATATGCTTTGGAAAATCCGTTTATGACTATCGTACGCTCTTTCATTCCGGGGATGGACGCGATCGTCACATGATCTCCCTTGTATGAAAGCTCCGCATATATCTCATCAGATAATACAAAGATGTCCTTCTCGATACAGATCTTCGCTATCCTTTCAAGATCTTCCCTCTCCATTATCGCTCCTGTCGGATTGTTGGGGAACGGAAGTACGAGTATCTTGGTCTTGTCAGTTATCGCTTCTTCAAGTTCTTCGGCCGTAAGCCTGAACTCGTCCTCATTCTTAAGCTCGATGATAACAGGCTTTGCACCGGCTAGGATCGCACAAGGCTCATACGACACGTAACTGGGCTGCGGAACTATTACCTCGTCTCCGGGATCGACCATCGCACGTATCGCGATATCTATGGCCTCGGAACCTCCGACGGTTATGATCGTCTCTTTCTTGGGATCATATGTAACCCCGAATCTTCTCTGATAGTAATTGCAAACTTCCGTACGAAGTTCCACGAGACCGGAATTGGACGTGTAGAATGTTCTTCCCTTCTCAAGAGAATATATGCCTTCATCCCTTATGTGCCACGGAGTATCGAAATCCGGCTCACCTACACCAAGCGAGATCGCATCCGCGCGCTCACTCGCGATATCGAAGAATTTCCTGATACCCGAAGGTTTTATGCTGACAATTGTCTGTGACAGAGGATTTCTCATGGTGTCATTATGATCCTTTCATCTTCGTTCTTCTGATTCAGAACGATGCCGTGGTCCTTGTATTTCTTCAGCACGAAATGTGTTGTCGTTGACAGTACGGAATCAAGTGTTGAAAGCTTCTGCGATACGAACGATGATATCTCGCGAAGCGTCTTGCCCTCCATAAATACGAGAAGATCGAATCCTCCGCTTATAAGGTAAGTGGATTGCACTTCGGGATACTTGTATATCCTCTCCGCGATCTCATCAAAACCCTTTCCCCGCTGGGGAGAAACCTTAACTTCTATGAGCGCATGGATACGTTCCTCAGTCACCTTGTCCCAGTCGATAAGTGTATGATATCCGCAGATGATCCCCTCACTCTCCATGGCGGCAAGTTCGTTTGCCACGTCAACTTCGGTCATTCCGAGACATACCGCAACCTCTTTAAGATCTACCCTGCTGTTCTTTTCAATGAAATTAAGTATTTCCTCTCTCATATCATCACACCTTTCCGTATATCCTGTATAATTCATCCGACTTGGGCGGCTCGAGAAAACGCTTTTCATCGCCGTTTAAAAGAACCCTGTCGTTGCCTTCGGTGACTTTTCCGATCACGGCCGCATTTATTCCCGCCTTCTGAAGAGCTCTTACAACTTCGTTTCCGTGTGGCGTCGTGATCAGCATGGAACCGCTCGAGATGAGACCGTACGGATTGATCCCGAACTCCTCACAGATCTCAACCGTCTCCTGCTTTACGGGGATATCAAGAAGCTCTATCTCAAGTCCCTTTTTGCTGCTCTCGGCCACTTCCCAAAGTGCCCCGAATATGCCTCCCTCGGTAACGTCATGCATCGCGGATACTCCGACCGATACGGCGATCTTTGCATCTTCGACTACCGACAGGTAATCGGCGAATCCTTTTGCCGTCTCCACAAAGCGGGGGGAAAACCGCTTGATCAGCTGCTCGCTCTTTTCCTTGGCGATTATGCTCGTACCTTCAAGACCTATCCATTTTGTGACAACAACGTCATCACCCGCCCGGGCGCCTGACGTTGTGATCAGCTTATCCTTCTTAACTTTTCCGATGCCTGTTGTCGTGATGACCGGCTGGTTGACGACGGATGTCACTTCCGTATGTCCGCCCACGGTCTGTATGTTCAGCCTGCCGCATACCTCTTCGACCTGCTGCATGATCGATCTGAGTTCTTCTTCCTCCGTCCCTTCCGGCAGAAGGACCGAAAGCATCACCCCGATCACCTCGGCACCGCTTGAGGCTATATCATTGGCCGTTACATGAACGGACAACGCACCGATGTCATGGCTCGTTCCGGTTATCGGATCTGTCGATGTTACGAATATCTCATCATCCGCAAGCTCTATCGCCGCACAGTCTTCTCCTACTCCCGCGCCGACGACTATCTCATTGCGCCTCGTTTTTATCTGTTTGATTATCGATCTTTTAAGTACCGCCTCGGGCACTTTTCCCGTCTTTAACATGATCTGCCTTATTTACAATCCGAGTGCCGCTGCTGCCGCTGCTGCTGCGTTCAGTTCGCCGATCGTTGCCTTTACGGCATCTATGCTTCCGGTTGCGATCGCCGACTGTATCATTGCCGCAGCAGTCGGATTGTCCGTTGCGGTTCCGACAGTAGCTGTCTTCGGACTCGGCTGATACGTACTCTTATTGACCTCGATCCTCTCCGTTTCCTTTCCGTCAACGGTAACGACCTTCCAGAGTTTGCCCGTATAGCCCGTATGTGCCGACTGTGTCGTGATCGAACCGATGGGCGCCGAAGGATCGGCTATGATCTTTTCGCCCTCGGGAACGGTCTCCGAGATCTTCTCACTCTCATATGAAACCTTCCTGTTCGAAGGCCTTGTCTCAACTCCGTATATATTGAAGATGACCTGCTTGTCTTCCGTTGTGATACCCTCGATGTAAATAGGGTATTCCGAACTGTTCGTAAACTTGAAATCCTTGCTCGTGCCGGAGATAGCGGCATCGCTTGATAGATCTACATACGTTACGACCATCGAATGGTTATGCCTCTCGTCAACCTGAAGTTCAGCACGAAGCACCGCGTTATAAAGCGTGGAGCTTACCTGGCATATACCGCCGCCCAGGCTTTCCACTACCATACCGTTTAAGTAAGAGCCCGCAAGGAAATATCCGTTCTCTTCGGTAAAAGGACTGACCGTGTTGTACATCGAGAACGAATCTCCAGGCAACAGGACTGTACCGTTTACAAGTCTTGTACCGTTTCTGACGTTACCGGATCTGTCCGCACTTGATGTTTTAAAGCTTGTCTTGAAACTTCCGATAATATCATGTATCTTCTCAAGATCTTCTTCCCTGGCCTTGGGTATATCCTCGATAACAACGAGGTCGATCGAAGTATCCGACCCGTCAAATGCGTCAAGCGTCGACATGATGCGCGATACGGAAGCATTGACATCGATCTTCTCGCCTGTCGTTCCGGGTGTGATGTGGAAATCTCCGTCGGACTTGGTAAGTACGGCGTCTTTTCCCTCGACATCATAGAGTTTCCCCTGCTCCGTAACGATCTCGGTAACCTTATCCCTGTCAAACTCAACGTTGAGCGGGTATACTTTTTTGTCATGCTGGAGATCCTTGCGCTGCTTGTATCTCTCGACCATGTTGCCGCTTCTTCCGACATACAGTGCATCCGCTATGATACCTGTATCATCCCATTTCATACCGAGTTGTCCGGGTGTAACGGTAACGTAATTTTCACCGACCGAATGAAGCGTTATGCTGGCGTTTGACATTGTCCGGACTTTTTCCCTTATAAGTCTTACAGCCTCATCGTACGTCCTTCCGGAAAGATCTATGTCATCAACGTATATGCCTTCCATGAACGAACCGGACAGATCACGTTCTATCGTGGGTTCGATCTCCATGTTGAACGAATCTTCTACGCCCTTTTCGGATGCGTTCCTTATCGTTTCCATCGCATCCCTTACAAGTGTGCTCGCACCGGCAAATACCTCATCCTGTGAATAAGCATAAACGTTCCGTGAAGTCGCCGAAAATGCGGCGATCACTGTAACCGCAAGCACTGTTCTTATTGTGATTTTCCGAAGATCCGTCATAATTGACACTCTTTTTCTTTTTGTTTATGATACAAGGTAAAACAATGTGGGAACGACCATTGCAAGGACAAGTATCGCGATTATCACCGCGGAGATTATCTGTTTTGTCTTTTTGTTATGAAAATTCATCATGGCAGTTGTTTCCTTAAAAATGCTTTAAAATCTCAGTAATTAATGTAGGTAATTATATATGATATCACCGTTGTTTACAACCATAGTGTTGGTTGCCGGATTCATATTCGTGTTCATGAAGATCACACGTGAGAGGCCCGATAACAGCATCAAAAGTTTCCTTGAAAAGGAACGCAGTGCCAACAACACTCTCAAGAAACCTCTCGACGATCTTGCGTTCATCACGGTCCCGCTTGAGAAGATCCCCGCTCCGGAACCTGCCGTTAACGAAAGTTGCGCCTCTCTTCTCGAAGAGATCAAGCTCCTTTCCGAAAAGAAGACCGTCAATCTCACCGGTATAACCAATACCGATCTGAAGCTTACATACGGTGCTCCCAACCTTCCGATACTGACCGAGTACGACCAGAACTTCACTTCATTGTGCAAGGCTATTTTCGATCTCGGTTGTGAATACAAAAACGCCGGTCGTCCTGACGAAGCGATCGCAACGCTCAATGTCGGGATCGATATCGGGACCGACCTTTCGGGTAACTACACGACCCTTGCCGAGATGTATGCCGAGAAAGGTCTGTATGTAGAGATCCAGCGGCTCATCAACTGTGCCGACAACATCCGCTCTCTTACGAAAAAATCCACGATCTCAAAACTTCAGGACATCCTTGATTCCCATACGTCAGCGGTGATCAAGCTTTCCGACGACGGGGAGGATTCTTCTCCTGATGATCCCGGCAATATTTTACCAGCGGACATTCTTGACATTTTGGAGACTGTGCCTTACAAATCTGACGACCAAACGTAATGAACCACATATTTATGAGTATCCAGCGATCCCGGGGTATGACCTTCATCAGGTCATACTCTATTTTTTCGGGGTCGCTCTCTTTTGTAAGCTGCAGTCTGTTTGAAATTCTCTTAACGTGCGTATCGACAACGATACTGTCTATCCCGAATATGTTCCCGCGTATTACGTTTGCGGTCTTGCGACCGACACCGGGAAGGCTTGTCAGTTCATCGATGTCCGACGGAACAACACCGTCATATTCCGACAGAAGCGCATTCGCACATGCTATTATGTTTTTTGCCTTGTTATGATAAAAGCCCGCCGAATGAATGTCGCGCTCGAATTCCTTCAGGTCGGCATTCGCGTAATCACCGACTGTCCTGTACTTTTTGAAAAGGTCTTTGGTTATCTCGTTGACCCTGGCATCCGTACACTGCGCACTTAAGATCGTTGCAACAAGGAGCTGCCACGGGTTGTCATACTCCAGATAGCACCGCACGTCATCCGAATACATCTTCCGGAATATTTCCAATATCTCAAGCGTTCTCTTTGTTGCCATCAGATCATTTCCTCTTTTGGCGCCTGTTGTGAAGAAACTCGGCAAGCTTTGCTCCCGGATAGTGCTTTAAGATCACGTTCCTTATATAACTCTCGGTCACTTCGGGGCCGTTTGATGCAAGCATCTTGAGCAGTTTTTCAAGCTCCGCCCTCGTATGGTCTTCGATAAGCTCCGTATAGTCACCTTTGTTGTAGTACTTCAGAGGAATATCGTTCGTGTAATGGCCCTTGTTGTAAACATACGCCGCCGATACCCTGTCGACATACATCTCAACAAGATATCTCTTCGGCATCCTGGCCGGAACTATTATATGTTCTTCACCGTTACTGCCCTTCTGTGCTTTGTAATCGGTCCAGTATTCATAATGGTGCTTGTTCCTGCCCTTGTGATGCATCCAGCTTTCGGAATAACCCTTTGCCTCGCGCTCCGCGTTATTCGGACTCCGGTACCCCTGAAAATACCTGGCACCGACAAGAAACTCCGACGGACTGTATTTACTCAGGTCATGAGTCAGTCCCTGCCAGTAAAGGCCGACGCGAAAACACCCTTTTCGCACCGTCCTTCTGTGTTCGTTTATTGTCATAAGATGTTTGATCAGTTTAAGCATTTCCGACCTCCGGATCATCGCCTATCTCGGCAAGACCGTCATAATACGCTCTGTGTACGAGCTCATATTCCCTGTTGTATTCCTCGTTCTTGCCCTGATGTATCGATGCTGTATATGAATGTCTCCTGTTGTCGACATCCGAACTAACCCTTGCTATCGTAGCGATACCGATATTCGAACAGGTCTTTCCGATCCTCTCAACGTTTGCGAGAATATCCGAAAAGATAACGCCCGCCCTTACCGTACACTGTCCTTCACGAAGTCGCACAAGATGATTGTCATGAAGCGTTGAAACAAGTTCCTGCAGTACCGATACGCACGGCTCTATATGATATGCCGCGGAGACATCTCTTTTTTCAAAAGCTTTGCTTGAAAACCCTATGATCTCATCCACAAGCTTTTTCGTAAGCTCTATCTCTCCCATCGCCTTCGGCGAAAAAACGATGCGCTCCTCATTGAGTGTTGTGGCGGCATCAGCCATCTTGTCCGCGTAATCCCCGAGATGCTCAAACTCGGATACGAGCTTATGGTACTGCTTGAGTATCCGAAGATGCAGATCCTCGCTGACATAAGGCGCAAGCTGTACCAGGTATTTATCGACTCTGTCCGTCAGGTAATCGATGTTTTCTTCCTCGTCATGTATCTCGGCAACTACATCCTCATCATACTGCGCTATGACTCCGAAAGCTTTTGATATGTTATCCTTGGCCGCATCGAACATGATCGCCAGGACATCGTAACATCCGCCGAACGCGATCGCGGGAGTCCTGAAGAACACGGGGTTAAGTGCCGTAACCTTGTCGGCATACTTTCCTGCCGCGACCGGATCATCCTTAACGATCTTGTCTGCAAGGTTTTTGATGAGCTTACTTACCGGAAGAAGGACTATCGCGCACGCAAGATTAAATATACTGTTCGTGTTCGCGATGTCACCGGAACGCATCATCTTATTCCATAAGCCTTCTATGAGTCCCGTATGATAAAGGATTGTCACGGTTACGAGGACAAGTACGGTTTTTGCTATGTTATAGAGAATGTTTATCATACCGACTCTCTTCGAATCGGCCTTGGCTCCTATCGAACACACGATACCCGTCGTAACACAGTCACCGAGATATACACCGACGATAACAACGTACACAACCTTGAAAGGGATGTTACCTGCCTGCGAAAAAGCCTGCAACATACCGATGGTTGCGGATGAACTCTGCAGGACGAACGCTATCGTCGCGCCGGTCAGGTATCCGATGACAGGATTATTACCCATGTTGTCAAACAGCCTGTCCACCATACCGCTCTGCGAAAATGCGGTAACGGCACTTGTCATGTTCATCAGTCCGGTAAAGAGAATACCGAAACCGACGGCAATATTTCCTATATTGTCGGCCCTTTTGAACTTAAATCCCATGATAAGGATTATTCCGATTATAAGTGCGAGCGGTGCAAGAGTTGAAGGCTGGAAAAACTGAAGGAACGATCCGCTCTCCGCATTCAGGTCGAGGAGTCTTATGATCTGACCCGTGATCGTTGTTCCTACGTTTGCACCTATTATGATACCCAGAGACTGGTCAAGCGAGAGAACGCCCGCTGCCACGAGACCGGATGTGATGACTATGGTCGCTGTCGATGACTGGATGATGGCAGTGATTATCATTCCGAGGAAGAAAGCTTTTAACGGATTGTCCGTGATCTTTCCGATCACGATCTTCAGAGTGCCTGACGAACTTTCCTTGAGGTTATTTCCCATAAGCCTCATTCCGTAAAGGAACAGGGCTAATCCGCCAAGTAGAGAAATGATACTGAAAATATACATGATACGATCCTCAAAACATTGTCTGCATCATGTTAAGTATAGCAAAAATGCACGATTTTATAACGTCATTTTTGTAAATTTCGCATTTTCGACCTTTTCAACAATTTTTCATTAAAATATCCTGTATTTATGGTCATAATCATATGTGTCAATGCCTTCCTTCTTCTTGAGATATGCGATGACACGATACGTGACCGGTGTGAGCACTACCTCAAATCCGAGCTTAAACAGATACTGGAATAAGATCATCGTCATAAGCTGTTTTGCCGGAACCGTGCCCGCAAAAGCTATCGATACGAAAATAACCGAATCAAGCGCCTCGCCTATGACCGTCGATCCGATCGTTCGCATCCACAGTTTCTCTCCTTTTGTTATGATCTTGAGCTTTGACATAACGATGGAATTGGAGAATTCCCCGAAGAGATATCCGACAAACGAAGCTCCGAGCACTCTCGGGGTCATTCCGAAGACTACCGCAAATGCATCCTGGTTCAGAAAACTTGCCGGATACGGAAGATCTATCACTATAATATATGTGAGGACTGCGATGAGGTTGCAGAAGAATCCTCCCCAGATCACAAGTCTCATCTTGTCAAAGCCGTATACTTCCGTAAAAACATCGGCCATTATGTACGTTACCGGAAACAGGATCACCGCAGCCGGTACGACTATGTTGCCGTATACCGCCCACGTTTTACCGGCAATGATGTTTGATATGAGCAGGCATGTGACATACAGCATGCCAAGACTTACGAATATACCCGTGTATTCTCTTTTTTCTTCGTTCATGATCTTCCTCTCTATCTGTTATCCACTTTTTCGGGGTACATATCGTGTCCCGAAAGCCTCGTCCATGCAACCTCTTCCCATTTTGTCCCGGGGCGGCCCCAGTTACAGTACGGGTCGATCGATATTCCTCCGCGGGGTGTGAACTTTCCCCACACCTCGATATATTTCGGATCCATGAGCTTTATAAGATCCTTCATTATCTTATTGACACAGTCTTCGTGAAAATCCCCGTGATCCCGGAACGAAAACAGATACAGTTTCAGGCTCTTGCTCTCCACCATCCGTTTGTCCGGAACATATGAAATGTATATCGTGGCAAAATCAGGCTGCCCCGTAATGGGGCACAGACTTGTGAATTCCGGGCAGTTGAACTTTACGAAATAGTCATTGTCCGGATGTTTGTTCTCAAACGTCTCCAGCACGCCCGGATCATAATCCGTGCTGTATTTTGTGTTGTTTCCGAGAAGTGTAAGGTCCCCGCGCTCTCTTTTTTCGTCCATGATAAATACCTTTCCTGAAAAGACTTTGTACCAAAAAAGGGCGCAAAAACGCAAAGAAAAAAAGCCCTAGTTTTGTTTAACGACAGGATGGTACAAACGAACTGTCGGAGGCTGTTAGGGGAAACCACGAAGTGGTGGGACCCTGACTGCACCGCGAGCCGCTTCGGCGAAGCCGAATTGCATCGGCGAGCGTCCTCTTTGCTGCACCGCGAGGCCCCATTCTCCGAAGGAGAATTTAAATGGCCGAGCGTCCTCTTTGAACAGCATAAAATGATAAGTCCCAAAAGTCAATATATATTGCATCTTTGGAATTATTATTGCAGAATATACGTTACCATGAAAAATAGAACGACCGACATGACCGTCGGTGATCCCGTAAAACACATACTTCTTTTTGCCCTTCCCGCGCTTGTCGGAAATCTGTTCCAGCAGGTATATAACATCGCGGATTCCATTATCGTGGGGCGTTTTGTCGGACCCGATGCACTTGCCGCCGTAGGATCGAGCGCATCGATCACTTTCCTGTTCTTTGCGCTGTGCAACGGTATAGGTGGCGGAGGCGGAATAATCGTGTCACAGTATTACGGCGCGGGAGATGATGATAAGACGAAGAACTGTATAGTCAACACCGGTTTTATCATGCTGATCGTTCCGGTATTGTTCGGAACAATAGGTTATACTATCGCCCCGTGGCTTTTACGTCTCCTGGCCACGCCCGACGATATTTTCCCCGATGCCACCATGTATGTCCGTTACATGTGCATAGGCATCCTGTTCGTGAGCCTTTACAACTATCTGGCATCCATGCTCAGGGCTCTGGGGGATTCGAGAACTCCTCTTTATTTTCTTATATTATCAACGATACTGAATGTATTTCTTGATCTGTTGTTTGTTTACAATTTCAAAATGGGGATAAGAGGTGCGGCGATAGCGACAATCATCGCGCAGTTTGTCGCAACCATTACCTGCGGTGTATATGCATGTAAGACGAACCCTTACTTTAAGCTTAAGCGAAGTGATTTCAAGATAAACGGCCACATGGCATTTAAGGTGATAAGGCTCGGTGTCCCGATGTCTCTTCAGTTTGCGCTGATCTCAATCTCGGCAATGGCCGTACAGCGAGTCGTAAATGCATACGGAACGGTTGTGATCGCTGCATTTACCGCCACGAACAGGATCGAGCAGCTGATCCACCAGCCGTATACGACGCTCGGTACCTCGCTCGCAACATACAGCGGGCAGAATTACGGTGCCAAAAAATATGACCGTGTATATGAGGGATATAAGAAAGGACTTCTTATAATGATAGTTCTGACATCCGTCATGATCCTCATCATGCAGCTTTTCGGCGGCGCGATCACATCCCTTTTTGTTACCGACGAGAAAGTCATAAGCCTCGGTGCGATGGGGCTTCGTATAACATCCCTGTTCTATCCCGCACTCGGCCTTATATATGTGGTGCGCGGCGTGCTCACCGGAGTCGGCGACGCCTTCTTTGCTCTCTTTAACGGCATAGTCGAAGTCATAGGAAGATTTACGCTTCCCATACTTATGACCTCATACATGGGAATGGGCTCGACAGGTATCTGGGTATCTGCCGGCGTTGTATGGGTCTTAAGCGGAGTCACCGCATGGCTTCGATATTATACATATCTTCACAAGACCATTTCCCGCGCACCGGTATCGGATCCCTGAATCATGTTATGCCGTTGCCGCAAGGCTTATCAGCCCTATAACAAGCATCGCAGGGATCGCAACGGATACTATCCCGGTAAGTATAAGCCCGAGTATGATCGCCGGAAGGAATACCAGGAATCCTACGAACTTGATTATCCCCCAGCCGAGCTTTATCGCAAACAGCAGAAGTCTTCCGAATACAGCCACAAACAGAATAAGTGCAATAAAAGTCAACATCGTTTCATCCTCCTTGGATTTTGTGATACAAGAATACATCCGGCGGATTAAACGGTCTTTTAACAAAGATTAAAAATATGTTAAAATTATGAAACAGGATATATTCATATTTCAAGAAAGGCGATCATCATGAGCGAACTTTTCAGAAAAAAGAGTCTTGACCGGATATCATCTCCTGAAGCACTTAACGATTATATCCGGGTTACCACTCCTTCGGTCTGGCTGATCCTTATAGCGACGGTCATCCTTCTTCTGGGAATGCTTGCGTGGAGTGTGTTCGGTACCGTTGAAAAAGAAAACGCGGACGGAACCACAAAGGACGTACATCCCATCACTTTTGTAACCAATTAATTTCATAAACAGGTATATGAGAAAAATGAACAGTTCGGTAAAACAGCCGAAAAGACACGGGGTCGCCAAAGTCCCCGTCGTCATGCAGATGGAAGCACTCGAATGCGGAGCTGCCGCCCTTTGCATGGTATTGGCATATTACAATAAATGGATCCCTCTCGAACAGGTAAGATCGGATTGCGGTGTCAGCCGCGACGGCTCGAATGCGCGTAACATCCTGATAGCCGCAAGGAACTACGGCCTTGAGGCGGACGGATACCGTCTGGAGCCGGAAGATCTTGCGAATGAAGGTACTTTTCCTTGTATCATACATTGGGAATTCAATCATTTCGTTGTATGTGACGGATTCAAAGGAAACAAAGTATATCTTAACGATCCCGCAAGAGGCAATTACACAATCTCAAAGGAGCGCTTTGACGAAGGGTTTACCGGTATCGCACTGATGCTTGAGCCCGGAGAAAACTTTGAGCCCGGCGGAAAACAAAAGAGCGTTATGGAATTCGCAAAAAAGCGCTTATCCGGTGCCGGCGGTGCCGTTGCGTTCGTAGCGACCACAACCATCATAACTTCACTCTCTACTATAATCGGAATGGGTTTTTCAAGGGTATTCCTTGATAATCTGATCGCGGGGCTTAACAAAAACTGGTTCATACCTTTCTTTGTCGGACTTGGGATCATGACCATCATCCAACTTGTCTCGGCGTGGATACAGGCGATCTATTCCCGGCGGCTAAACGGAAAGATGGATGCCGTGGGCAGCAGTACATATTTGTGGAAAGTTCTTCGCCTTCCCATGGAATTCTTTTCCCAACGTATGGCCGGAGACATACAGGGCCGTATGATGAGCAATGCATCGATAGCGGGAACCGTTGTAAACACAGTCGCTCCTCTTGTTCTTAACTGTTTTACGATGGTTTTTTTCCTTATTCTTATGATCCGTTACTCGATATCCATGACATGTCTCGGGCTGATCTTTGTTGTCATAAACACGTTCCTGTCCCAGTGGATATCCAAGAAGCGTATCAACATCACACGTGTCATGATGAGGGATCAGGGAAAGCTTTCTTCTTCAACCGTAAGCGGTGTTGACATGATAGAGACCATTAAGGCAAGCGGCGCCGAGAACGGATTCTTTGAAAAATGGTCCGGCTACCAGGCATCCGTTAATTCACAGTCCGTGCGTTACCAGAAGCAGGATCTGCTTCTCGGGATAATCCCCGGGACTTTAAGTTCCATGGTGAGTATGCTTGTTCTTATCACCGGTATATGGTTCACGATGCGGGGAGAATTTACGGTCGGTATGATCTCTGCCTTTCAGGGCTTTATGACATCTTTCCTTGCACCGGCCCAGCAGATGATAAACGCCGGCCAGATGATCCAGGAAATGAGAACATCCATGGAGAGGATCGAGGATGTTATGGAATATCCCGAAGACCCGGTATTTTCACGTAACGTAACAGCCGAAGATTACACCAAGCTTTCCGGAAAACTGTCCATGCGGAATGTGACATTCGGCTATTCCAAACTTGATAAACCTCTCATTGAAGATTTCAATCTTGAACTCGAACAGGGTCAGAAAGTTGCGTTTGTCGGTACGACGGGTTGCGGAAAAAGCACCCTCGCAAAGCTGATCTCGGGTCTGTATCAGCCGTGGAGCGGCGAGATCCTCTTTGACGGCAAACCCATAAACGAGATCGACAGAAACGTGTTTACCGGTTCGGTTGCGGTCGTTGACCAGGATATAATCCTTTTCGAAGACAGCATAGCCGACAACATCAAGATGTGGGACAACTCCATAGAGGAATTCGAAATGATCATGGCTGCAAGGGATGCCAGCATTCATGATGATATCATGCAAAGACCCGGTGACTATCAGTATAAACTCACTGAGGGCGGAAAAGATTTTTCCGGCGGACAGCGTCAGCGCCTTGAGATAGCACGTGTGCTGGCTCAGGATCCCACGATGATCATACTCGATGAGGCCACAAGTGCATTGGATGCACGTACGGAATACGAAGTTGTTAAATCGATAAAAGACCGTGGTATCACAAGTGTCGTAGTCGCACACAGACTTTCGACCATACGTGACTGCGACGAAATAATAGTTCTCGACCACGGAAAGGTCGTTGAACGCGGAACTCACAGTGAACTTATGAAACTGAACGGTGCATATAAAGCACTCGTCAGCAACGAATAATATCGGGAGACAAGATGGGCTGGTTTGAAGAACAGATACAACAGCGCAAACAGGCAGATGATGCCGCTTTTTCGGATTCGTTTCAGCAGATAGCGGGAGCGATCATGGGAAGGCGTATGTATGATGCCTTAAATAACGACAGGCAGGTTACGACCGATGCCATCGGAGAAATACTGAACTATTATCGCGCAAAATCGGGCGAGGTACCTGAGAGCATCTCGGACATGAACGAGGTCCTTGAATACCTGATGCGTCCGCACGGTATCATGCGACGAAACGTCCGGCTCGAAAAGGGCTGGTATAAGGACGCTGCCGGTGCGATGCTCGGTGTCATGAAAAACGACGGCGGTGTTGTGGCGCTTCTTCCCGACAAGATCGTCGGATACAGATATTATGACCGCACTCTCGGTAAATTCGTACGCGTCGGCAGAAAAAATGAAGGTCTTCTTGAAGATGAAGCGATCGCATTCTACAAGCCTTTCCCCCTTGCCAAAATGGGAATCGGCAGCCTTGCAAAGTACATATGCGAGCAGGTCTGCGTTTCGGATTTTGTCATGCTATGCCTGGCAATGCTCGTTGTTACACTTGTCGGTATGATCACACCGCGCATGAACAACATCCTGTTTTCAACCGTTCTTGCTTCAAAGAGCAACCGGGCTCTTATCGGAGCCGGATTATACCTTCTTGCCGCGACTGTCAGCGGCCTGTTATTCGGCGTTGTCAAATCACTGATCAACACAAGAATCGACACAAAGCTTTCAATCAATGTGGAAGCCGCTGCAATGATGAGATTGTTGTCTCTTCC
>JAEEGL010639175.1_pt1 | contig 17043 bp, 11 predicted proteins | sample 9134231 | NCBI WGS metagenome assembly JAEEGL01 (sample SAMN16246548, study PRJNA631951) | gut metagenome | biome: gut microbiome; feature: rumen; material: fiber-attached | host: Bos | place: Iran: Karaj | collected 2018-10
AAGGAAGAGTATGTTGACATGGTTAAGGCAGGAATCCTTGATCCCGCCAAGGTTACACGTTCAGCTCTTCAGAATGCTACTTCTGTTGCAGCTACACTGCTTACAACAGAGTCGGTTGTAGCCAACATCAAGGAAGACGCTCCCGCAATGCCCGCAGGCGGCGGAATGGGCGGCGGAATGTACTAAAGTTGAGAAAATTCTGACCAAAAGCCGGTTCTTCGGAGCCGGCTTTTTTTATTGCTATAATCCGCCGATAAGAGTATAATATATTGGTAGTTTTTACAGAAAATGACACTAGATGTTGTGAGTGACATAACATCGGTGCGCATGGAGGTTACAGATGATCAAAGAGAGACTTGAAGATTATGTTGTGAGCATACCTGATTTTCCGGAGCCGGGTATCATATTCCGTGATATCACGAGCGTACTCCAGGATGAAGACGGTCTGCAGATGGCCATAGATGAGATGCAGAAGCTTGTAGAGGGACTTGATTTCGATGTGATAGCAGGTGCAGAGTCAAGAGGTTTCATATTCGGAACTCCCATAGCATATAACATGCACAAGCCTTTTGCATTGGTTCGTAAGAAGGGTAAGCTCCCCAGAGAGACTATAGAGACGTCTTATGAGCTTGAGTACGGAACAGCAACGATAGAGATGCATAAGGACAGCATCGCACCCGGACAGAAGGTGCTCGTTGTAGATGATCTGATCGCTACAGGCGGTACGCTTGAGGCTACCATAAGACTCGTAGAACAGCTCGGGGGTGAAGTGGTAGGCGTTCTTGTGCTCATGGAGCTTAAAGGACTTAACGGCAGGGACAAGATCAAGTGCCCTGTATATTCTGCTATAAAGTACGAAGGCAAGTAAGATCCAACTGGTTGGGCAGCGGAATGATGCGGTCCACACAGGACGGACTGAATTGATTTAACTTAGTGGGGTGGATGTATGGCTGAGAAGAAGCTGGTAACATCTACAACTGAAGAACACGGTATAGTATTTGACGACGGACGTATCGAGTCCATCGGTGAATTCTTATCGCCTGAGAAGCTCTACAGTGAGCTTATTGAGCGTGTCCGCAGGTATCACCCCTCTGATGATATAAGCCTCATTGAGAAGGCCTATAAGGTGGCGGATGAAGCTCATGTGGGCCAGATCCGCAAGTCAGGAGAGCCTTATATCATACATCCTCTGTACGTGGCTACCATACTCGCAGATCTTGAGATGGACAAGGAGACCATAGCAGCAGGTCTTCTGCATGATGTGGCGGAAGATACCGAATGGACCATAGATGATATCGCTAAGGAATTCGGTGAGGATGTAGCCCATCTTGTTGACGGTGTGACCAAGTTAAACGACCTTCAGATGGCAGCCAACGTGGGTGCTGACAAGGCATCCGACAGAGCCGAGATGCAGGCTGAGAATCTGCGTAAGATGTTCCTTGCCATGGCCAAGGACATCCGCGTCATTATCATCAAACTGGCCGACAGACTGCATAATATGCGTACTCTAAAGCATATGCCTGTTGACAAGCAGCAGCGCATAGCCAGAGAGACTCTTGATATATACAGCCCGATAGCACAGAGACTCGGTATTTCCAAGATCAAGGTTGAGCTGGATGATTTAAGCCTTAAGTATCTCCAGCCTGATGTGTACTATGATCTCGTGGACAAGATCGCGATCCGCAAGAGCGAACGAGAGAAGTATATCGAAGGCATAGTGTTAAAGGTTAAGAAGCATATCGATGATGCGGGCATCAAGGCTGAAGTAGACGGCCGTATCAAGCATTTCTTCTCCATCTACAAGAAGATGAAGAATCAGAACAAGACCTTAGAGGAGATATATGATCTCTTTGCGGTCCGTATCATAGTGGATTCAGTCAAGGACTGCTATGCGGCCTTAGGTGTCATTCACGAACTCTATACGCCCATCCCGGGGCGTTTCAAGGACTATATTGCCATGCCCAAGGCCAATATGTATCAGTCCATTCATACCACCCTTATAGGTGAATCGGGACAGCCTTTTGAGATCCAGATCCGTACATGGGAGATGCATAAGGCTGCAGAATACGGTATCGCTGCCCATTGGAAATACAAAGAGACCTCTGACGGTAAGAGGAGCAATTTCGGTGAAGAAGAGAAGCTTACATGGCTTCGCCAGATACTTGAGTGGCAGAGAGACATGTCGGACAACAAGGAGTTCATGCAGCTGCTTAAGAGCGACCTTGATCTGTTCTCTGACAGCGTATATTGCTTTACACCAAGAGGTGAGGTCAAGAATCTTCCTGCAGGATCCACACCCATTGATTTTGCATATGCCATCCACAGTGCAGTAGGCAATAAGATGGTGGGTGCGAGAGTCAACGGAAGACTTGTTACCATCGATTATGAGATACAGAACGGTGATAAGATCGAGATAATCACGTCCCAGAATTCCAAGGGACCGAGCCGTGACTGGCTTAACGTATGTAAGTCGACCCAGGCCAAGAACAAGATCAACCAGTGGTTCAAGGCAGAGCGTAAGGATGACAATATAGTCAAGGGCAAGGAATTGCTCCTGTCATATTGTAAGGCTCACGGAATTGACGTTAATACCATCAAGACATCGGATTATGAATCGCGCATAATGCGCAAATACGGTTTCCATGACTGGGAGAGCGTGCTTGCGGCTATCGGTCACGGTGCTCTTAAGGAAGGGCAGATCGCCAACCGTATGGTCGAGATGTATGAGGAAGACCATAAGAAGGACATCACTGATGAAGAGGTTGAGTCAGCTATCGCTGAGGCTTCATCCAAGATCGCCAAACCGTACAGCAAGGCGGGCAACGGTATCATAGTAAAGGGAGTACACGACGTATCCGTCAGGTTCTCTAAATGCTGTAATCCGCTGCCGGGAGATGAGATAGTAGGCTTTGTAACAAGAGGAAGAGGTATATCCATCCACCGCAACGACTGTATCAATATCTTAAGCTTGTCCGATACGGAAAGAGCCAGGATAATCGATGCGGAATGGCAGCTTGATAATACTGATGAAGATGGTGTATATCAGGCAGAGATCGTTATATATGCCAATAACCGTAACGGTCTTTTGGTCGACGTCTCAAGGATGCTGACAGAGAAGAATATCAACATCATGGCGGTCAATACCAGAGTCAGCAAACAGGGCGTATGCACGATGATGCTCTCGTTCGAGACTACGGGCAGAGAACAGCTTAATCGTATAATAGAGAAACTCAATACCGTACCGGGAGTGATAGATATAGAACGTCGTACGGGATGACGGAGGAAAAATGGGAGATCTTAAGATAGGCAGGATCGTCTTAAGCGTATGTGCTACGAACTGCTATTTTGTTTATCATGAAGGAAAAAGTGAATGCATAGTCTTTGACCCGGCAGACAGAGGGGACTATATATTTGAGGCTCTTAAGAGCAAAGGCTTTGCCGTGACTTATATACTGCTTACCCACGGTCATTTTGATCATATCTGGGGCTGCTCTAAACTTCGCAGTTTAACGAGCGCGCCGGTATATGCGCTGGATAAAGAGCAGGAAGTACTGGAGAGTGCAAGGCTTAACGTATCCGAGGATGCGGGAAGAGCATGTACAGTAAAGGTCAATAACTATGTTAAAGACGGAGATGTACTTGAACTTAACGGATTTAAGATAAAGGTCCTTGCGACTCCGGGACATACCCAGGGTTCATGCTGTTATCTATTCGAAGAGGACAATGTGCTCATAAGCGGTGATACACTATTTGCAGAGAGTGTGGGCCGTACTGATCTTCCGACCGGAAGCATGAGCCAGCTGACTCGTTCCATAGAGGAGAAATTATCAGGCTTATCCGATGAAGTGGCTGTATATCCCGGACACGGTGATCAGACCACCATCGGACATGAGAAGAAATATAATCCGTTCTGGCCACAGTAGAGTCGGGCGGCATTAAAGGGGAATGACATCCGTGTCAGGCATTCGGAGCATATGTAAGAGGGAGGAAACATGTATACTGATGCGTCTAAAAGCAAGGTAGATTATAAGAGTAAGAAGTATCTAGCCTTTCAGTTTGCATTCTTTGCCGGGGCTGTTCTTGTCAATTTCATCCTGCCCAGAGCGGTATCTGCCATGGGACTGCCGTTATATCTTGATAATGTCGGAACCTTAGCGGCAGCAGTGCTCGGAGGCTATCTTCCCGGTATCGTAGTGGGATATCTCAATAACATCATCAATATGCGAGGCAATCCGGGCAATGCTTATTATGTTGTTCTTTCGACCATGATCGCTGCCTGCGGAACTTATTTCGGCCGCAAAGGATATTATAAGAAGTTTTCCAAGGCACTTCTTACGATCCCTGTATATGCTTTTATCGGCGGCGTTTTCGGCTCGATCTTAACCTATCTTCTGTATGGGTTCGGTATGGGCGAGGGCATCAGTTCCTCGTTTGCAAGGGGCCTCCTTGATAAGGGCATAATGAGTGTCTTCTGGGCACAGATGACGTCAGATGTGATCATAGATATCATAGATAAGGCCATCACTGTCGTACTGGCATATATCATAATCAAACTGATCCCCGACAAACTCAAACCGGGTCTTTGGCTCACGGGATGGCGGCAGGCACCGCTTACGGATGACGCGATATCTGATGCAAAGAGGCACAGCATCACCAGGTCGTTCTCGCTAAGAGGCAAGATCTTAGCCATCATATCGATCATCATGTTCTGTGTAGCGGTAGTGACCACATTCATAAGTTACCTGCTGTTCCAGAGTTTTGCCATGAGACAGTATACCTACAGTTGTACCAGCGCAGCCAAGCTTGCGGCCAATCTGATCAATCCCAAGAAGGTTGAAGAATATGCTTCAGTCGGCAAGGGCCAGTCGTCTTCTGACTATGTGGTGATAAAGAACAAACTCGAAGGCATAAGGGAAGGCAATCCGGATATCGAATACATCTATGTATACAAATTTTTAGAAGACGGAGTGGAAGTCATCTTTGACCTGGATACTCCCGAGGTTCCGGGCGTATCTCCCGGATCTGTCATAGAACTTGAGGAATACTTAGTGCCCTATAAGGATAAGCTTGTAGCAGGTGAACCGATAGAGCCGCTTCTTGATGATACTCAGTATGGGCAGTTGCTGACTGTATTTGAACCGGTATATGATGCGTTCGGTAACTGTGTATGCTATGCCGCAGCGGATATCAAGGTGGAGGACATCAAATTATCCACACTCAACTATATGACCAAGGTCTTCTCGCTGTTCATGGGCTTTTATGTGTTCATTCTGGCACTGTGCATATGGCTTGTGGATTATCATCTTATCTATCCGATAACCGCCATGACTGTTTCTGCAAGGAAGTTTGCATATGATTCCGAAGAAGCAAGAGAGATAAGTGTCGAAAGATTACAGCATCTGGATATCTCTACCGGTGATGAGATAGAGAACCTCTATGATTCACTGTCCAAGACCATTGCGGAAACGGTAGGATATATCGAGGATGTTGAAGCTAAGGGCGAAGAGATCGCTCACATGCAGAACGGCCTTATATATGTGCTCGCAGATATGGTGGAGAGCAGAGATAAGAATACGGGCGACCATGTCCGTAAGACTGCGGCTTATGTCCGCCTTATCCTTGAGAAGATGAAAGAACGAGGCATATATGCCGACAAGCTTACCGATGAATATATGGCTGATGTGGCCAATTCCGCTCCCCTGCACGATGTGGGCAAGATCATGGTATCCGATACCATCCTTAATAAAGCGGGCAAGCTTACCGATGAAGAATTCGCCATTATGAAAGGCCACACTACTGCAGGTAGTAAAGTCATAGCTTCAGCCATGTCGCTTGTCTCTGACAGCGGTTACCTTAAGGAAGCCAAGAACCTGGCCAATTACCACCATGAGAGATGGGACGGCAAGGGTTATCCGAGCGGACTGTCAGGAGAGGATATACCTCTTTCGGCCCGCGTAATGGCAGTTGCAGATGTGTTCGATGCATTGGTATCAAGAAGGAGTTACAAGGAGCCGTTCACGTTTGAAAAGGCTATGTCCATAATCGAAGAAGGTGCCGGCACCCAGTTCGATCCTGAGATCGCTAAGCTGTTCGTTGAATCTGCTGAGGATGTCAGGGCTATAACCGAGACGCACCAGTCCATGGACAGTCTGTTCTGATAAGAGGATCCGTAAGTGATATATGTTAAGTTAAATGATGAGAGTTATTCATATGATGTTCATTCGCTGATCAAGGCTTTTTATCCTGAATCGGATGTGCGGATAGTGCAAGCGGATGAAGACATACACTCCGGCGATGATACGCCGGAGTTCTCTGTGTATGCAGGAGAAGAAAAAATAGAGATATCCGAACTTTCTTCAGGTCAGGTTCTTTGCGATATCGGAGCGGATCATGGACTGCCGGCTGACAGAGCAGAGTATAAGAGTGAACTTAAGAGACAGTTATACCGGGCATTGTCCGGGTATACAGGTAAGGAACTGCCCTGGGGTACGCTTACGGGAATAAGACCGACAAAGCTTGCCATGGGATATATCGATGATAACGGAGAGGGAGCAGAAGGAAACGGACAGGATATCAAAGACGGTATCGTAAGGCTGTACATGGAGAATTATCTTGCCTGCGAAGAAAAATCCCGTTTGGCACTGGATATAGCACTGAGAGAAAAAAGAGTGCTGGATGATATCGCCTTAAATGCTGTCGGTGGAGAGAACGGCAGACAAAATGACACAAGCGTCATAAAAGCATCCGACTGCCGGAGGATGTTGTCAGAGGGTTACAGCCTCTATATAGGTATCCCGTTCTGTCCGAGCAGATGTCTGTATTGTTCCTTTATGTCTTATCCCATCGCTGCGAATAAAGGATCGGTGCCTTTGTATTTAGAGGCTGTCAAAAAAGAGATAGATTATGTTGCGGAAGGATTTGCAGGACGTCGCCTTGACAGTATATATATAGGCGGAGGGACTCCGACCACTTTGACTTCAGAAGAGCTGAGAACTCTTATCTTATACGTAAAGGATAAGATCGATACATCAAAGATCCGAGAATTCACGGTCGAAGCGGGACGTGCGGATTCCATAGATGAAGATAAACTTAAGACTCTTAAAGAACTTGGAGTTGACAGGATCTCCGTTAATCCGCAGACCCTGAATGAAGATACTTTAAGACTCATAGGCAGGAAGGCTACGGCATCAGAGACCGTAGCGGCTTACAGGCTTGCAAGAGAGGTCGGATTTGATAATATCAATATGGATATCATCTTAGGGCTTCCGGGGGAGACGATCGATGATATAAAGCATACCCTTGAGGGTATAGCCGAACTAAAACCGGATGATCTTACGGTACATGCTCTGTCTGTTAAGAGAGGAAGTAAGCTTGCAGAACTTCTTCTGAGTACAGACAGGATGAACGGGAAGGGAACGGCAGCCGGTGATACAGGAGACGGGACCGGTGCTATTGGCGATCCTGATATTATGCTTCGAAACAATGCAATAGACTATGATGAGGCCATGCGCCTTACAAACAAAACGGCGGCATCGATAGGACTTCATCCATATTATCTGTACAGGCAGAAGAACATAAGCGGTAATCTTGAGAATACGGGTTTTGCGGGTAAAGGTAAGGAAGGCATATATAATATCCTTATGATGGAAGAGGTTCAGGACCTCGTGGCGGTCGGCGCAGGGACCGTGAGCAAGAGAGTGAAGCTGCAACCGGACGGAAATGTAAGGATAGACCGGTGTGATACTCATAAAGATCTTAAACTGTATATTGAGAATATCGATGAGATGATAATAAGAAAACGCAGGCTTTTCGGATCGTGAAGATCTAAGCCTGCGTTTTTATTTTTCGTATTCTGTTATTTCAGGATTCTGAAGAATCCTTCTCTATCTCTTTGAAGGCGGGTGACTCATAACCGTATTTGGAGGCACTCATGATCTTGTCAAAGGAATCCAAAAGTTCATTGACATCACAATCCTTCAGGTTAAACATATTACTTCCCATAGAGACGGACAACTTGTACGGCTTGTAAGAGGTACGGTTGTATTCCTCTATGGAGTTCATTATTGCGAGTCTGTTATTGGAGACCGCATATTCCGAAGAAGAATCCAGAAGAACAAAGAACCGGTCGCCTGTTATACGTATCACGGCGCCCTTAGACCTTATCGTATCTGTAAGTATCTTGGCAAAAGAATGCAGAAGGTTGTCGCCTTCGCTGTGACCGTATTCGGCATTGATCTCTTTGAATCGGTCGATATCGAGCATTATGGCAGAGAAGTTACCGTCATGATCCTTACGAAGCGAACTTCTGACACTGTCCAGATAGTATCTGTTATATACTCCGGTCAGCTTATCGATCATTATGCCCTCATTCTTGAGGTTAACGATCAATATGGTCGTTGATATGCCTACGCACGGCCATATTAATGAAACGCCGTAAAAGAGTGCCTGTACCGCTGTTCCTGCTGCAATGGGAAGGATGAATACCCATACGGGGAAATACTGACGCATCCTGCCTTTGCGCTTGGCATTGATGTATATGATGACTCCGTCGAATATGAGTATGACTTCGGCGAATGTATATACCCAGAAGAAGAGCTCTCTGTGATATACATTGTTATCATCCACGCGGAATACGATCGGTGTGAAGATATTGATCATCAGTAACAGGGATTCCAGTGAGCACAGGATGTAGATCAGATTGATGTGAAGCTTGGAGATGCGCTCGTTGACATATTCATACACTATGGTCACAAAGCACGGACCCAAGATGATATTGAACAGATATAACACTATATTGCCGGCATATACGATGAAGTAGCTCAGATCTCCCGGCTTGCCGTCAAAATAGAAATTGAAGGGGTCGATTATGCAACCTAAAGTCACCATTATGATCATGACTAATAAGATCACACTGGTGAGCTTACGGGCATGGATCTGCCATCCTTTGCATATGAGCAGACATATCATGAGCAACAGGCCCATGAGATTGGTCCCGAATATGGCTGTAAGATCGATGGTTGAATTCATATGGATATTTTACCTCATTAAAGTGAGATTGTACAACCTTTTTGGATAAGCTATTTGACCTTAAAAACAGGTGAGAATGCAAAAATGAGAAGAATTGCGCTACAGATCAGCGCCGTCATATTCATCGTAGTTGTCGTATTCTTCATAGTCATCGTAAGCGTTGTCGTCCGAATCATAATACTCCGAATCATCATCATAATATTCGTCCTCCTATGATCCGATATGGTCCCTGTCATAGTCTTCAGCGGGTGAAGGCGCAGAGGCTTTCTTTTTTACGAATATACGTATGAACCGGGTGTGGAAGACTATGAAGATGGCCACGACTAAGAACAGATGCGCAAAGAATGTGCTGACTAAGACGCCGTTGCTTCTAAGCAGATACTTGGAAGTAAAGCCGTAGAGGCACATGATGGCTGTGTTGGCAAGGCCCAACAGCAGTAACGGAACATTATGTGAGGCCCTTTTGATGGTTGATACAAAATCTGAGAACGATGAATCAAAGTAGGCGTATCGGCCGACCATGAGGCCTAAGAAATAAATGATGAAACCGTCATAGTTGTTATTCTCGTAGATGAACTTGATGTATATGAAGATCAGGATGATATAGAGCATGCCGATCAGACGAACGGAGCCCTTTTCCTCTGTGTTGACGTTCTTAAGGGGAATCAATATGCGGTCAAATATCGAATTGATGACGCATGACAGTATGATCATTATGAGCAGCAGAAAATCGGAGTGAGCCTCCCAGAAGTCATGGAAAGCGCCCTCGGTAACGAAGCGCTCGATCAGGTAATAAGCCGATAAAAACGACAGGATTGAGGTCGCTGAGAAGATCATCTCATAGTAACGCTCAGTAAGATTATTGGCGCGGGTTATAAAGGCGCGCTGTCTGGCAAGTCTGGTCCTGCCTCTTGCTCCGGCTTTCGAAGCAAGTATGATGATAAGTACCGACAGGACGGTGCAGGCCAGTGCAAGGCCTAAGAAGGTCAGCATCTTAGCCGGTACGATATAGTGTTCTAAATACTCTGAAAATGTCATGTCATTCCTCCGTCACACTCACGTAATTATATATGATTTTGTTTAAAAATGCGAGCAAATGTGGTAAAATCTGTAGATATATGGGAAAAAATATGAAGAAGTTTAAGATTACAACAATAATCGCATTTTTATTATGCCTTTCGCTCACGGCGTGTGGTAAGAAACCGCAGGCTATAAAGCCTGTAGAGATTGTAGAGCCTATAGTGCTTGAGACTGCAGAAGCTGAGGAGACGATCGCAGAGAGCGAAGAGCCTGAGCCGGAAGTCCCGAGTGAGGATGGAGCGGAGTCTGAGACTATAAGCGAGGCTGAGCCGGAATCCGAGGAGTCATCTGACTTAGTCATAGATATGACCAAGCCGCAGGAGTCTGTGCCTCAGATAGAGAAGCCGGATAAGGAGATCACCGAGGACGGAACCTATGATTCGGCTGATGATGTTGCGCTCTATATACACACCTACGGGCATCTGCCAAGTAATTACATCACCAAGAAAGATGCCAAGAAGCTCGGATGGGAAGGCGGATCTGTCGAACAGTTCGCACCCGGCAAGTGTATAGGCGGTGACTACTATGGTAATTATGAAGGCTTGCTCCCGGATAAGAAGGGAAGAGAATACCACGAATGCGATATCGGCACGTTGGGCAAGAGCAAGCGCGGAGCCAAGAGGATAATCTATTCCAATGACGGACTCATATATTATACGGGCAACCATTATGAGTCGTTTACCCTGTTATACGGTGAGGAATAAGGGAGATACAATGAACGAAGATTTTCAGTATGAGATTGACTTAAGTAATATATTTTCGGTGGATGAGTTCCATGATGTGTTAAGGGAGAACCTTCCTCTGCCCGAGTATTACGGCGGAACACTGGATGCACTCTTTGATGTGTTCACGGACGAGGGCTGTAAATGGACGATACATTTTACGGGAGTTTCGGATGCGGAGGCGATCCTCGGAAAATACATGAGGAGCTTTAAGAGGATGTGCGAGAGAGCCTGCGCAGAATCAGAAGAGATGCGTATCGAATTCACGGATTAGACGAATCAGACAGTTCGGATAGAGAATAAACAACATTGTCACGACGATTGTGTGGCAGGGAGGAACAAAATGGCAGACAGACCAATAAGCAGAAAAAAGAATGTTACGGAAGGCGGAGCCGAAGTACATAAGAGAGGAGAAGGCTTAGGCACCGGTCCGGTTGGAAGCGGACATGTACCTTCGACGGGAGGCTCAAGCGGCGGATCTGACGGCAATGTGACCAGAGGCGGCGGTAAGGGATCGCTTTTGTTTGTGATAATCGCGATAGTAGTGCTGTTAGGCGGCGGTGGCGGCATAAGCTCGCTCTTAGGCGGATCGGACGGAAGCGATGTAAGCTATGAAGCTCCCGCGCAGCAAAACCAGATCCAGAACTCAACCCAGACAACAACACAGTCAAGTCCGGGTTCTCTTTTAGGAGCACTCTTAGGAGGCGGAAGTGCATATTCAGGCGGTCAGTCGGCTTCATGGAGCGGTGAGGCCAATACCGGTGTGCTTGATACATCGGTAGTGAGCGGGGCAAGAGATAAGCGTACGGTCATCAAAGGTAACGGCAATGATACCGTAACCATCATGGTATATATGTGCGGAACCGATCTTGAGAGCAGATCCGCAATGGCATCCAAGGACTTACAGGAGATGCTGGCGGCAGGTATCGGAGATAAGATCAATCTCATAATATATACCGGCGGATGTAAGAAGTGGCAGAACAATGTAGTGTCAAGTTCGGTCAATCAGATATATCAGGTTAAGGGTTCCAATCTCGTATGCTTGGAGAGTGACATGGGCAAGGCGGCGATGACTGCTCCCGATACGCTCACAGGGTTTATCAAGTATGCGGAAGGTAATTTCCCTGCAGACAGATATGAGCTTATCATGTGGGATCACGGCGGCGGTTCCATAAGCGGATACGGATATGATGAGAAATATGCATCAGCAGGTTCCATGAACCTCTCAGGAATCAACAAGGCGCTTAAGGCATCAGGTGTTAACTTTGATTTTGTGGGCTTTGATGCGTGTCTTATGGCTACGGTTGAGACGGCTTTAGTTGTAGCCAACTACAGTGACTATCTTATAGCCTCTGAAGAGACGGAGCCCGGAATAGGCTGGTATTATACAGACTGGCTTAAGGCGCTCAATGCCAATACATCAATGCCTACAACTGATATAGGCAAGAACATCATAGATACATTTACTTCTGCCTGTGCCCAGTCAGCTCAGGGACAGAAGACAACGTTATCTTTAATAGACCTGGCTGAACTCCAGGCTACGGTTCCTTCGGAGCTTGCTTCGTTCTCCAAAGATACATCGGAGATGATAAGTAACAAGGAATACAAGACCATTGCAAGTGCAAGAGGCAACACTAGAGAGTTCGCAACATCTTCCAAGATCGATCAGGTAGACCTGATAGATTTTGCAAGGAAGATCGGTACGGATGAAGGTAATGCTCTGGCAGATGCGCTTCTTGGCTGCGTTAAGTACAACAGGACCGGCAGCAGCATGACCAATGCTTATGGTCTGTCAATATACTTCCCCTACAAGAAGACATCCAAGGTTGACAGCATGGTGGATACCTATACCGCCATCGGAATGGATGAGGACTATACAAAATGTATCCAGAGCTTTGCGTCAATGGGAGTTGCAGGCCAGGTGGCAGCAGGCGGATCCGGTTCTGCTATGGATTCACTGTTCGGTGATATGTCGGGTAGTGGTTCAACCGGTTCATCCCTTGATTCGGCAGCCATGATAGGACAGTTGTTAAGTTCGTTCATGGGAAGCGATTTCTCATCGGTAGCAGGCCTGACTTCCTCCAATACGTCATTCTTAGGCAGGAGCCTTGATATAGATGCGGCATCAGAATACATAGCTTCTAATCATTTCGACCCTTCAAATCTTATGTGGACGGCAAATGAATACGGCGACAGCGTGATCGTTATGTCTGAAGATCAGTGGTCGATGATAGGGGACCTTGAACTCAATGCATTTTATGATGACGGAGAGGGATATGTGGATCTTGGCCTTGACAATGTATTTGAATTTGACGATCAGGGCTGCCTCTTAGCTCCTACGGACAGAACCTGGATATCCATCGAAGGCCAGCCGGTAGCATATTACCACATAGATACTCAGGGAACGGAGGATGATTACATCATCACGGGACGTGTTCCGTGCTATCTTAACGGCGTAAGATGTGATCTCATCCTGGTATTTACATCCGAGGATGAAGACGGTTATATCGCCGGTGCGAGATTTGACTATGTTGAAGGTGAGACGGATACAATAGCCAAGAACATGACCGAGCTTGAATCCGGAGATAAGATAGATTTTGTCTGCGATTACTATGATTATGACAAGAACTATTCAGACAGCTATTATCTCGGAGAGCAGCTTACGGTCACCAAGGACATGAAGGATATGCTCATAAGCAATACCGATGTGGGAGAGGGAACAGTCCTTATGACATACAGATTTGTTGACATCTACGGAAGAGAATATTGGACCGCGCCGCTTAAATACTGACATTGGTAATTTATAACGGGGAATTCTTATGGCAAACTGGATCATTGTAGTAGATGATGATATCTTCAATCTGAAGGCAGCGGGCAGTATCTTAAGCGGAGCCAACATGCGTGTTACGGCTCTTCGTTCGGGTGCCGCCCTGCTTGAATATGTATCCAATAACGGTACACCGGATCTGATCCTCCTGGACATCATGATGCCTGAGATGGATGGATTCGAGACCCTGGAGCGCTACAGGAAAAAAGAGAAAGAACTTGGTTCTGCAGAAAAACCGGTCATCTTCCTTACGGCAGAGGATGATGTGGCATTAGAGCGTAAGGGCCTGGATACCGGTGTGTCGGATTATCTTAAAAAACCTCTGGATGCAGAGGTTTTGATCAAGCGCGTCAAAAAAGTCGTTAATATCTATGACCAGATGAGCAAGTATGAGACCGAGGCCGTTCATGACAGTCTTACCGGCCTCTATAACAAAGCCTCTGCAACAAAGAAGATTGCCGAAATGTGCAGTAATACCAGAGGCTATCTTCTGGTCATCGATATCGATTCTTTCAAACTTATCAATGATATATACGGACACGATACGGGTGATAAGGTACTCATAGGGTTTGCCGAGCTGCTTAATAACAGTGTTAAGCACAAGAGTACCATCGGCAGGATCGGAGGAGATGAGTTCATCATATTCACTGAAGGATATGATATTGGTGAGCTGCGCGATTTTACAGAAAAACTCAATAAGGAGCTCGTGGAACTTGCGAAGGGACTCGTGGGAGATCAGATGTCTGTACCTTTAGGAGCATCAGTCGGCGCAGTTGCGGTACCGGAGATGGGAACTGATTTCCCCGAGCTTTTCCGTATGGCTGATAAGGCTCTCTATATCGTTAAAAACGACGGCAAGCACGGTTATGAAGTGTATTCGCCCGATACCATAGAGGCATCCGAGGTACCGGATGATATCAACCTGACAACACTGTCACATATTCTTGAGGAGCGAAGCATTCCGCAGAGTGCCATGTGGATGGGTAAGGAAGCATTCGGTAATGTCTACAGATATATGATCCGCTATATGGACAGATACAGCGGAACTGCATATAAGCTCTTATATAATATCCGTTTTAACACACCCGATATTGCTCCCGAGATCAAAGAAGATGTGGTGGATCATGTCAGGGATATGCTGCAGAATTCCCTTCGTAACAGCGATATCATGATGCAGGTCGGTATCAATCATTTCTTCCTGTTACTTCCTGAGATAAGTGAATACAACGCTCACAGAGTCGTTGAGCGTATAGAGAGAGCATGGCAGGCCGATGAGTACAATCATATGGCTGAGCTTACGGTTGAGATGGACAGCATCAAGAAAGAGCTGCATGACAATCCCAAGAGAAAAGACAGGGGTCCTGACTGGGTCGTTGTAGTGGATGATGACAGGACCAACCTGATGCTCGTGGGCAATATCTTAAGCAAGAATAACATGCGTGTCACGGCACTTCAGTCGGGACAGGCATTTCTGGATTTTATGAATGACAACAGGCCGGATCTTATCCTCATGGATGTGAACATGCCTGAAATGGACGGCTTTGAGACTTACAGGCTCTTAAGAGAGAGAGTCGCAGGCGCGGCAAAGATCCCGGTGATCTTCCTAACTGCTGATGAGAGTGAAGATACGGAGACTAAGGGTCTGGAACTCGGAGCGATGGATTTTGTAAGAAAACCGCTTGTTCCGGGTAATCTGATCTTAAGAGTAAAGCACACGCTTGAACTGGTACTTTTACAGAACCATCTCTTTGAAGAGGTGGACCGTAAGACAGAAGAGAATAAAGGACTGTCGATGCATATAGTCAAGTCTCTGGCAGAGGCTATAGACGCCAAGGATACATACACCAACGGTCATTCCGGCAGAGTTGCGGATTATACCAGACAGATCGCAGCAAAATTCGGTTATGATGACAGCCGCTTGGATGACATTTATATGATGGGGCTTCTGCATGACGTTGGTAAGATCGGTATCCCGGATGCCATCATCAACAAACCTGCCAAGCTCGATGATTCGGAATTCGAGGTCATAAAGACTCATTCCGTAATGGGAGCGAGGATATTGCAGAAGATAACCGAGATGCCAGCACTTTCCATGGGAGCCAGATGGCATCATGAAAGATACGACGGAGGCGGTTATCCCGACGGCCTTAAGGGCATGGATATTCCGGAAGAGGCCAGGATCATAGCCGTAGCGGATGCATATGATGCGATGAGCAGCCGCAGGAGTTACAGAGGTATATTGCCGCAGGAAGTGGTAAGATCCGAGATAGAGAAGGGTAAGGGGACCCAGTTTGATCCGATATTTGCGGATATCATGTTGGGGATGATAGATGAGGATAAGGAATATAAGATGAGGGAGGTTTAGTATGGACAATAAATTTGAACAGAACGAACTGTTTCAGAGTTCGCATCTGATGATTTTAAATCTCTTCTCCATCTTTGCTGTTATCCTGATCGGAGAATCGCTTTTACTCGGATGGGAGGTATGGGCACTGGTGCTCATAGCCTTCGGCATCATCATAAGCTGGTCATTACATATCAGGCAGAGTCTTACGGCCGGTGCCAGGCTGTGGATATACTCTTTGCTCGTGATGGCCACTTATTTTTTTTACGGAGCCCATGAGACATCCACATTCGATCTGGCACCTGTCATGACCGCGATAATCACGGTATATACCATGACGGGCAAAAAAGTCTTCATTTCTCTCTGCCAGATAACCTTCTATATCACATTTATCTTCGAGTTGATCTGCATGTATTTCGGCGGCACGGATTTTGATGTGCTGATGATAACCAGATCTTTGCTTCATCTGTGCCTTGTTACTGTGGTATGCTGGATCGCCAGAACCATCATAGAGAAGTGGAGTAACGTGCTGTTGCGTTCATCTGATGAGATAGCGGTATTACGTGATGCGACGACGAGACTCAATGATTTCTTAGCAAATATCTCTCATGAGATCAGAACTCCGATCAACGCCGTCATAGGATTGACCGGTGTGTGCTTAAACCGTGAGAAGAACAAGGAGATCAAGAAGGATCTCATGTCCGTTGAGGAAGCCGGCAAGAGGGTCGGTGAGCAGATAAGCGATATCCTGGATTATTCCGAGATAGATATGAAAAAGCTGGCGGTCAGCAATGAGGATTATATGATGTCCTCTCTTCTTAACGATCTGGTGGCAGAGCTTGCACCTTATAAACGTGACGAGATCGAGCTTGTCATAGACGTGGATGCCAATCTTCCGGCGGTGCTTCGTACCGATGTTACCAAACTTAAGAAGATAATGTGGCATCTTATAGTGAACGGACTTAAATATACCAGAGAGGGCGGCGTGTATGTGCATATAACCTCCGTTCCAAGAGATTACGGGCTTAATCTATGTGTCGAGG
>JAEEGL012151533.1_pt1 | contig 17043 bp, 10 predicted proteins | sample 9134231 | NCBI WGS metagenome assembly JAEEGL01 (sample SAMN16246548, study PRJNA631951) | gut metagenome | biome: gut microbiome; feature: rumen; material: fiber-attached | host: Bos | place: Iran: Karaj | collected 2018-10
TCCAGGAATACTTCGTAAAAGTCAAGCCGACGGATATGCGGGAGAGCGCCATGGTGGACACGCTGATTTTCGCGGAGATCATCGCCAAAAGGTTGGGGATCACCCGACGCTTTCTGGGCGATGAACAGCACAATCCGAAAATGCAGTTTTTCAACGAGCTGATGAAGGATATGCTTCCACTCTACGGTATCGAAGTAATCGAGCTCCCGCGCGCTCAGGCCGGAGGGCGCGCCATCTCCGCCTCCCTTGCCCGCAACGCCGCTGCTGAGGGCGACAGAAAGACGCTGCTTGCAAATATCCCGGAGACAACGCTGCGGTTCTTTACAGGCACCGATGACTGAAGACGAGACGTGAAGATAATATGAGATTTGCATTGTTTCTGGTTGTATATTATTTTTTCATAACGAGGAGGACCTGCCAGTGATTAAGGTTTCTATCGTAATTCCCGTTTATAAAGTTGAAAAGTATCTTCCCGCCTGTCTGGACAGTGTGTTAAACCAAACATTACATGATATTGAAGTAATATGTATAGACGATGCTTCCCCGGACCGCTGTCCGGAAATATTAGATGAGTATGCGGCACAGGATGCACGTGTCCGGGTGTTGCATCTTCCGGAAAACCACCAGCAGGGTTACGGAAGGAATCGGGGTACGGAAATGGCAAGGGGCAAATATATTTATTTCCTGGATTCCGATGATATGATTATACCGGAGGCACTGGAAGACCTTTATGTTCTTGCGGAAAAAGACCAATTGGACTGTGTTTATTTTGATTCCCAGGTGATTTTTGACAATAAAGAACTGGAAGAGAAAAATTTAACCTATTATGCCAACCGAAGTGGAAAGTATGAAGACAAGGTGTATTCTGGCCGTGAAATGTTTGAATTGTTTGTGGGGCAGAATGACTGGAACTGTTATGTCCAGCGTAGTTTTTGGAGAAGAGGGTTTCTTTTGGATAATCAGGTCTTTTCTCCGGAGCATACGGAACATGAGGATGAATACTTTTCGTTCAAAGGAGCATTGCTTGCTCAAAGGGTACGGTATATTCCGAAAGATTATTTTATCCGCCGTTATCGGGACGATTCGGTGATGACACGTCCTGCCCATCCAAAAGATTTTCACGGGTATTTTGTTAATTATTGTTCAATGATTGATTTGGTGGAAGCACTGGGGTGCAGCAGTAACAGTACGGTTGTTATTATATTACACATGTATGAAAGAATGGAACATTTTTTCCCTATTTTTTCAGCCAGCGAGGATCCTCATAAATGGTTTCAGACAGGAGAACTGCTTAGGAATTATTATCATTACTCGTATACTAAGAAGAAAGAAGAACCATATTATAAAGAACTGATTAAAAAGCTCAGCGTTCCCGTACCAAAAGATAAACATATCTGGATATATGGTGCGGGTATTGTAGGGAAACGTGTTTATGATGTTATGATCAATAATGATTACATAATAGATGGTTTTCTTGTTACAAACAAAGAGGAAAATCCGCATGTCATGTTTGGCAGGGAAGTGTTTCAGGTGGAAGAAATCAGCCCGGCAGAGTATCGTTTTGCCGTGGTTGCCGTAACAGGAAGAGCGCGAAGTGAAATGCAGGAAACATTAAAGCGTCTTGGCTGGCGTTACAGTGTTTACATAACAGGGTAATAGAAATTATGACATGAGGAAGAACATATGACTGAGGTTGAGTACGTAATTGCCAATTTTGCAGAGCGATTTGCAGCTTTTCAGAATAAACAAATTGTTTTACACGGATCCCGTAATTATGCTGAAGCAATTATTGATAACTTTGCAGACAGTTTTCATTTTGTTGGTATTATGAGCCTGGATCCTATGGAGGGTGAATTTTTTCATGGTCTGAAGATTTTACACGAGAATGATTTTACTGTTGCGAAGATAGATGTAGTTATACTTACTGAGAGAGTAAAGTATGCTTCGGAAGCATTTCGCTCAATCAGACGTATTTGTAAAGATAATAAAATTGATATTTACAATATGTATGGATTGAATGAATTTGTAATGCATGGAGAGGCTGAAAATGCTCAAAGTCTTTCTTTTCCAGAAGTTATCGAAATGTGCAATCCTTATGACATCGTATCTATTGAAGTTGTTAATACGATATTTTGTTACCCGCAAAATATATCAGAAATATTAGTACGCAAATTGTTTTATGATTTGATTAATCACCTTCATCAAACAGGAAAAGAAATCAAATTTATCCTACGTAAAACTTATCCTGCAGACCTTCAAATAGAAGCACTGAAAGAGTTTAATTTCCTTCAAAATGAAATGAAGGAAATTATTCAATGTGAAGGAGAAGATCATTCCTTCCGACAATTAAAAGAAAATAATTCCGGGAAAAAAATATTACATTTCGGTTCCAGGCTTGCTTATGATTTTATTCTTCCCCGCTGTTATGGAATTGATACCTGTCGTTTTATTGGAACGAAAGATTCGGAAGAGTTAATTTCAAAGCGAAGAAAACATCAAAAAGATCTTTGTTTCTGTCCTGACATGATTAAACAACTGAAAAATAAAATACGCAGCAAGCAATTAATTTCTTTTGATGTTTTTGACACCTTGATCATGCGAAAGACGCTTTTTCCTCGTGACATATTCTGTTTGGTGGAGCAAAAAGCGTTGTTAGCAGGTTATGATATTAAAGGTTTTGCTGACGCCCGTATCAGGGCAGAAGAAAATCAGGAGTTGTGCGACATTTATCAGATTTATAATTGGTTGCAGGATTATTATAACTGGGATCAAGATACCAAAAATCAATTGTTGGCGCTTGAAATTGATCTTGAAAGAGAGATGATTGTTCCGAGAATAGAAGTAATCCGACTTTTGAATTATGCTAAAAGTAAGGGAAAACAGGTTATCCTGACCAGTGATATGTATCTTCCGGAAGCTGTCCTTAGTACACTTTTACAGGATAAAGGAGTTCTAGGATATGATAAATTATTAATTTCATGTGAAATTAAAAAGACAAAACAAACCGGCCTTTATGAAGAGCTTTTTTCAATCTGCGAAAATAAAGATGGAATATTGCATATCGGAGACAATCCTATGGCGGATGGTATTGCCTGTAAGACTTTTGGTATTGAAAGTATACTTATTCCGTCTGGTTTGGAATTGGCAGGAAGCAGAGGCTGGGGAAACACTATCAAAGCAGCGGCGTCTTTGTTGGAACGTTGTTTGCTTGGACTTATTATTTCAAAAATATTTCGCGACCCTTTTCAAAATCCAAATTATGAAGAAGAAACAAGGAAAAATCAATTATGGCGTTTTGGCATTTGCGTAATTGCTCCTTTAGCAATTGGTCATATGACATGGTTGCTCAAGAAATTACATGATGAGAAATATTCAGGTGTACTTTTTTTTGCAAGAGACGGATGGCTTTCGTTTAATATTTACAAAAGAATTCAGAAAAGATTTAATCTGCCGCAACCTGTTTATTATTATGCGAATCGTAAAGCCGCGTATTTATGTTGCTTAGATTTTCCAAAAGAAATTGATCACTTTGCAGAAGTTGGAATGATTGCAGGGTTTAGTGCATTTGATATTCTTACTAAAATTTTCCAAGTGCCAACACAAGAGTTGTGCCTTTATAAAAACCATGAAGAGATAACAGATTATATTAAGAAGCATATACAATGGATTCACAAAAATGCAGATAATGCCAGAAAGGGTTATCTTAGTTATTCCGAAAAATGCGGAATGTTACCAGGTAATTCTTATGCTGTGGTTGATTTTGTCACAGTCGGTTCTGTGGTAAAATCTCTTTCTCAATTTTTGCCATATAAATTAAAAGGGATGTTTTTTGGTTGTCATTACCTTTCTAAAGTTGATAATGTTGGGGATTATTACATAAGTAATGAAAAATCTATACTTTTGAAAAGATATGTTGCGCTGGAACCTTTTTTCAGTTCTCCCGAACCTGCTCAAAGTTGTATGGAAGAAAATGGGAAACCTCAATTTTCAGATGAGCATAGAAGTGAACTGGAATTAGCGGGATTAAAATTGGTGTGGAAATTAGTAAAAGCTTTTTCAAGAGAATTTTTTGATAAGTTCTATCAGGAAAAACAGGTTATATCTGCAAACTTTTTAGAAGAGTTGTTTGCTACTGAAGACTATTATGTAGCGCAACCAGCTCTTTATGATGATTGGCTTGATGTACCGATCAGAAAGCATGGAGAAGGAAGTAATAATGAAAAAAAGTAATCTGGTGGACTGTCCCAAACCTTATAATATTGGTCTGTTGATGGGTGTGTTTGACCTGTTCCACATCGGTCATCTGAACCTGATTCGAAGAGCTAAGGCCCAATGTTGTTTTTTGCGAATAGGTGTATTGTCTGATAAGCTCGTACATGAATATAAGCAGATTTATCCTACGATTCCTCAAGAAGAACGCATGGAGATTTTACGTGCACTGAGGGATGTGGATGAAGTGGTGCTTCTGGAAACAAAAGAGGAAGTTTCCAGGCTGCACGAATGGAAGAAACGTCCCTTTGACTGTTTCTTTTCCGGCGATGATTATGCAGATAATGAGTATTGGGCGTGGGAGAAGCAAAAGTTGAAGAAACTGGGCGCAGACATGGTTTTTTTCCCCTATACAAAAAAACGCAGTTCCAGCATGATACGCAAAGAACTGCAGGAGAAAGGAAACGAAGAAGGAAAATGAGGATTCTGATTACCGGCGGCGCGGGCTTCATCGGCTCTGCCCTCTGCAAAAGACTGTTACAGGAAGGCAATGAGATCTGGTGCTTAGATAATTTATCCACAGGACATATGGATAATATTACAGATTTAATGGAGAACCCGCAGTTTCATTTTATGAACCGGGATATAACAAAACCTGTAGACATTCCTGTGGAACAGATTTATAATCTGGCCTGCCCTGCCAGTCCCTCGCATTACCAGAAAGATCCTGTCCCTACGGCTAAGACATGCTTTCTCGGTGCGCTGCATGTACTGGAACTGGCAAATGAATACAAAGCAGTTGTTTTGCAGACCAGTACCAGCGAGATTTACGGGGATCCGCTGATTCATCCGCAGACGGAAGAGTATAAAGGAAATGTGAACCCGATCGGTATACGTTCCTGTTATGATGAGGGAAAACGCATTGCGGAGACTCTGTTCTTTGACCATGCAAGGCAATACGGAACTAACATCCGTGTAGTCCGTATTTTTAACACCTATGGTCCCAACATGGCTCCCAATGACGGGCGCGTGGTATCAAATTTTATCATCCAGGCGTTGCGCGGCGACAGAATCACTATATACGGTGATGGGAGTCAGACTCGTTGCTTCTGCTACGTGGATGATATGGTGGAAGCATTAATTCGTATGATGAACAATTCAAAAGGCTTTGCCGGTCCTGTTAATCTTGGGAATCCCGTTGAGATGACAATGTTGGAACTGGCGAAAGAAGTAATCCGGTTAACAGGCTTCTCTTCTTCTCTTGTGTACCGGGAACTCCCGCAAGACGATCCTGTCCGGCGAAAACCGGATATTTCTCTTGCGAAGAAAATGCTGGGATGGGGGCCAAAAGTTTCGTTGGAAGACGGATTGAAAAAAACCATTGCGTATTTTAAAACAAGGCTTGAACATGGTGATTTATAATCAAAACGGGGTTTATTATGTCCGCAATCATATCTCTATGTTTTATATGTGATGAGAATTATGTAATGCCCACTGTCGTGGCCATTACCTCAGTTATTGCTAATAAGAACTGCACAGATCAATATGATATTTATGTTGTCACCAATAGTCTCTCCGATGAATCCAAAGCCATTTTTCGGGAACTGGAAACAGAGCACAACCGGATTATTATAATACAAACAGCGGATCCTGAAAAATATGATGGATTTGTAATGAAACAATTTCCCGTTACTACCACCGACTTGTTTAAGTTTGAATTACCGGATCTGTTGCCGACCGATTTAGAAAAGGTTCTATATTTGGATGGGGATATTATTGTCCAAAAAGATTTGGCGCCTATTTTTAATGAAAATATTGAAAATGTTTATGCCGGTGTAGTTAAAGATTATTATGCGGTCTTTGACCCGGATAGCTTTCAGAAGCGGCTTAATGTAAAACACAAGGACTATTTCAACGCCGGAGTCTTATTGCTGAACCTGAAAAAGCTGAGAGAGGATCATGTGCCCACATTATTGTTTCAGTACAGAAATAGCCATAATGATAAATTTATGGACCAGGATACCTTTAATGCGGTATTGAAAGAAAACGTAAAATATTTATCATTTTTTTATAATTTTATGTATCATTGTTGGATTTATGATACAAAAGACCTGGCGGATTATTATGGTATCCAAATGGGAAAATCCAAGTATGCATGGATTAGGGACGCTTTCATTTTACATTTTACATGGCGCAAACCCTGGCAGTATTTTGATTTTTTTGCGGCGGATCTTTGGTTGCACTATTATCTGTTATCACCGTTTAAGAATAATGTGTTGGTACGAGAGCCATTGAATGATGATCCAAACGCTGAAAAAGAACTCGCTGTACTCAGACAGGCCATTATTCAGCAAAGGGAAGCATTGTTGCCCAAAAGGGAAAATAAACCAGATAAGGCTTTGAAAAAGAAACAAAATCGCAGAGTTCCCATGAGAATAGCCATATGGGGATATGGGAAATACGGTCACCGGATGTTTGAGAGCCTGACTCGCTTTTGTTGCGAAGAATATGAAGTCGTCCGCGTTTACGATAAAGATTACAAAAAACTGCAAAAAACAGAAGGGTATTTTGTTTTACCAATCCATAATCCTGAAGAATTGCCGGAAGATTATAAAAAGGGGATTTTTGAAAAGGTTCTTCTTTGTATTTTTGACTACAATGCATCTAAAGGCCCAAAACAGTTGTTTCGGGAGCATTCCATACCGGAACTGCATCTTGGGTGCCCGGATGACCTTTATCCCCTTTCGTCTTTTGAACAGAGGGAAAAGCCTTTTGAAATTGACAGGGAAGGGTATGGATTCTACGTTATAAAAAACCTTTATGGGGCGTTGGCCAATTATGAAACGTTTGAGATGTTTTATTTATTTGATGGCGAAGGAAAGGTTGTAAAGGAACACAGAGACCGTTTTAATCCTGATATTGAAAAGTGCTTCTTGTATGACTACCCGTTTGTGTTCAGGCATCCTGAAGCGGAAAAAGTATTTCTGGCAGGGCAATACTGTGTGTTAGCCAAAACACATTCAGGGGGTAACTACTGGCATTTTACGTATAACAATCTTGATGTGATATGGCTTCTTGAGCAGGCGGGGTTTCAGGGAAAGTATGTGATTCCCAATGCGAGGTTCTGTCATGAACTGTTACACTTGCTTGATATTCCTCCTGAAAGGATTATAAATCTTCCTTCGTTTGAACATAACAAAGTATATGTTTTCGAAGAGGTTTTTTATATCGCTTTGGAGGGATCTTATGAGAGATACAGCACACCGGTTATGCTGGAGGCAGCGGAATATATCAAAAGGAAATTGCCGGTAAACCCGTCCCTGCCGAAAAAGATTTATGTAAAAAGGATAGGAAGGCGAAAACTGCTCAGTGCTGATGCAATACTTGCTGAATATGGTTTTACGACAATTGTTCCAGAGGACTATTCCGTTTTAGAACAGATGACGTTTTTTTATAATGCGGATATTGTTTTCTGTGTTCATGGAGCCAATTCCACGAATTGCCTTTATATGCGAAAAAACACAGTATTTATTGAGGCATTCAGCAGTTATTGGATAAACCCTTGTAACATCTATTCTATTGCGGCTGCCGGGATTCATTATTTGCCTGTGAGCCCTCTGGAGACAGTATGGTTTAATAAAGATGGTATTATCAAGGATTTTACAATACCGGAAGTCCTTCTTCGTATGACAATACAAAATTCGCTTCTTATCAACAGAGGAGAATCAGGGATAATTTGAAGCAATAAATATATTATCTGTTTTTAATGGTGAGAGAATATGAATCATAAGCATCCAAAAGTCAGCATACTGATGCCTTCCTTAAATTCGAGGGCTTATATACGTGAATGTTTGGAAAGTGTTGTGAAGCAAACACTTCGGGATATTGAAATTATATGTGTTGACGCGGGCTCCACTGACGGCACGTTAGAGATTCTCCGTGAATATGAAGGAAACGACCCGCGAATCCGGGTCATCGTTTCCGATAAAAAGAGTATGGGATATCAGTATAATCTGGGCCTGGATGCTGCTGTCGGAGACTATATCGGCATGGTGGAAACGGATGACTGGGTGGAACCGGATACTTTTGAAACTTTATGGGGAGCAGCCAACAATCAGAACGTTGATATTGTAGCCGCCAACTATTTCCAATACTACACCAAACCTGAAATCAGAAATATGCTTTTTGAAAATTTATGCGGATGCCCTTATAACCAGGTATTTTGCCCACGTGACGTATTACCGTCTTTTGCGGTTAATCCTCTGATATGGAGCGGAATATACCGACTTGCCATGCTGAAAGAAAACAATATACGCTTTAATGAAACGCCGGGAGCCTCTTTCCAGGATACGGGTTTTCACTTTCTGGTCATGACAGTTGCAAAGACCGCTTTCTTTTTGAATAATTACTTTTATCATTACCGGTGTGATAATGAAGCTCAGTCTGTCAATTCAGACGGCAAGGTTTTTTGTATCTGCGACGAAACGCATTATTTTGAGCGGTTTCTTGATGCTCATCCTGAGGAAAAGCAACGTCTACTCAAACCGTATATGGCTTGGAAATATGATAAATACCGCTGGAATTACGGACGTGTTGCGCCGCAGTTTCAGTGGGACTTTTTGATGCGGTTCCGGGGAGAGTATCTTGTGCACCGGGAAGCCGGTCTGCTTGACGAAAACGCTTTAAACACTTCCATCAGCCATGTAACCGTGAAAGTCATTAATGAGCTTATTGACAATCCTGTCAGCTTTTTTAAACGAACCTGTAAAAAGTATTGTACAATCCCGAAAGCAGGGATGCTTTTGGAGGCGGATGTACTAAAAGAAAGTTCCTCTGATTCGCCTGATGTATCCATTATCATACCTTTATATGATGAGGAAAGCCGTATCACAGGAAGCTTGGAGAGCGCACGAAAGCAGAAGTTGGAAAATATTGAAATAATCTGCGTTGATGACGGATCTGATGATGCTACGCTCCAGATTATTATGAACCAGGCTGACACAGACCGGCGTATAACAGTATTACATCAGGGTAACCAGGGATCCGCTTCCGCAAAAAACAAGGGTCTGAAATATGCCCGTGGCAGGTATGTGTTGTTCCTCTACGCCGGCGACAGACTGCGGGAAGACGCTGCAGAACGCCTTGTATCCCTTGCGGACAAACACGGTCTGGACATGATTGGCTTTAATTCGGCGCCTCTGTCTGAAGTGGCCAGGGGAAATAGTGTTATCTGCAATCCCGGGACAAAACTGGAAACCGTAGTGAAGGGGACAGAAGAATTTATTTATGCGTGCGAGCATGGCGCCTATGAACCGTTTGCCGGTGCATTCTTATATAAGCGGCAATATCTGTTGCACCGGCAAATACGATTTATTGACGGGATTTTTTACGAAGACAGGGCATTTGTGTTTTCTGCGCTAACCGGGGCAGGTCGTGTAATTCATCTGGTAGAAAATCTGTATTTCACAGGTGAAAGTAAAGCTTTACCATTGTTTAAATTCTTTTTGAGGGTATACAGTTATTTTGTGATTTATCAGGAAATCCTGCAAAGAAGCCGACTGTTACCCTATGATGAAAGATTTCAGGAAAATGCTGCGGGAGAATTAAAGGCCGTCTGCGGTTCTCTGCGGGAGTTATATCGTTCCGTCAATAATAAAGAAGAATGCAGAAGCCGGTTCTCTGCAACGGAGCTTTGTCTTTTAGATGAGCTTATTGAGCAGGAGAATGAGAAATGCAATCTTTCAAAATGATTTTAGTTTGTTCGAACTTACAGGTTTAATGGAGGCACATGTGAATGGATACTTCAAAAGGCTCAAAAGGATTTGTTACCATTGCTACAGGAAAGGAAGAGTATTACCGTCTTGCACATAATTTGCTTCTTTCATACAGATTTTTCGCTAAAAATCCCTTGCCTTTTGCACTGCTCTGTGACAAGGAGAATGAATATACATCTGACTTTGACCAAATCGTGTTGATTGACAAGCCATATTATTCTTACCAGGAAAAACTACACTTGCTTGAGTTGGTTCCATTTGAAGAGAATATCACTATCGAGGCTGACAGTCTCGCATATAAAGATTTAAACGGGTTATGGGATATATTTGAAGGATGTCCTCCCTTTTGTGCGCTTGGGACACGTCTTTCTTTGCAGTCGGAAAAGGGCTGGTTCAAGCGGTGTGATATCGGTGAACTCCGGGACATAATTCACTTTTGTATCATCTTTCAGGGCGGCGTGTATTATATCAGGAAACGGGATAATAGCATTGCTTTCTTTTCACATGTATGTGACTATATTTTCAAGAATTACAAAAGATATCGTTTTAAATATTTTACCGAACCGCAGGATGAAGCGATTTTTGCTCTTGCTTCGGCTATCTGTAACTACCCGCCTCAGATGGACTGGAAGAAGGTTTTTTGTTACCTGCCCATGTCTGATATACAAAAAATAGATATCAGTAAGGGCGTTTTGGAATACAGTATGACAAGAGAATCCGGGACATTTTATTATAACGATAAGTATCTTGTCCATTTTGGAACAGAAGCTACCCGTGAGAGCTTGTATAAAGAACAAGTAGCGTTGCTCCAGTCAATTATGAAAAAGGACTTGTGATGTTATGATGAAAATTGCTTTTTGGGGCTATGGAAAGTATGGCCGTCGCATGTTTGAGAGCCTGACCAGTTTTTGTAACGATGAATTTGAGATCGTCCGCGTTTACGATAGAGCTTTCCGGAAATTGAAAAATACTGCGGGAGAGAAGGCTTTGCCGATTCATGATCCTGAAGATCTGTTGCAAGACTATAAAAAGGGGCTATTTGAAAAGGTCTTTGTCTGTATGCTTTATGTTTCGGAAGAAACGAAACAGTTCCTCCGGAAGCATTCCATACCAGAACTGTGTCTGGGCGGGCCGGATGATCTTTTTCCGCTTTCTGCTTTTGAACAGGGAAAGAAACCTTTTGAGATAGAACGGGAAGGATACGATTTTTATGTTATAAAGAACCTTTATGGTGCTATGGCCAACTATGAATCAGTTGAAATGCTGTATTTATTTGATAACGAAGGAAGGGTAGTGAAGGAACACAGGGATCATTTTGACCCGGAATATTTTGAACTGTATAATTATCCGTTTGTTTTCCGGCATTCTAAAGCAGAGAAGGTTTTCCTGGAGGGGCAGTACTGCGTTCTGACAAAAAAACATTCAAGTAATTACTGGCATTACACATATTGTAACCTTGAAGTGGTATGGCTTCTTGAAAAGGCCGGCTTCCAAGGGAAATATGTGGTTCCCGATACGGAATTCGGCAGCGTGTTATTACGGCTGCTCGACGTCCCTTCCGAAAGGATCATATCCCTCAAGACATTTGAACAAAATAAAATATACGTTTTCGAGGAAGTGTTTTATGTTTTATCTGTAAAACCTTTCGGTGAAGACCTGGTGTACGGTTCTCCTGTTTTACTTGAAGCAGTGGAACATATTAAAAACAAATTAACGGTTGATTCGTCGCTGCCAAAGAAACTTTATGTAAAAAGAATAGGTAAGAGGAAATTGCTCGGCGCTGACAAATTATTGGACGAATATGGTTTTACGGCCATGATTCCGGAGGATTATTCCGTATTGGAGCAAATGACACTTTTTTATAATGCGGATATTGTGTTTTGTGTTCATGGCGCCAATTCTACCAATTGTCTGTATATGCGCAAGGGTACGGTTTTTGTTGAAGCGTTCAGCAGTTACTGGATGAACCGGTGCAATATTTATGCGCTTTCTGCAGAGGGGGTCCATTACCTGCCCGTGAGTACGCTGGAAACTGTCCGGGAGAATAAGGATGGGGTATTTAGGGATTTCACATTTCCTGAGATCTTGTTGCGCTCGGCTCTTCAAAATGCGTTTATTATTTATGAAGCACAGCATCAGGAGCTAGGATGAAAATGAGGAGTCTTAAAGAATTATTAAATAAGAAATATATAAACTATCAGTAAATGGATTCTATCGGTTATCAAAATGTGGAAACAATATCTTAAAGATTTTTCGTTAACTCTGTTTTTAGCAAGCCTTGTTTTGTTGTCCGGCTGTCAAAACGCAGTACCGGAGAAGAAACAAAATACACAGCATGCTAACATACGGTATGTCGCTCAGAACGGAATCAAGTTTTCCCATGAATCCGGTGTTTACGAGGCTGCGGAGTTAAAAGTACATATGCAAGCGCCTGAAGGCTATACTATTGCCTTTACTACAAACGGGACCATACCTTCCGGCAAGGATGCCAGCGGCAAGACCGAGTGGGATGTTACATTGAACTGCAGTATGTCCGGATACCTTATGGACCATAAACAAAAGATGTTCTGCCCCGCATTACCCGGTTCAGTTTTATTTCAAGACGATAGTTTGCCTGCCGGAATCGTCCTGAATACATGTTTGGCTGAAGGCAAGGACGTGGTCAGCGATAAGGTCCAGGCCAATGTGTATTTTCTCCAAGTTGATTTCGCAAGAAGATTTCCTAACTGCCTGATAGTTTCGGTCACTACAGATGCGAAAAACCTGATTGATTATAAAACGGGTATATTGGCTTCCGGAGCCGTATTTGATGAGTGGAAGAATACGGATAACGGTAATAAGTTATTAGCCGAAAAGAAATGGTGGAAGATTGAAACAAACAGTACTCAGCGCGGAATGGAATGGGAACGGCCCTGCCAGATTCAGATTTATAAAAATGATGCAGCGGAACCGGATGTGAAGGTTAATGCAGGGATGCGAATCCGGGGTGGCATGTCCAGCCGGCTGAACCAGAAGTCTTTCAGGTTTTGTTTCAGAGAAAAATACGGTTCAGATCTGCTTCAGTATGCGTTGTTTGATAAAAAAGAGGAGTACAAGTCATTTTCGTTACGAAACGGCGGGAATGATACCGAATACCTGAAATTTAAAGATTCGTTTATACAGGATCTTGGCAAAGGTGGAAAGTTTACGGTTTTTCATACCCGTCCGGCAGTATTGTTTTTAAATGGTGAATATTGGGGACCCTATACTCTGATTGAAGTATTGTCAGGAAAGATGCTGCAGACCCGGTTTGGTATCGATGAGAAGAATGTGGTCGCTATTAAGGAAGAAAAAGTCCATATTGGAAAACCGAAAGATATTAAACTTTATGAAGAACTTCAGAAATTTGCGGATAAAGATTTTACAGATCCAGAGATATACCATCAGTTTTGCGACGTGATGGATGTCCAGTCCATGGCAGATTATTTTGCCATGCGGATTTACATTGGTGACGGCGACTGGTTCCCAGATCATAATCATGTACTTTGGCGGACCCGGGATAAGTCATATAACGGAGGCAGGTGGCAGTATATTCTGCATGATACGGAATACAGCGCAGGGCATTATGGTCATGAAATAACTTCTCCGGAGACAGACCATTTCCGACGGGCCATTAAGAATTTCCCGGTGTTCGGGGCAGCTGTCAGGAACAAAGAGTTTTATGCCCTGTTTTTACAGGCAATTAGAAAAGTCGGCTCGAAAAACTATAAATATTCCAGAGTGCGGGAAAAGATGAATGCTTATGATAAAGTTTGGAGACCGCTTATGCCGGATTTCTATAAACGTTTTGGGGATACTTCGCAGTTACGGGATGGCTGTATGAAAGCTACCCTGGATTTCTTCCGGAAAAGGTATGATATTATTGTACCGATTGTGGAAGGCTGGAAGCCTTGATTATTGTCTGGTATAGTTTTATTTTCAAGACGTTATTGTGTACGTTTTTTGTATGACGAGTCATTTAAATCAGTATAATATGAAAATTATGAAGAAACGCATTAGAATCCAAATTATAGGCAATTATTTAAACAAAATACGTTATTCTCTAAACAGAGCTGGGATTTACACAGAAGATTTTTTAGCGAATGGGAATCCTTTGGGTATTGTATCTCTATCAGATGATGATAAAAAAGATATTGCATTTCCTGAAGTTATTCAAACTGCAAATAACAAAGTCACACAGTTGACTTTGAGAAAAAATCTTGATGAATACCTGTCCCACAATGAGGATGTCTTTAAATCAAATGAAAAAATACCCGGAATAGGAAAAGCAGTACGCCTTAAAAATACCAGTTCATATGTGATAATCTGTAATACCAATTTGGTGTATCCTCTTTTTCTGTATAAAGATAATTTATACTCAGGCACATCGCCTGAAAATGAGTTCAGCGAATACCTGCGACAGGAAGGCGCGGTCAATGTTATTCCTTCGGTTTGTTTTAATAATATCAGGAGTCTTTTTGATAAATATATTGAGATTTTACTTAAAGAGTATGACAGAAACCATATTATTTTGATTAAAACCGCTCCTTCTCTCTGGTATTTGGAGAATGGAAATTTTAAGTTGTTTGACGATAATACCGCAAGGCTTCGGAAATTCATCAATGAAGCGGATAACTATTTTATTGAAAAGACCCGTTGCGCGGTTGTGAACACCTTTGAAAGGTTTGTGCCTGACGGATTATTAAAGGAAAGTCTTTTGCCCTGTGCCTATTATCCTGATTTTGCTTATGACGAACTCTCTGCAGACGTTATTTCTTTAATAAACGATATAGAAAACAGGCAGGTTTCCGTAAGAAAGGACGCAGAGAAAAATACTTCATTTCGAGAGAATTTGCACAGTGCCGGGGAAGAAGAGTTTTTGCAATTTCTTGTTGAGAAAAGTAAGGACGGTTCCAGTGTATCCGTAAAAGATATCAGTTTTATTGAGAAATACACTGAATCGAAACATATTGACCTGGATGGGTTGACAGGGATTTTCATGTTAGCCGGACAGGCTTCTCCCCAAAATGATTTCAGCAAAATTGCTTTTAACCTGCTTCACAATGATTCTTGTTCTGCGGTGGCGCAAAGCCTGCACAGGTATAAAAACAACCGGGAGTATCTGAATCACTATTCTTATTTCCGGGGAATTATACCGGAAATAAACGGCGCATATATCAGGATGAATCATCAGTATATCCTTGGGATATTACCGGAACAGGATATCCCAATCCAGTTGATTCCGTTCCGGAATCAGGATACTGTGGATGAAAAGAAGGTGATGGATAACGGTTTCTTCTGCTCCATCCATGAAGCGGAGGCTCTTTGTAAAAGTATGAGATTTTATGTACAAAGGGCAAAACACGGTCAGGGCAATCATCCCGTCAGATTAAAGTATGAATCGAAAGACAGTTTCTTACAGTCTTTGTACGTGCTGGACTATGCGTATTTGCTGAGTAATGAACCATTTTTAATCGGGATTGAGGCTGTTGCGGCGAAAGATTTTCGCGTAAGAACAAATTTAGATTTCCTGTTTTGTGAGAAGACAAGGATCGTCAAAATCCGCAATGGGTTGTCAGACCAGATTTCCCAGTACTTTTTGTCCAAGTGTATCCAATATGAGGGTATGGATGTTTATTATGATGACCTCCATGTAAGAAGTATAAATGCAGATCTCTTTGGATATGAATTAGACAAGGTCATACATGAAAAAATTGACGGAAAATGTTTTTCGGTTATTTTATCAGGAGAACTGGTAAAAAGTTTTGATGCTCATGAAATGGATCTGCCGGATGTTTTGTTTGAAGCAGGTATATGTCAGTTGGTCGCTGTTGCTGATAACAAACTGTTCAATTTTAGTGGGTATAAAAAATGTTCCCGTCTCTTATTTGAGGTGAGCCCGGAGCAAGGGTATGAAAACTTAAAATATCTCATTCGCGGTTTTGGATCATATGTAGCTTATTATTTCTGCGTAATAAGACCGGAATTTTTAATGTTGCATTATCCTCTTTGCCTGAACCAATTGTGCCAGTTCCCCGAGTTTGAAGATGAAATCAATACCAGGTTACAATGTGAAATGATTCATAATACTGTAATTGGAGTCCATATACGCAGGGGGGATTATACTCATTGGGGTGAAACAGACCATAAATATTATAGAGAAGTTATCCGAAAGGTTATAAGCATTCCGGAATACCGTGCTGCGAAGATTTATGTGTTTTCTGATGACATCCCTTGGTGCAGGGCAAATGCGGAAACTCTCGGACTGTTGCAGGCTGGCAGGGAGAATCTGGTTTATATCAGCCATAATACGGGAGATAACAGTTTCAGGGATATGCAATTGCTAACCTTTTGCAAGGTAATCATAGGTCAGCAGGGCGGCTTTGCAAGAATGGCATACGTATTGAGTCGCAATAGTGAAATGTTTATAACTCCTGAAGAAAGCCTATATGAACTGTTTAGAAAAATAGGCAGAGGGAATAAATACGATATTAGTTTGAATAAGACGGATGATTAATCAGTGTTTCCTTTATATTTAAATTACGGAGGATGATAATTATGCAGAAAGTTGCGTTGATTACCGGCATCACAGGACAGGACGGTTCCTATCTTACAGAATTATTGTTGGAAAAAGGTTACGAAGTGCACGGTATCCACCGCCGGTCTTCCCTTCCTAACACTGGGAGGATTGAACATCTGCTGGATAAAATCACCTTGCATTACGGCGACCTGACGGACTCCACTTCTCTGATCCGTATTATCAATCTGATCAAACCGGATGAGATTTACAATCTGGCAGCCCAGAGTAACGTCCAGACCTCCTATGATGTGCCGGAGTATTCTGGGGATGTAAATGCCCTGGGCGCGCTGCGCATTCTGGAGGCTATGCGTATCCTTGGGTTGAAGGGGAACATCAGGTTTTATCAGGCGTCCACTTCAGAGCTTTATGGAAAAGTGGAAGAGGTGCCGCAGTCTGAAACGACGCCGTTTCATCCTTTCAATCCCTATGCCGTAGCCAAACAGTACGGCTTCTGGATCACCA
>JAEEGL012158819.1_pt1 | contig 17043 bp, 11 predicted proteins | sample 9134231 | NCBI WGS metagenome assembly JAEEGL01 (sample SAMN16246548, study PRJNA631951) | gut metagenome | biome: gut microbiome; feature: rumen; material: fiber-attached | host: Bos | place: Iran: Karaj | collected 2018-10
CAGCCCCACGCCCAGCCCCGCAAGCAGCGGTTTCTGTACCGCGACCCGCAGGCTGTATCCCCCCTGCTCGGTGATATTCGGATCATAGTAAAAAACCGTGATATCAAAACAGGAGGAAAGCAGATCCAGGCAATGACTGGAGCAGGGTGCGCAGCAGCTGTGTAACAGAAGCCGCTGCTTCTCTTTCCCTTCAAGACTCTGCATCAGTGCTTCCAGCTGCCTGTGCCAGTCACCCCTCTTTTTCATTCTTGTAGTATCTCCTGATGAAATCCGGCTCCGAGATCGGGCGTGAGAAATAGTATCCCTGCACCTTATTGCAGCCGATCCGCTGCAGAAATTCCACCTGTGACTCGCTCTCAACGCCTTCGCAGACGATCTCCATTCCCAGATCCTTTACCATCTTTACAACGGAAGTGAGGATCATACGTTCACGTTCATTTCCTTCGCTGCTCGCAAAGAACGCACCGTCGATCTTGATCACATCAAACGGTACATCGCTCAGCAGGGTCAGGGACGAATAGCCCACGCCAAAATCATCCATGGCCAGACGCACGCCCAGAAGCTTTAAACGGTGTATGATCCCGATCATCGCCTCACGGTCATTGGCAAAGACCTTTTCGGTGATCTCGAGCTCGATGGCTCCCGACGGCACATTATAGGTGCGGAGCAGCTTCTCCACATTCTCCACATAGTCCGGGCTGTGCAGAAGGAGACCGGACTGGTTGACGGACACCGGCAGCGGTTCCACGCCCTCCTCGATCATTTCCTTCATGCGCATACATACGGATTCCAGCGTATAAAAATCGAGCTGCTCGATAAAGCCGTTGTTTTCAAAGATCGGTATGAACTGTTCGGGCTTCAGGATCGTTCCGTCCGAACGGATCCAGCGTACCAGAGCCTCCGCCCCGGTGATGTGGTTTTCCTTAATGTCCCACTTGGGCTGCAGATATACGCGGAATTCATTCTCCGCCATCGCCTTCTGCTGGATATTTTCAATATGGCTCACCTTGCGCATGTCATCCACGATACTCTCGGAATAGAACGCGCGCATTTCCTTATTATCCGGCCCGATGGTCTTTCTCGCCACATTGGCATGGTCGATCATCACATCGATATCATGATCGTGTTTTTTGATCTGACAGATCCCGCATTTGAAACGCACGGGGAATTTGATGTTATTTCCCCTTGCATCCGCATTGACTGCATTGGTAAACTCATCAAAACGCTTATCCAGGAGCGAATCGTTGACGAGCAGTGCAAGGAACTGGTCGGCGTCCATGCGTACGCACAGCTCTTTCTCGGAAAAGACCTCCCGGAAGCTCTTTATGCAGCTGACCAGCACCTTATCCGCGCGCTGGTGTCCGTAGGATTCGTTGATATAGCGGAAATTGGCGATATCAAAGCGGTAGATGACAAAGGGAGTCTCCCTCGCGCTGATCATCTGGTTCAGCGCGAATTCCCGGAAATAGTTCAGGTTCTTTCCTCCGGTGACCGGATCCTCATAAGCAAGGCGTTCCACCGTCATATTGGTCCGCTTTGCGGTAGCCCATACCACGGTCAGCGAAGTGAGCATCAATACGATGATGAAGATGCATGCGAGCACGCTTCCGAAAAGCAGCGGCTGCAGGCGGCCGTCTACCAGGTTGTCCCTGCAGCAGCTCACCAGAAAGAGCTGCTCCGTTCCGTTCAGGAAGCTGTAGCTGACCTGTACGCCATAGCCCTCCTCGGAGATGATATTGATATAACCGCTGCCCTTTTTGTTCAGATTATAGTTCAGTTCCTGGACGGCTTTGCGGCTGCGGTCACCGCCGTCGGAGTGCGCCAGAAGCCCGAGCTGGAAAGTCTCCTCCGTATGGCTCACCACCTCGGGAGCACTGCTGGTAGCAATGATCTCGCCCACCTTATCCACGATCAGGCAGTCCCCGATCTGGTTCTGATAACGGAACACTTCGGAATCAAGGATGTCGGCGAGCTTCAGCGGAACAAAGACAAATCCCGTCATCTCACCGTCTTTCCTCACCGGTGTGGCGATGATCACGGATGCGCCGGCATTCAGACGGATCACAGCCGGAGCATGTCCGATATAAACGTCATTTTCATTATAATTCAGTTCCTCAAGAAGACCGAGGAGCATCTCGAAATTGAGGCCCTCCGCCGGTTCCGCATTCCGGTACAGACCATATTCACGGTTGACAAAAAAGACCGTTTCCATCTCGGAAAAGCCGATGGTGCGGTCTAAGCGCTGCGTAAGATCCTGCTCATCGCCTGCTGCCGATACGATCTCGGCGATCTTTTTGCTCTGGGCTGCACGCCGGTCAAGCATACGGTTCAGGTATTCCGCCGCCGTCGCATGCCTTACATAATAATCATCGGAGAACTGTTTACGGAAAGTGCTCTGCAGATAGATCGCCAGAATAACACATACAGTAACACAGAGGATCAGCACCATAAAGCCGATCCAGAGTATCCTGGACACCGCTTTATTCTTTTTACTGCTGTCTTTTCCCTGCATCTGCCCCCCCCTTGCTTTCGCAGAGTAAAAATAATCAAAGGTAGTATAACATAAAATCATCTCAATATCTACTATTTATTATCATAGAGCGAAAAAACGACAAACTCTCGTTACTGTTCACAGCCGAATCGCGCACCCGCTGCGCGATCACGGTCCAAAACTTATAGCACGAGATGGGCAAAACCCGTTACTGTCACGGCCCGAGGTCCGTAAATGGTAACAAACTCTCAAAAAAGATTGTACAAGCTCCGATCTTATTGTAAAATTACAGGGATTATACTTGATCATAAGGAGGAAACGGACAGATGAACGAACAGGTCAGTCGTGTCATGGCCGAGATCAAAAAAGTCATTCACGGAAAGGACGATGTGATCCGCCTGACACTCTGCGCGATCCTGGCCGGAGGGCACGTGCTTCTCGAAGATATCCCCGGAGTAGGAAAGACCACGCTGGCGGTGGCCATCTCGCGCTCTCTTTCCATGCAGTACCGCCGTGTACAGTTCACGCCGGATGTCCTTCCGGGGGATCTGCTCGGCTTTTCCCTTTATGACCGTGACAGCGGCAGCTTCCGCTTCCAGGAAGGCGCCATCTATACCAATCTCTTCCTGGCGGACGAGATCAACCGCACCTCGCCCAAGACACAGTCGGCGCTTCTGGAGGTCATGGAAGAACGGCACGCCACGGTGGAAGGACAGACACGTGAACTGCCCTCTCCCTTTTTCGTACTGGCGACCCAGAACCCCTTCGGCTCTTCCGGTACGCAGAAGCTTCCCGAATCCCAGCTGGACCGTTTCATGATCTGCCTGAGCATGGGCTATCCCGCTTTTGACGATGCAGTGGCCGTTCTGAAGGGCGATTCTTCTCTGGATCTGGCAAATGTCAGGGCCGTGATCGGAGTGGATGAGCTTCTTCAGATGCAGAGCATCGTCCACGACCTGTATGCCGATGAAGCCATTTATGAATATATCGTCAGCCTGACCGAGCAGACGCGCGACAGCCGCTACTTTTCCCTGGGCCTAAGCCCCCGCGGTTCCATCGCCCTGATGCGAATGGCCAGAGCCATGGCTTTTGTCTCCGGCCGTGACTACGTCATCCCCGAGGATATCCATGATATCTTCCATGCCGTAGCCGGCCATCGTGTCCACATGAACGCCAGGACCAAAGCCGAGGGCGAGCTCCTTTCCGACCTTTTAAATCAGGTGCTCCGTCAGGTTCCCGTCCCCAGGGTAGGCGCATGAATTCTCGTAATATCCCGTACCGGATCACTTATATCCTGGCTCTTTTTCTGATGTTTCTGGCTGCCGTTTTTTACCGTCAGTCTTTGCTTACGGTGCTTCTTCTGCTGCTGCTGATCCTTCCGGTACTGTCGCTGGCCGCTACGCGTTTTGCCTCGCGACGGCTGCGGATCTCCGTTGAAAATCCCCATGACGAACTCACGCTGCCGGCTACGCTCCGCGTACGCGTGATCCTTCACAATCCCACGCCCTTTCCGCTTCTGAACTGCTGCCTTCGCTTTACGGCGAGGAATCTCTATTTTCCTCCTCTTCCGACCCAGGAACTGCTGATCCCGGCCGAAGCCGGCCGCCGCATGGAGTATCTGCTCCCTTTCCGTCTGGACGCCGCGGGCATGTTTTCCTTTTCCCTGGACGAGATCTGCGTAAGCGATTATCTCCATCTGTATTCCTTCCGCCTGAAACGGGATTTCCGTTTTGAGCTGCCCATCCTTCCCGCACCAGTCACGCTTCCTCCTTTGAATCTCACCAAAGCCATGATCGAAAGCGAGGAAAGCGTTCCCTCTCCCGACGGCGAACTGACCAGCGATATCCGGCAGCTTCGCGACTACCGTCCGGGCGACCGTATACGTGATATCCACTGGAAGATGACGGCCAGGGTCGGCGACGTGATGGTCAAGGAATACGAACGCGCAAAGGACCTCTACTATCTGCTCCTTCCGGAAACGGACAAACGTTCGCTCCAGGACTGCATCGCATATTTCTACAGTCTGGGACAGTGGCTGTTAAAACAGAAGGAAAACTACCGTGTGGCTCTCTACCATATCGAAGACCGCAGCTTTGAGTTTCTGCCGGTCAGTTCGGAGGATGAGCTGCTCATCTGCCTTTACCGCCTTTACCTCGAACCGGTGGAGGAACGCTCCGCCGCCTACGAAAGCCTTTTGAACCAGAAACCCGATATCGGAGGCGTGATCCGCATCCACGGCGCGCATATCCTAAGCTAGACCTTCGGAGAAACATAATGCCCAGGACCGTCAGCATTGCTGCACCAAAAAAGAAAAAGATCCGCATGAACGCCGCCCGCAGACGCGAGGAAGCGCAGCGCGAACGCGAGCTCAGCCTTTACGGGATGACTCTTGAGGATGTCCGGATGGAACCCCGTCCGGGACGCTTCTTTCTGTGTCTGATCCGCGCCATTCTGATCTTTATGGCCAGCTTCGGCATGATGGGCGCCCTGGTCAGCTCCTTTAAGCTGTCCTTTTCCTATCCCGTTGTGATCACGGGACTCTTTATCCTGTCCTTCCTGACCGCATTTCTCTATTATAATAAACTGACCTTCTACATCGGATATTTTGTCGTCTTCGGGAGCTTTATCGCTTTTTCGCTCAGCTTTTACTGGTATATCAATTCCGGTTACCAGGCTTTTATGAACGAAGTGTTCAACTCCTATTCCGACTACTTCCGCCTGCTTTCCACAAGGGAAGCCAGCGAGTTCATCACCGACCGTTACACGACCGTGACCATCGCCATGCTCTTCATGGGCTGGTTCTTCAGCATCCTCTTAAATATCACGATCTCGGGTTATATGAACCTGCCGGCCACCTTCCTGCTCACTTTTCTGCCCCTGCAGATCGCTTTCTATATCGACATCGTACCGCCGATCCCCTATCTGTGCATGCTCCTGGCGGTCTATATCAGCGTTGCCGTCCTGGGGCGCAGCGGTCATTTTACGCTTCCGTACCGGCGCGAGAACGATCTGGACTTTACCCGCCGCCGGAAAAAGAAACGCCACCTCCATACCTACCTGGCTTCCTCCCGCGGGATGCTGCAGGTTGCCGGTTACAGCATCGGTCTTTCGGTACTCTTCCTGCTCCTGGCAGGCGGTCTCTTTGCCGATGATCTCGACAGCCGCAATGTTTCAAACGGCGTAAAGAATACAACGGACCGCTTTGTCAAATCCTTTGTGCAGGGCGGCTTTTCCGCTCTCTTTGACCGCTACAGCGCCATAGGCGGACTGGCGCGCGGCCAGCTCGGCGGTATCGGAAACGTCAATCCCGATTACCAGACCGACCTTTACCTGCGCCTGGTTCCCAACAACTCCGGCAACATCTATCTGAAAGCATTCAGCGGTGTCCGCTATCAGGATAACTGCTTCTTTGAAGACGAGGCAGCGGAGCTGCTCAATACCAAGGATTATCTGCCCCGCCTTGCTGCCAGCCATGATGTGCAGCTCGAAGATCTGTACGAGGATCACGATTATGTGAGCAAGATCTGGATCGCTCTTACGGGTGCCGATTCCGGCTATCTGTACCGGCCTTATTTTCCGCTGCTTTCTTCCAAAGAGACTCCGCTTGCCGCCGGCGGGATCCCCGAAACAAAGCAGCAGAAGGTACTGGCGTATTATGATAGCCTCCCCTCCTTCGACAACGAAGAGGTCATGAAAAGCTTTGGCGTCGACAGCCTTGAAAGCTATGAAGTGCTCTATCTGCCCTTTGAAGAGCAGATCGCCTACGATCCCAACAGCGATATCACGGTACAATACCAGGAACTGGTCTACCAGAGCTGCCTCCAGATCCCGGAAGAACTGAAGCCTTCCCTGGAGCAGGCTGCAAAGGAAGCCGGTCTTTTCGAAGCCGCTGCCGCCTATCCTTCCCTGAAAGACGGCGAAAACCATCCCCTGAACCCTGATGACGAGGCTTCTCTGGCCCGTTATAAGGAACTGCAGAGCCAGCGCCTCGGCATAGCCGCAAGGCTGAAACGTTACTTTGCGACAGAGTTCAGTTACACCATGTCCCCCGGGACTACTCCCAGAAACGAGGATGTGGTGGATTATTTCCTTCATACGCAGAAGCGCGGCTACTGTGCCCATTTTGCTTCTTCCTCGGCTCTGCTCCTGCGCTACATGGGTATTCCCACCCGTTACGTGGAAGGCTATATGTGCACCGCGACCGACATCATGGACGGAACTCCCGTAAGCGATGATGCCTCGGGATGGCAGAGCAATGCCTCCGAGCTTGAGAAGAGCGGCGTGGTCGAGGTGCAGCTGAGTGACGGCTCCGCCCATGCCTGGATCGAGATCTGGCTGGACGGCTACGGCTGGATCCCTTACGAGATGACCCCTCCCTCCGATGAGGAGCCGATGATCAATCTGGATCTCTTCAGCCTGTTCTCGGGGCTCTTCCAAAACGCCCCCCGTAACAATTCAAGCGGCAACGGCAACAACGCTAATGCCGCCACCGGTACCGGAAACCTCGCGAATATCTTTGGCGGACTGCGCTTCCTGCTCCGTCCGCTGGCGATACTTCTGTGCGCGCTGGTACTTTTCCTGCTCTTCTTCCCTCTGTACCGGAGATTCACAGAGTTTCTGAAGATAAAAAACAGTCAAAAGCACGGCGACTATTCCGAAGCCCTGCTCCTATCCTACCGCCGTTTCCTGCGCAGGCTGATCCGCAGACGCTGCCCGGAGCTGAAGCATCCCACGCTCCGTGATGTGTTTAACGAAATGGAGAAGGAAGGCGTCGACGGCACTCCCATTCCCGCAGACGAGCTTGCACCGCTCCACAGCGGACTGTCGGAAGCCGCCTACGGCCGCGGCGAGCTGTCTGCCGAGGATTATCAGGCGCTCCGCCCTGTCCTTTCCTCACTGAACCGAACGCTGCGTCCCAAAAAACAGAAGAACAAAAAGAGATGACAAAAGCGCGGTCGGAAGCCGCGCTTTTCTCTGCGTTAAAGCGGCCCTGTAAGCCGTACACTCATGCAGGCGGGGCACAGACATGCTTATCGCACAAAATAAAAGCGGAAAGACACTCGCGCATCTTTCCGCTCTGCTGCGGGAAAAGGGACTTGAACCCTCACGGAAATACATCCACTAGATCCTTAGTCTAGCCTGTCTGCCAATTCCAGCATTCCCGCAAACAAAAAGTATATTACCAAATTTGTTTCCACTTGTCAAATGATTCCGAAAAAATATTTCAAAAAAATGATTGACAATCCCGGATAAAAATAGTAATATACACATGTTGCGCAGGAATGGCGGAATTGGCAGACGCGCACGGTTCAGGTCCGTGTGAAAGCAATTTCATGGGGGTTCAAGTCCCCCTTCCTGCACGAAAAAAGAGTGCGATCGGCACTCTTTTTTCTTTTCACATTCCCTCTCTTATGATAAAATCTACAGGTGTGGACCTGTTTCCGGCCCGTAAAGCGTTTGCAATGCCCCGGCGTTTAGCGGCACACGGAACGTTTTCATTCATATCTCATTCATACCCGCAAAAAATGATACGGGAGGTTAAAGATGTTAGAAGACATTATCACTGCCAGAAAAGCTCTGTTTTCCGACGGGGTACAGACCGTACTGCGCGGTCACGAGAACCGTAACCGCCGCGTTGTGCTCCTGAAGGGCAACCTCGTCCAGAATTCCCGCAGTGAAAGCCGCGGGATCAGTGCCAGGGTAAACAACGCCGGCAGCTTCGGCTTCGCTTCCATCGCGGAATACACCCCGGAGGCCGCCGAAAAAGTGCTGAAAGCCGCCGGAGAAAATGCCCTTCTCCTTTCCAAACACAGGGATAAGAAGATCCTGCTTCCCGCTTCCGCTCTGAGCGAAAGCCTGCCGCTGAACTATAACATCATAGATATGGAGCAGAAAAAGATCATCGAGCTTTGCAGACAGCTGGACGACTACGTGGTGAAGAAATACCCGGATCTGTTAAGCCGCACCATCTCATATTACGAGGATTCCCAGGACCGTATCGTATGCAGTTCCGATGCCTGCAGCGGCCATCTGGTCACACCGCGCTGTTACGTATATGTCACCATGAGCGCCGAGACCAAAGACGGTGTCCCCGTAGAGCTCTTTAAGGCTCTCGGCGGCTTCGGCAACTATTCGGATAACTTCAGTGATCCCGAAAAGCTCTATCCCGAGATCGACAAACTTTACAAGAAAGTAATGGATAAAAAGGAAGGCGTCTATGCCGAAGCCGGTCAGAAGACCGTTATCCTCGGAGGCATGATGGGCGGAATGCTTGCACATGAGGCCGTAGGCCACACCGTAGAGGCCGATCTGGTCCGAGGCGGCAGCGTTGCCGGCCCGAATCTCAACAAGCGTGTCGCCTCGGAGCTGGTCACGATGGTTGACTTCGCACACAGCTATAACGGTGCTCCTGCCCCGCTCCCGGTCTTTATGGATGACGAGGGAACAAAAGCCGTGGATGACGTACTGATCAAGGACGGCATCCTGGTCGGCTATATGAACGACCGTGAGACAGCGGAAGAATTCCATATGCCGGCTACCGGCAATGCCAGGGGCTGGAGTTTTGCGGACGAGCCGATCATCCGTATGCGCAACACCTGCATCCTGCCCGGAAAGAATACGGTGGAGGAACTGATCGCCTCGGTGGAGGACGGCTATTATCTGATCGATTCCGGTAACGGCGAAGCCGACCTGACCGGCCAGTTCATGTTTGGCGTCACCTGTGGTTATGAGATCAAAAACGGCAGGATCGGACGCGCCCTTCTGGACACCACGGTCAGCGGTATTGCCTTTGATATGTTAAAGACCGTTGACATGGTCTCGGACGAAGTGGAATGGTCCTCCAGCGGATTCTGCGGGAAGAAGCAGCCCATGGCTGTCGGTATGGGCGGCCCCCATATGCGCTGCCAGATCATGATCGGAGGAAGATAGGAGGTTCATATGAACGGATTAAGAGATACTGCCGGCCTTATGGACGGCATCCTGAAAGAACAGGATATCAGAAAATATACCTATACGCTCTCACGCTCGGAAAAGCAGGAGCTGAACCTGGAAAACGGCGATTTCAAGCTGATGCGCACGGTCTTTAATAATTCCGCTTATCTCCGCGTCTTCATGAACGACCGTATGGGCTCTGTCAACGGTAACGATATCAGCAGGGAAGGGCTTGAGCAGCTGGCAAAGGATGCCGTTTCCGCTGCCGAATCCGCTACGGAAGATCCCTGTCACGACATTGCTCCCGACCAGGGCAGCGATGTGTTCCGCCAGGGCGTGACCGAGCCGGATATAGACCGTTTTCTGGAAAGGATCAAAGAGTTCCTGGACGTCGTCAAAAACGAATATCCGAAGATCAATCTCATGGCCACCATCGGCGCCTTTGACCGCTGGACCTGGATCTCGCGCAATTCCAACGGCACGGAATTTGAAGCTTTTGCCGGACAGTATTCCTTCTCCCTCGAATTCAGCGCCTCTGAGGGAGACCGGACCACCGGCATCGACTATCTGGGCTTTTCCACCGCTGACCTGGATACGCCTTTCATCGATATGGTCGATATACGCAGGCGCCTGGAAAACGTGCAGAACAGCCTGGATCCGCAGACCCTGGACGGAAAATTCGAGGGCTGCGTGATCCTCACCCCGGCCACGGCCGCCGACATGGTCATGACGACCATTTACAATTATGCCAGTGAGGGAGTCGTCCTCGACGGGACCAGCCAGTGGCTGGACAAAGTGGGCGAACAGGTTGCCAGCGAGAAACTCACGGTTTCCTTCAAGCCCTATGACGAACGTATCATCATGGGCGAACGCGGCACCGCAAACGGCTTCCGCGCAGAGGAAGTGACGCTCATCGATAAAGGCGTGCTCAACACACTCTGGCTCAGCCTTTACGGTTCCAAAAAAACCGGCCGGCCTCTCGTAAAATATACCGGCAGCGATCTGGTGATCGAAGGCGGAGATAAAACGCTGGAGGAACTGATCGCCTCCGTTGATAAGGGGATCATCATGGGAGGTTTCTCCGGCGGCCAGCCCGGCGCAAACGGCGAATTCTCCGGCGTGGCAAAGAACAGCTTCCTGATCGAAAACGGTAAGATCAGCGGTGCCATTACCGAGACCATGGTAAGCGGCAATCTGGGTGAAGCCTTCAAAAACATCCGCGGCATCACCAAAGAGCAGCGCTGCAACGGCAGCACGGTCGTACCCTACATCGCCATCGACGGGATCGTGATATCGGGGAAGTGATACAACAAGGTTTCAACAAAAAAACAGCGGTCATGTTTACATGAACCGCTGTTTTTTTGTTGGAAACCCGCACGAACATGAGCAAGCAGTGCCCTGCTGACAAGCAGGGCTGCGGATTGCGAATGTTCGTAGAATTGCGGGAGTGCGAAGCACGAAGCAATTCGTGTTGTATCACTTATGCGAAATATTCGGAGCAAGCAGCGCCCTGCTGACAAGCAGGGCTGCGGATTGCGAATGTTCGTAGAATTGCGTGAGTGCGAAGCACGAAGCAATTCGTGTTGTATCACTTATGCGAAATATTCGGAGCAAGCAGTGCCCTGCTGACAAGCAGGGCTTATAAAATAAAAAACCGGGGATTCCCTTCCCCGGTTTTTTCTCTTTTTAATTCTTATTTTGCGTAATCCACAACGCGTGATTCACGGATGACATTCACCTTGATCATGCCGGGATACTGCATTTCATCCTCCACTTTCTTGGAGATCTCCCTGGCCAGGATCACCATATCATCGTCCGAAACCTGCTCCGGAACAACCATGACACGCACTTCTCTTCCGGCCTGTATTGCAAAGGATCGATCCACTCCCTTAAAGGAATTGGTGATCTCCTCCAGCTGGCTGAGACGGTTGGTATAGGTTCCGAGTGTTTCCCGTCTGGCTCCCGGTCTTGCGGCCGAGATCGCGTCCGCTGCCTGTACCAGGCAGGCGATCAGCGTAGTCGGTTCCACGTCCCCGTGATGTGCTTCCACGGCATTGACGACCACCTGCGACTCTTTGTACTTCCGGCAGAGTTCTGCTCCGAGCTGTACATGCGAGCCTTCCATATCATGGTCGACCGCTTTACCGATATCGTGCAGCAGTCCCGCACGACGGGCCACTCTCGCATCCAGTCCAAGCTCCGATGCCAGATGTCCGGCAAGCTGCGAAACCTCGATGGAATGTGTCAGTGCATTCTGGCCGAAGCTCGTACGGAACTTCAGTCTTCCGATCAGCCGGGTCAGCTCCGGATTCAGGCCGTGCACGCCGCATTCCAGCATGGCGGCTTCGCCTTCTTCCTTCATGATGCTGTCCACTTCCTTGCGGGCTTTGTCTACCATCTCCTCGATCCGCGCGGGATGGATACGTCCGTCCACGATCAGTCTTTCCAATGCGATCCTCGCCACCTCGCGGCGTACCGGATCGAATGCGGAAAGCACCACGGCTTCCGGAGTATCGTCCACGATCAGCTCCACACCGGTCATCGTCTCCAGGGTACGGATGTTGCGGCCTTCACGTCCGATGATGCGTCCTTTCATGTCATCACCGGGCAGGTTCACAACGGAGATCGTTGTTTCGGATACATGATCCGCCGCGCATCTCTGGATCGCGGTGATCACGCACTCTCTTGCCTTCTTGTCGGCTTCTTCCTTCGCACGCAGCTCCGCCTCTTTGATCTTCATGGCGGTCTCGTGCTTCACCTCTTCCTCAACGGATTTCAGCAGGTATTCCTTTGCCTGTTCGGAGGACAGCCCCGAGATACGCTCCAGTTCCTGCTGTCTCTGCGCACTCAGACGATCGACCTCTTCTCTCTTCTTGTTAAGGTTTTCCTCGCGCTGCGCAAGACTCTGTTCCCTTCTCTCGATCGCTTCCGTCTTCTTGTCGATGTTCTCTTCCTTCTGCTGTATCCTGCGTTCGGAACGCGTCTGTTCGTTTCTGCGTTCCTTCAGCTCACGGTCCAGTTCGTTCTTCGCCTTGATCGTCTCTTCCTTGACTTCGATCATGCTTTCACGTTTCTTTTCCTCAGCAGCCTTCAGAGCCTCGTCAATAATGGTTCTGGCTTTATCTTCAGCATTACCGATCTTGGCCTCTTCTTCGCGTTTATATTTGCTTACGGAAAGCTTGGCCGTGAGGGGCACTGCGATGATCAGCGTGACCACGACAGCGATCGCTGCGCCTATTAAATACTCCATAGGTGCACCTCCTCGTATGAAATTTTCATGGTGCAAACAAAAAAACTGTTGACATCACAACAGAAACTATTATAGTGTAAATGCCTGTATTATGTCAAGTAAAAAGCCTGCCCCCGAACTCTTGCAAAAGTCTGCCTCGATACCCTTACGCCATCTGCGTCTCATCATATTCCGAAATAAAAAGCTTTTCGTGATAAACGGATCCGCAAGGGAGGCATTTTCCGATCGTTCCGAAAAAAAGATCACCCTTTCCGAACGAAAGGGTGAATATAATCCTTTTTACACGTGACCGATACGGATCCCCGGAACAAAGCTCTCCGTTACCGGCACCCCTGTAATATTTCAATCAGATAAAAAAATACCTCAATAGTATTTTAATATCCTCTTGAGCTCGTCGTTATCAATGTCATGCATAATGAGCTTATTGCCCTCCATATGAATGTCCAGTTCATCGTCATCATATTCTTCACATTGAGCATAGATGGTCGTCCGCTGGCTGTTACCAACGACAATATAGGTACCGGTGGCGTAAATACCTTCATCGGGCTTTTTCGTATATTCCCAGGTCCCGTCCGGATAAATATCATAATAACTCTCATATTCGGTGAAAAGCCAGCGTCCGTAGAAATTCTGAAGCGGCTCAAAGTAAGGATCCGGTCCTTCACTCATCTCATTCTGCATGGTCTCTTCGCTGATATTCCCTATGATGGCATAGTGATCGCCATAAGGATCCAGGAGCCGCCCGTCATCCTGCAGGGTAAACACCATATCCTCAGATTCATCACCGCCGTAATGAAGCGTCACAATTTCGCCGCCGTCATAATCAAAGGTCCCGCCTTCGTCCATTCCGCCATCCGAATATCTCCACCATCTTCCGTTCGGAAAGAAATCCAGCCCCACCTCAAAAACATCATTATCCACATCTTTCCAGCAATAATAGAGCCATGCGCAGGGATCGTCCGGATCTATGGAAGTATCTACTTCAGTCTTTGTGGGTATGCAATCCTCATCCGAATCATCATCCCCCCACTCGATGACCTGCCAGTTTCCGGCCTTCCCGTCATCCTCATTTATCGTATCATCATCCCCGTCGGAAAATCCGCCGTCATCGACCCCGCCGAAGAGTCCGCCGTCATTATCGTCCTCCTCATCGTATCCGTCTTCGTCTTCGTATTCGTCCTCTTCCCGGTCTTTCCTGCGCCTGTCCTCTTCTTTGTCTTCACCGCAGCCCACCGCCGCATATACCATCACTGCACTGAGAAAAAGCACTGCCGCTCTTCTGAGTTTCATCACATTCATCCTCCCCGTCCGCTCCCATTCTGTATGGGAATTTCTTTCCCGGACGTGCTGCATTGTATCATATAGAAGGCAAAATAGCAAACGCTTACATGTCTGTCTCAGCCCGCCTCACGGAAAAGTACCGCGGAGATATCGCTGCTCCGGAAACCCCTGCGGGCCAGGAATGCATACTGTCTGCGCTTTTCTCCGGCATCCGCCGTCGCGGGATCATAATGCCTGCGTTCAAGCAGCTCACGGATCAGTTCCTGCTCATCCCCGGGCTGCCAGGCTTCCTTCTCTTCCCACTCCGCAAAAGCTTCATCGATGATCGTACGGGATATCCCTCTCTGCACAAGCTGCTGACGCATACATCCCCGGCTCTTCCTTCCGGCATAACACTCCAGATAACGCCTTACATAATCAGCATCATCCACATAACCGTATCCCTTAACGGCTTCCAGGGCTTTCTCCGCCACCTCCGCCGGGCTGCCGCCGCTGAGCAGTTTTTCCCGAAGCTGGCTCTCCGTGTAATCCTTTCGCCCAAGAAGAAAAAGCAGGCGTTTTACCGCCCGCGGAAGGAGGATCTCCGAAAAGATCCCTTCCTGTTCCGCTTCGGATAATACCCTGCCTTCTTCGATCAAAAGGCGGCCCGCCTCCGCTTTGTACAATACAAAGGCGGGCTCACCATCCAGTTCTACCTGTACACGCCCTTTGGAGATCCCGTTCAGGGCTGTCACTTCCGCCATCGGCTTACTCAGCCTCGCTGCCGGCTGCTGCTTCCTCCGACGCCCTGCTCTTCCTCGATGCCTTCGCGGGCTTCGGAGCCTTGATGTCGATCTCGGAAGGTGAACCGCCGATATTGTAATGCTCACGCACCTTACGGTCCACTTCACTGCACACCTCGGGATGCTCCTGCAGATAGATCTTTGCGTTCTCCCGGCCCTGTCCGATCTTTTCACCGTTATATGCATACCACGCGCCGCTCTTATTGATCACATCGATATCCACTGCCAGATCCAGCAGGTCACCTTCATAACTGATGCCCTGACCAAACATGATATCAAACTCCGCCTCCTTGAAGGGAGGTGCCACCTTGTTCTTTACGATCTTTGCACGGGTACGGTTACCGATGAATTCGCCGCCGTTCTTCAGCTGTTCCACACGGCGGATCTCCATACGTACGGACGCATAATATTTCAGAGCATTACCGCCCGTGGTCACCTGCGGATTGCCGTAGAAGACGCCGACCTTTTCACGCAGCTGATTGATAAAGACCACCGTGCAGTTGGATTTGCTGATGGCACCGGCCAGCTTTCTCAGCGCCTGGCTCATCAGCCTGGCCTGCAGACCTACATGCGCGTCTCCCATATCTCCTTCCAGCTCGGCCTTGGGCGTAAGTGCCGCTACCGAGTCCACCACCACGATATCCATGGCCCCGCTGCGCACCATGGTCTCGGCGATCTCCAGTCCCTGCTCGCCGTAATCCGGCTGGTTGATATACAGATTATCCACATCCACGCCGATATTGGCCGCATAGACCGGATCCAGCGCGTGCTCCGCATCGATAAAGCCTGCGATACCGCCTCTCTTCTGCACCTCGGCGATCATATGAAGCGTCACGGTCGTCTTGCCGGAAGACTCCGGTCCGTAGATCTCGATCACACGTCCCTTGGGGATGCCGCCCAGTCCCAGCGCGATATCCAGGCTCAGAGAGCCGGTAGGGATCGTTTCCACGTTCAGCTTTGATGCGGGATCGCCGAGCTTCATCATGGCTCCCTTGCCAAACTGCTTCTCTACCTGCATCATTGCCGCTTCCAGTGCTTTCAGTTTTTCTTCTCTTTCCATTTGATCTTCCTCCGCTTCGCTCCGAACATCTGTTCGTCATTGGCTATACTATAAAACATCTGTTCGGGTTTGTCAATAAGTTTTTATTGTAAACTGCTTTTTGTTAACCATGAGCTTATCCTATAGGATTAACTGTACGATAAACTCCCCTCAAAATTTTCTTTTTTTCCCTTGTTTCGCCCTATTTCCCCTTTTTCCCCCTCCTTTCCACTCGTGTTACTTTTCAGTGTTCTCCCGGACAAGTCGATTCGTAACCACTTTTTCCATTTTGCTGCCATACTGTTTCTTTTGGATTTTCGGCCTTTAAGGCCGGGGGATCATCCCCGTGAATGCGGATCCGCGACCGGTTCCGCCAGAGCTCGCGCTCTATGATAGCTCGATTATAACATAAGCCACAGAAATTGCAAGTATTTTTTTTTGTTCCGTTCACATGCGTCAGTGCGGAACATGGATATAAGTCTGCAGCCGCCGGCCATAAGAGCGGGATGCGGATTCCGTCGCTGAGCAGCTCTATGAAGCTGCTCCCGTCTTCTGCATTTTCCGGGTCCGGCCGAGACTCAGCATCCATGCTTCGGCTCGGCCTCTCGCCGCCATCCGGGCGGCTCGCCCCTGCGCTGCTCAGCAGCTTCAAGAGACTGCTAGCGCTCCTCCATATGCATCCCGCTTCTTATGTCCGCGTCTGCCCTCCTTCTTCCCGCATCGTCCCGCCCTCCCGATGTTCACTCCACCCCCGGCGGCAGCGGAGGGCACAGCTTTTCCCGCATCGAAACTGTCCCCTCTGCCAACAGCATCCATCGCGCCGAAGTGGAGGCCGCGGGATCACGCGGACAAAGGCCCAGAAAAAGCATGGCCCCGGAGCGTTGCCGCAGCCATAACCTTCCTCACGCCTCACTTCACTCTCAGCCGCATACTGAGTGAGCGTCGGCGGTGCGGGGCGGATCGGCATCCTCCGGACGCCGGACATAAAGCGGAACACAATGTATATTGTGCCGCTCGAGGAGGATATCCTGTTCCGGACAAATCACGGCGCGCTTTTAGCGGCAGGCAGAATCCATCGCACACACGGAATATCACACGGATATAGTGAAGAAAAAGCATGGGCCCGAAGCGTTGCCGCAGCCATATCCTTCCTCATCCCTCACTACTCCCTCAGCCACTTACTGAGTGAGCGTCGGCGGTGCGGGGCGGATCGACATGCTCCGGACGCCGGACATAAAGCGGAACACAATGTATATTGTGCCGCTCG
>JAEEGL014965367.1_pt1 | contig 17043 bp, 14 predicted proteins | sample 9134231 | NCBI WGS metagenome assembly JAEEGL01 (sample SAMN16246548, study PRJNA631951) | gut metagenome | biome: gut microbiome; feature: rumen; material: fiber-attached | host: Bos | place: Iran: Karaj | collected 2018-10
CCGTGGCGCCCACGCTGGGAAAGGGGAAGCGGATCTCCGCGCCGCGCAGGCCGTCGGCCCAGCAGAAAAGGCGCTCGTTTTCCACGCGGATCTCCGCGCCCAGCGCCCGCAGGGCGCTCAGATGCAGGTCGATGGGCCGCGGCCCCAGGCGGCAGCCGCCGGGCAGGGGCAGCACGGCACGGCCGAAACGGGCCAGCATAGGCCCCAGAAAGAGGACGGAGGCCCGCATCCGCCCTGCCAGCTCCGGCGGCACCGGGGCAAAGGCGGGGCGGGAGGCATCCACCTCCACGGTATGTTCCTTCAAAACGGCGCGGCAGCCCAGCGAGCGCAGGATGGCCAGCGCCGTTTCCACGTCGCTGAGGCGCGGGCAGTTTTCCACGCGGCAGCCCTCTTCGGCCAGCAGGGACGCGGCCAGGATGGGCAGGGCTCCGTTTTTGGCCCCCTGGGCCCTTACGCTTCCGTACAGCGGCCTTCCGCCGTCTGTGATAAAACAGTCCATACTCTCCTCCGGCAGCTTGGATAGGCCATCCTATGCCGGAGAGGCGTGCGGCGTTCAGAGAGCTGCGTTCAGCATCAGGCTTTGACGAGGGAGAGCACGGTCTCCACGATGTTTTCCACCGCCTCGGGGCGGCCCAGCTCCAGCATGGCGGCGGACATGGCCGCGATCTTCGCCGGGTCCGTGACCGTGGCGCGCACCAGGTCGAAAAGCCGCTCCTCGCTGCATTCCGCCTCCGTCAGCACCAGGGCGCCGCCCCGGGCTTCCAGCACGCGGGCGTTCTTCTCCTGGTGGTTGTTGGTCACGTTGGGCGAGGGCACCAGCAGGCAGGGCGTGCCCGTGGCGCAGAGCTCCGCCACCGTGGAGGCTCCGGCCCGGCAAAGCACCAGGTCCGCCGCCGCCATCAGGGTGGGCATGTCGTAGATGAAGGGGCGCAGCTCGGTGAAGCGCGGCTCCTGCAGGCCCCTGGCCTCCATCAGGCCGCGCATGCGCGCCTCTTCCCTTTCGCCGCTGGCGTGGACCTGGCGGAAAACGCCCTCCGCCTCGTTGCGGGCCATGAGGCCCACGGTCAGCTCATTCATCCGGGAAGCGCCGAGAGAGCCCCAGAAGGACAGCAGCAGGGGCCGCGCATCCGTATAGCCGATGGCCTTGCGGGCCTCGCCGCGGGACAGGCTGGTAAAGCCCTTGCGCACGGGCGTGCCCGTGACGGTGATCTTCTCCGGCTGCCGGTAATGAGCGCGGCTTTCCTCAAAGCCTACCAGGACCCGGTCCACGTGTTTTTCCAGCATCTTCGTGGTGAGGCCCGGCACGGCGTTGGATTCATGGATCAGCGTGGGGATGCCCAGGCTGTGGGCCGCCCGGCACACCGGATAGCAGACGTAGCCGCCCGTGCCCAGCACCACGTCGGGCCGGAACGCCTTCAGGATGCGTCTGGCCCGGGAGCGGGCCGTCTGGCTGTACCAGAGGGCCTTGGCGTTATAGACCAGGTCCTTCGGTTTGACGGAACGGCGCAGGCCCGTGACCTTCAGCGTTTTGATCTCGTAGCCCTCCCGGGGCACCAGGCGGGTCTCCATCGCCCCGTCCACGCCAACGAAGAGGAATTCCCCCTCGGGAAAGCGCTCCCGCAGGCGGTCCGCCACCGCGATGGCGGGATAGATATGGCCGGCGGTTCCGCCGCAGACGAACAGTGCGCGCATGGCCGCGCCCCCCTTTACTTTTCTTCGATGTCTCTCGAAACGCTGAGGATGATGCCCATTTCGGCCATCTGTATCCAGAGGGCCGTGCCGCCGTAGCTGATGAAGGGCAGGGAGATGCCCGTGCTGGGGATAATGTTCAGCACCACGGCCACGTTGAGGAAGACCTGCAGGGCGATATGGGTCGTGATGGCGATCACGGTAAGGGAGCCGTAACGGTCCCGCGCATGGAGGGCCAGCCAGTAGCCGCGGGCGATCAGCAAAGCGAAGAGGATGAGCACCAGCGTGGCGCCGATGAAGCCCAGCTCCTCGCAGATAATGGCGAAAATATAGTCGTTGTGCTCCATGGGGAGCCAGAGATATTTCTGCATCCCCTGGCCCAGGCCCATGCCCAAAAGGCCGCCGGAGCCCACCGCGTAGAGGGACTGGACGATCTGCCAGCCGTTGTTCTGCGCGTCGGAAAAGGGGTCCTGCATGGCGGTGATGCGCTCGGCCGTATAGCCTCTCACCAGCAGCAGCACGACGATGGCCGCCACGCCCAAAGCGCCCACGACGGCGAGCTGCTTCAGGCTGCAGCCGCCGGTGAACATCACGGTCGCCCCCAAAACGGCGATGATGATGGTGGCGGAATAGTGGGGCTCCAGGATCAGCAGCACGGCCACGGCGCCCAGCCAGATCAAAAAGGGCAGAATCCCATAGCGGATCGTGCGGATCTTATCCTTGTAGCGGCAGGCGATGGCCGGGAAATAGAGGATCACGGCCAGCTTCGCCAGCTCGGAGGGCTGGAAGCCGCCTCGCCCCTCCGGGCCGATCCAGCGCGTGGCGCCGCCGGCCCTGCGGCCCACGACCAGCACGGCGGCCAGCAGGGCGATGGCCAGAAGCATCAGCAGCTTGGAATACTTGCGGATGAAGCCGGGCCGCATCCAGGAGGCCACGTACATGATGACGAGAGAGCCGCCCACGAAGAGCAGGTGGCGGCGGAAAACCGAAACGGGGTTGCCCGTTTCGTAATAGGCGCGGGCAAAGCTGGCCGACAGGACCATGATGACGCCGATGATGAGGATCGCCAGGACCATGGCCAGCATGGGGATATCCAGCCTGCCCCGGCGGATGCGGGTGCGCTCGGTATAGTCCTTCAGCGTGTTTTCCGGCTGCTCGGTCACGGTTTCCGGCTCGAGAAGGGAGGGATAATCAAAATCACGGGGCACGGCGGGAGCCTCCTTTTTCCGTAGTTCAGAGATCAGAATGCAGAGCAAGGGCGCGGTCAGGCCCCGTAGCGGCCCGCGACGCCTAAAAGGGAGAGCAGGGCAAAGATCACGGAGACGGCGGTGAAGACCGTAAAGACCTTCTTTTCGCTCCAGCCGCTCTTTTCAAAGTGATGGTGCAGAGGGGCCATTTTGAAGATGCGCTTGCCGTGGGTGGCCTTGAAATACACCACCTGGATGATGTCGGAAAGGGTCTCGCAGATATAGACGATGCCCAGGGGGATCAGGATCAGCGGCATATCGAAGGCAAAGGCCAGACCGCAGACGGCCGCGCCCAGGAAGAGGGAGCCCGTATCCCCCATGAAGACCTTGGCGGGGTTGAAGTTCCACACCAGGAAGCCCGCGAGGCCGCCCAGGAGGGAGGCCGCGAAAATGCCCTGCACGGGCATGCTCCACAAAAAGCCCACCACCACGAAGAAGAGGGCCACAGGGATCGAGACGCCGCTTACCAGCCCGTCCACCCCGTCGGTGATGTTGACGGCGTTCACCGTGCCCACGGTGACGAAGGCGGCGAAGATGATATAGACCACCTCGGGCAGCGGCCAGGTCACGTTGAAGAAGGGCACATAGAGATTGGGCGTGAGATAACCCAGGTGCCGCAGCAGCAGCACAAAGGCCACGGCGGCGGCCAGCTGCAGCAGGGATTTCTGCAGGGCCGTGAGGCCGTCGTTCCCATGGTGACGGACCTTCTCGAAATCGTCAATGAAGCCGATGATCCCGTATACCAGCGCGAAGCCGAACATGGCGGCCAGCACCGCGCCGCCCTCGCTGCCGTAGACCAGGGCAAAGATCAGGCAGACCAGGAGCATGGCCAGAATGAACATCAGGCCGCCCATGGTGGGGGTGCCCTCCTTGCTCATGTGCCAGACGGGGCCGTTGCGTTTGATGCTCTGCCCCGCCTTGAGGCGGCGCAGCAGCGGGATCAGCACGAAGCCCAGGCCGACGGTGACGGCAAAGGCGATAACGAAGGACAGGATCAGATGGGTCGTCATGGCGGGTGTCTCCTCTACAGTTCAAGATAGGGCTCAGCGGACCGCGTGCCCGGCAAGGACGTCGGCCACGATCTCCCGCTCGTCCATGTGATGCTTGGTCTTGCCGATGATCTGATAGGTCTCGTGGCCTTTTCCGGCCAGGATGATCACATCGTCCGGCTGCGCATGCTCGATGGCCCAGCGAATGGCCTCCCGCCGGTCCGGGATCACGGCGTGGGGGACGCTCGTCCCCTCCAGGCCCGTCAGGATCTCCGCGATGATGGCCTCCGGCTCCTCCGTGCGGGGATTATCGGAGGTGACGATCAGATAATCCGCGAGCTTCGCGGCGATGGCGGCCATTTTGGGGCGCTTGGTGCGGTCCCGGTCGCCGCCGCAGCCGAAGAGGATGCCCACCCGGCCCGGCGCCGTTTCCTTCACGGCGCGCAGGACGTTTTCGATGGCATCCGGCGTGTGGGCGTAGTCGATAAGAATGGTGAAATCCTTCCCCGGGGTGGGAACGACCTCGACCCGGCCCTTCACGCCCCGGCATTCGGCCAGGGCTGCGGCGGATTCCTTCAGGCCGAAGCCCAGCGCCAGCAGGGTCCCCAAAGCGGCAAGGGCGTTATACACCGAGAAGCGGCCGGGGATATGCAGCGTGACGGGCACGCGCTCGCCCCCGTACAGAGCCGTGAAGGAAACGCCGGCGGGCGCGTAGCGGATATCCGCGGCGGACAGAGCCGCCGCGCCCTCCCGGGCGGAGAAATCCAGCAGGCGGCAGGTCGCCGCCCCGGTGAGACGCGCCGTCCACGCATCGTCGGCGTTCACGACGCCCACGCGGCAATTCTGAAAGAGGATGGCCTTGGCGTCGCAGTAGGCCTCCATGGTCTTGTGGAAATCCAGGTGGTCCTGGGTGAGATTCGTGAAAACGCCCACCTCATAAGGGATGCCCGCCACCCGTTCCAGATAGAGCGAATGGGAGGATACCTCCATGATCGCGGCGGCGCAGCCCGCCTCCGCCATCCGGGCGAAAAGCTCCTGCAGCTCGCGGGATTCGGGGGTGGTGCGCTCGGTATCCAGCTCGCGGGCGCCGATCATGTTGCGGTTGGTGCCGATGAGGCCCGCGTCCTTCCCGCTGAGGCGCTCGAAGCATTCCTTGACCAGGTTCGTCACGGTGGTCTTGCCGTTGGTGCCCGTAACGCCGATCATGCGCATTTTGTCCGCCGGACGGCCGAAGAAATTGGCCGATGCCAATGCCAGCCCCAGGCGGGTATCCGGGCAGACGAGCCAGGGCCCCTCCCCCGCCGGCGGCGTCTGGCAGAGGACCGCGGCGGCCCCCTTCTCCAACGCGGAGGCGATATAGCGGTGCCCGTCCGTTTCATAGCCCACGACGGCCACGAAGAGGCTGCCCGGCGTGACGCGGCGGGAATCGTCCCACACGCCGGTGACCTCGGTATCGAGCGGAATATCCGCCCGCGTGAGCGGTATATTCTTTAAGATTTCAGAAAGAAGCATAACTGCGCCTCCCCTAATGCCTATTGCCTATTGCCTATTGCCTAATGCCTGCTGCCTGTCTATCCGTGGAAGCCCTCGCCGGCCACGGAGGAATCGTTGTCGATGAGCGTGACCTGGATGACGGAGCCGTAGGCCACCTCGCTGCCTGCGGTGACGGCCTGGCCGGAAACCACGATGTTCCACGAGGTCGAGGGAGCCGCGCCCACGCTGCGGATGAAGAGGCCCTCCACCTCCAGACGGGCCTTGGCCTGCGCGTAGCTCATGCCGTTGAGCGCCGGGACCTCCACGGTATCGGAGGGCTTGTCGCTGCCCGCATAGAGGATCACGCTGGAGCCCGCGGCGATGGACACGTTGGCCATAGGCGCCTGGTCCGTGACCACGGAGCCGTCGCCCACCACGCGCACGGTGAAGCCCTTGTCCTCCAGCTCCTGCCGGGCGTCCGCGATGCTGCGGCCCTTCTCGGCGGGCACCTTCACGTCCGCATTCGCGGCCTCCTCGGAATCGAATACCTGCTCGACGCCCAGATAGGGCAGCACGTCCGCCATGATGCGGCCCACCACGGGGGCGGCCATGCCGCCGCCGCTGATATAGATGCCGCTGGAAAGGCTGGGGCTGTCCAGCACCACCAGCACCGCTACCTGCGGATCGTCCGCCGGGGCGAAGCCGATGAAGGAGACCCAGTAGCTCTTCATACCCGTCTGGACCTCGCGGGTGACGTTTTCGGCGGTGCCGGTCTTGCCGGCCACCCGGTAGCCCGCCACGTAGGCGTTTTTACCGGTGCCCTCCTTGGTGCCGACGACGCTTTCCAGTATGGCGCAGACACGGCGGGAGGTATCCTCGCTGATGACCTGGCGCAGGGCCTTGGGCTCGTGGTTTTCCACCACGTTGCCCTCGTTGTCCAGCACCTTGCTGACGATGTAGGGCTGCATCAGATAGCCGCCGTTGGCCACGGCGGAAACCGCCGTGATAAGCTGGATCGGCGTGATGTTGAAGGTCTGGCCGAAGGAGGCGGAGGCGAGCTGCGAGAAGTTCTGCGGGTCTTCAAACACGTCGTGAGACCACCAGACGCCGGTGGATTCGCCGTAGAGATCGATGCCTGTCCGGCCGAAGAAGCCGAAGGCCTCGATATAGTCGTAAAACTTCTTGGCGCCGATCCGCAGGCCCATGTTGACGAAGGCCACGTTGCAGGAATGCTGCGCCGCCTGGGCCAGGTTCTGCGTGCCGTGGCCCGCGTGGTTCCAGCACCAGAGCGGATCGGTACGGCCCTTGACCTCCATATTGCCCCCGCAGTAGAAGGTGTCGTTCTCCGTGATGACGCCTTCCTCCAGGCCCATGGCCAGGGTCATGATCTTGAAGGTGGAGCCGGGCTCGTAGGTATCGGAAATGGGGCGGTTGCGCCACTGCTTCAGCAGGGCGTTGGTGACGGCGGCGTTGTAATCCTCGTCCGAAAGCTCCTGGGCGTTCAGCTCGGCCAGGGTCTCCTCGTTGAGGCTCTGATAATTGTTGGGGTCGTAATTCGGCAGGCTCGTCATGCCCAGGATGGCGCCGGTCTTGACGTTCATCACGATGCCCATGGCGCCGTTTTCCAGCTGATAGTCGTCGATGGCCTGGGACAGATTCTTTTCCAGATAATGCTGCACGTTGGAATCCACGGTGAGCACCAGGCTCTTGCCGTCCGTGGCGTCGTAGTAATTCTCGTAGCCGGTATAGATCAGGTCCACGCCGTTTTCCGCCGTCACGCGGACGATGCGGCCGTTCTCCCCCTGCAGCTCCTCGTCGTAGACCGCCTCGATGCCCTCCAGGCCGTTGTTGTCCCGGCCGACGAAGCCGACGATCTGCGAGGCCAGTGAGCCGTTGGGATAATACCGCTTGGAATCCGGCGAAACGTGGACGCTTTTCAGATCATATTCGTTTTTCAGCTTCACGACCTCGTCGGCCACGTCCGGCTCCACCTTATAGGCGACGGTCTCATACCAGGAGGAGGTGCGGTCCCACTTGGCCCAGATCGTGTCGTAATCCACATCCAGTATCTCGGAGAGGCGGGAGGTGATCATGGCCTTCATGTCCGTCTCTTCGTATTTGACCAGCTCCGCAGGGCTGATAAAAACAGTGCTGACCCCGGCGCTCATGGCCAGGATCTGCATATTCGCATCATAGATCGTGCCGCGGGAGGCAGTCAACGTCGTTTCCCGAAGCTGCTGCTCCACCGCGGCGGTTTTGTACTTCTCCCGATCAACGATCTGGAGCTGATAAAGGCGGCCGATCAGGATGGCGAAGGTGACGACCACGAACAGCAGCATCAGCCACAACGTTCGGCGCACCAGGCTCGCGTTGGGCGCGGGCATCTGCGTTACGTTATTCTTTTTCTTCACCTTTCCATCCCCCCGTTCCATGTATACAGGGCGGTCAACTGAAATATTCCGCCAGCGCCGTCACCGTATTGCGCAGCCAGGTCGTGAAGCCCGTTTCCTTGCTGAGGATCACGGCCTGGTCCTCGGCCTGGTCGTTCAGATAGCGGATCTGGCTGTTGTCCGCCGGGACCATGCCGATGATGTTGGTGGCATACTGCTCGATCTGGTCCAGCTTGAAGGTGCTCTCATATTTGATCTTCAGCTTCGTGCGCTCCTCCTGCAGCTGGGCGATCTCCCGGTTGATGCTGTAGGTTTCGTCCGCAAGGCTGTTCAGCTCGATGTAAGAGAGGATCAGCGAGGTCATCAGGATCACCACGACGGCCCAGCCCAGCAGGGCGAAAACGGGCACGCGCAGCTTCGTCCTCGTGCGGGGACGGACGGTGGTTTTGGGGCGGGCGACCACCTGCTCCTCTTCTAAGGGAAATTCCTCCGGCCTGTCCAGCGCCGGGGCGGCGGTGCCGTAAAAATCAGCGGTGCCGAAATAATCCTCTTCGTAATATCTCGCGTCCATGCTTCTTTCTCCTTCGTATCTCTATCCTTCTCCCGGCTCAGCCGCGCCGGGTCTGTCTTCCTTTTATACCCTCTCGGCCACCCGCAGTCTGGCGCTGCGGGCCCGGGGATTGGCCTTCAGTTCCTCTTCCCCGGCGGTGACGGGCTTGCCCACGCTGCGCAGCGTCTGCCTGAAGCCGCACACGCAGACGGGGAAATCCGGCGGGCAGGTGCAGCCCTTTTCCCTTTTGCGGATGGCGTTCTTCACCAGCCGGTCCTCCAGGGACTGAAAGGAGATCACCGCCAGCCGCCCGCCGGGCCGCAGCTTGTCCGGCGCCGTTTCCAGCATCCGCTCGATGCTGCCCAGCTCGTCGTTCACCGCGATGCGGATCGCCTGAAAGCTCCGCTTCGCGGGGTGCTGCTTTTCCCGCAGCGCCGCCGCCGGCATGGCGGAGCGGATCAGCTCGACCAGCTCCAGCGTCGTCTCCACGGGGCGTTCCGCCCGGGCGCGGACGATCTTCGCCGCGATGCGGGGGGCGTAGCGCTCCTCGCCGTAATCGAAGAGGATGCGTTTGAGTTCCTCCTCGCTCCATTCGTTCACGATCTGCCGCGCCGTCAGCGGGGAAGCGCGGTCCATGCGCATATCCAGCGGCGCGTCCTCCATATAGGAGAAGCCGCGCTCCGCATCGTCCAGCTGCGGGGAGGATACCCCCAGGTCGAAGAGCATGCCGTCCGCCCCGTCGAGCCCCAGCTCCTCCAGGATCTCCGCCACACGCTCGAAATTGCTTTTTACGAAGCGGACCCGGTCCGCATACGGGGCCAGCCGCTCCCCGGCGTGGTCCAGCGCGTTCTGATCCCGGTCAATGGCCACCAGGAGCCCGGTCGTGAGCCGCCTGGCGATCTCCAGCGAATGGCCGCCGGCCCCCAGCGTCCCGTCCACGTAGACCCCGTCCGGCCTGATGGCCAGGGCCTCGATACTCTCCCGCAGCAGGACGGAGCTGTGGAAAAAGCTCTCGCTCATATCGGCAGCGCCTCCCAGATGGCCGAGATCTTCTCCGGCGTGAGCCGCTCCGCCTCATAGGCGGCGTAGGTGTCGCGGTCCCATATCTCGGCATGGTTGGAAAAGCCGAGAATGGTCACCGTTTTCTTCACGCCCACGAAATCCCGCAGCTTCTGGGGCACCAGGATGCGGCCCTGCCCGTCGAACTCACAGTCGGCCGTGTTGGCAAAGACCACGCGCATATCCCGCGAGTCGATCCGTTTCAGCTCGTTGAGCTTATCGCAGAATTTCTGCCACTCCGTATCGGAATAGACGAAGAGGCAGTTCTCTCCGGAAAGGGTCACATGGCAAACGTCGCCCAGCTCCTTGCGCAGCGCGGCGGGAACGATGAGCCGCCCCTTCGCATCCAGATTGTGTTCGTATTGACCTGTCACCGTTCCTCACCCCCCTTTTTCTCGACAAAAGCCACCACAACGTTTCCTTTTGTGTCACTTTCCCCCACTTTGGTTTTATTATATAGTATCCTTTTCAATAGTGCAAGAGCGAATTAAAACTTTTTTCAGTTTCTTTGGAAGAAATTTGCCGCCCTCCCCCGCCCCGGCGGCTCTTGTCGAAAAAATGGTGGAAATCCGCCCGGCAATGTGGTATGATGCAAGGAGATACGCAAACACGAGGTGCTTTACGATGCGCATGAGAAAGAAGAAAAATCTGCCCCAGCGGATGGAGAAGGCCGCTTCCGTTCTGGTGACGGAGCCGGAGGCCCTGCGCGGCCGCTGGCGGGAAGAGTACCCCGGCTACGGGCGGCTTTTCGCGGAGCTGGGCTGCGGCAAGGGCAGCTTCACGGCGGGCACCGCCGCCGCGGAGAAGGACGCTTTCCTGGTGGCCCTGGAGCGGGTGCCCGACGCCATGATCATGGCGATGGAGAAGGCTGTGGCCGCAGAGCTCGCCAACGTCCGCTTCCTGGATACGGACGTGGCCAGGCTGGGAGAGATCTTCTCCGAGGGGGAGCTGGACCGGATTTATATCAATTTCTGCGACCCCTGGCCGGGCAAGAAGCACGCCAAGCGCCGCCTGACGGCGCCTTCCTTTCTGGCCCTCTACCGCACCGCTCTGCGCCCCGGCGGCCAGATCCATTTCAAAACCGATAACGCCCCCCTCTTCGCCTGGTCCCTGGAGACCCTGCGGGAGGCGGGCTTCACCCTCAGCGAGGTGACGGAGGACCTGCACGCCGCCGGCCCCGTGGGCGTGATGACGGATTACGAAGCGAAATTCTACGCGGAGGGCAAGCCCATCTGCCGCTGCGTGGCGACGAAGGAGGATGCGTGATGCGCCTGATCTCCTGGAACGTGAACGGCCTGCGGGCCTGCGTGAGCAAGGGCAGCTTTGAAGACTTCTTCCACGGCATCGACGCAGACGTTTTCTGCCTGCAGGAAACGAAGCTGCAGCCGGGCCAGCTTTCGCTGGACCTGCCGGGCTATGAGCAATACTGGTTCTCGGCGGAGAAAAAAGGCTATTCCGGCACGGCGCTGTTCACGAAGCAGACGCCGCTGCGCGTGGAAAAGGGCTTCGGCTTCCCGCAGTACGACTGTGAGGGCCGCTCCATCACCGCGGAATACGAGGATTTTTACCTCGTCACCTGCTACGTGCCCAATTCGCAGGACGGGCTGCGCCGCCTGGACTTCCGGCTGGACTGGGAGCGGGATTTCCGCCGCTACCTCATGGGGCTGGACGCGAAAAAGCCCGTGGTGATCTGCGGGGATATGAACGTGGCCCACGAGGAGATCGACCTGAAGAACCCGGATACGAACCACATGTCCGCAGGCTTTTCCGACGAGGAGCGCCGGGCCATGACGGAGCTGCTGGACGCGGGCTTCACCGATACCTTCCGCTTTCTGTATCCCGACCTGGAGGGGGCCTACTCCTGGTGGAGCTACCGCACCGCTGCCAGGACCCGGAACGCCGGCTGGCGCATCGACTATTTCCTGGTCTCCGACCGGCTGCGGGAGAATATCTCCAAGGCGTATATCTGCCATGAGATCATGGGCTCGGATCACTGTCCCGTGGGGCTGGACCTCGTATGGTAAGGATCGGGAGCGTGGCGCTGGCCTCTCCCCTGCTGCTGGCCCCCATGGCCGGGGTGACGGACGCGGGCTTTCGCCTGGTCTGCCGGGAGCAGGGCGCGGCCCTGGCCACCACGGAAATGGTGAGCGCCAAGGCCCTCGTGTATCAGGACGGCAAGACGAAGACGCTGCTGGAACGCGGGCCGGGCGACGCGCCTCTGGCCGCCCAGATCTTCGGCTCGGAGCCGGAGACCATGGCGGAGGCGGCAAAAAAAGCCCACAGTCTTTCCGGTTGTGAGCTCATCGACATCAATATGGGCTGCCCCATGGGCAAGATCGTGAAGAATGGGGACGGATCGGCCCTGATGCGCTCTCCCAAGCTGGCGGGCCGCATCATCCGCGCCGTGGCGGAGGCTTCCCCCGTGCCTGTCACGGTGAAGCTCCGCAAGGGCTGGGACGGGGGCAGCGTGAACGCCGTGGAGCTGGCGCAGATCGCGGAGGAAAACGGCGCCGCCGCCGTGACCATCCACGGGCGGACCCGGGCGCAGCTCTACTCCGGCCGGGCGGATTGGGACATTATCGCCAGGGTGAAGCAGGCGGTCTCCATCCCCGTGATCGCCAACGGCGACGTGTTTGAGCCGGAGGACGCGGTGCGCATCCTGGCGCGCACGGGGGCGGACGCGGCCATGATCGGCCGGGGCTGCATGGGCGACCCCTGGCTCTTCTCCCGGGCGCTGGCCGCCCTGCGGGGCGAGGAGATCCCGCCCCGGCCGCCGCTGGCCGAGCGGGTGGACACGGCCGTGCGCCAATTCCGCGTGAACGCGGCCATGAAGGGCGAGCGGATCGCCTGCCTCGAAGCGCGCAAGCACTACGCCTGGTATCTGCGGGGCGTGCCCTACGCCTCGTATTTCAAAACGCAGATCTCGAAGGTGGAGACCCTGGCGGATATCGACCGTATCACGAAACAGATCAAAGAGGAATTGAGGTGAGACCGTGACCAGAGCAGAGGAAGCCGCCTTGATCGAAAGGGTCCTGGGCGGCGAGACGGACGCATTTGAGCCTCTCGTAACGGAGAATCAAAGCCGCGTCTACCATCTGGCGCTGAAAATGCTATCTGACCCTGAGGACGCCTATGACGTTTCGCAGGAGGCCTTTCTGAAAGCCTTTACCTCTCTGAAAAGCTTCAAGGGGGAAAGCAGCTTCTCCTCCTGGCTTTACCGCATTGCGGCCAATCTCTGCCTGGATCAGCTCCGCAGCCGCAAGAAGCAGAAAACCGCCTCCCTCGTCTATCTGGACGACGAGGCGGCGGAACAGGAGCTGCAGCTTCCCGACCTGCGCTACGAGCCCGCCTCGGAGCTGGAGCGGCGGGAGCTGCGCCGGGCCATCGACGCGGCGCTGGAAAAGCTGCCGCTCCAAAGCCGGTCCATTCTCCTTTTGCGCGAAGCCTCTGGCCTCAGCTACAGCGAGATCGGCCGGACCCTCGGCCTGGAGGAGGGCACCGTGAAATCACGGCTTTTCCGGGCGCGGGCCAGGCTGGCAAAAATCTTGCAGGATGAGGGAACTTTTTTTGACAAATGACCGTCAAAGAGGCAGACAGAAAAGAAAGGAGAGTGGATCGGCGTGACGGAACATGAGAGCTGGTTGGAGCTGCTCAGCGCTTCCCTGGACGGGGAACTGAGTGACGCCGACCGCGCTGCTTTGGAGGAGCATCTGGCCGCCTGCCCGGAATGCAGGCGCGTGCAGGAGGCTTTTCAGGCCATCGGGGAGAATTTCCCCGAGGAAACGGAGGCCCCGGCCAATTTCACCGAGGGCACCATGTATCTGATCCGGCAGGAGGCCGGGCGGCCCCAGGGCTGGAAGAAATTCTTCGGCAATTACGGGCGGTGGACCGGCGTGGCCGCCGCCGTCGTGGTCCTGCTGCTGGGCTTCGGCGCCGTTCGCGGCGGGCTGTTGAAGGCTCCCTCCGCCAATAAAGCGGCGGGCGGCGCGGCTGTGAACAGCACGGCGGCATCCGCACCGGCCGAGCGGGAGGAGACCGCGGCAGAAAGCGTCGTCGTCACCATGGACACCATGGCAGGCGGAGAAAGCGGAGAAGCGGAAGAGGAAATGCTCAGCGCTTCCATGCAGGCTTCGTCCGCCTCCAGCGGCGCAGAAGCGCCCAGGGCCCCCGCTATGGCGGGCGGCGTGATCACGAACGGTATGGAATCCGGCGGCGGGGAAAACCAGAGTGTTGCCGCATTCGGCGCGGAAATCGCGGAAGCTGAGGAAGAGGCCGCCATGGACAGCGTGTGGGAGGCGGAAGCGCCCGCGGAAACGGAGGCTGAACCGGCGGCCGTGGCCGCAGAGCCGGAGCCCGAAGCGCCGGTGCCGGAAGCCGGGGCGGCTGACCCGGCGAGCATTTCCCGGCTCGAGCAGGAGGCTCCCGCCGAGGAGGCAGACGGTGACGAGCCGGAGGCCATAATGGGCGAAGACCGCAGCGCCAATGAAGGCGACGAGAGCTCGACCCTCTCAATGGGTACGAATACAGCCCTCTCCCCCGCCGCGCTGATGGAGCGTTACGGCGGCATGGGCTGGTACGCCGTGGGTGTGCTGGACGTACTGTCTGCGGATACAGAGGGGCTGAAGGCCGAGCCGGAGCTTGGCGCGGGCTGCTATTCCCTCCCCCGTGCGGAGATGGACGCGCTTATCAAGTCAGCATCCCTTATATCCATGTTTTTTGACGAGGACGCCGCGGAGCGCGGCCTCGTGATCGTACTTTCGGAAGGAGAATGAGCATGGCAGAAAAAATGACCCCCGAGATCGCGGCGTATCGGCTCTTTGAACAGGGCTACGACTGCGCGCCGACGGTCCTCGCCCATTTTGCGGAGGATCTGGATCTGGAAGAAGAAACCGCGCTGAAAATCGCCTCCGGCTTCGGCGGCGGTATTTCCGGCATGGGCAGCGTATGCGGCTGCGTCACCGGGGGCTTGATGGCCCTGGGCCTCAAAACCGGCTGGTGCGAGCCCGGCGACGCCATCGGCCGTAAGGAAATGGGCGCCAAGGGTGCGGAATTCCTGCGCCGCTTCAAGGAGCGCTGCGGCGCGGTGAACTGCCGGGAGCTGCTGGGTTACGACGTGTCTGACCCCGAACAGGCGGCCCAGGTCATGGAGCAGGGGCTGATCCAGGCCCGCTGCCCCCATTTCGTCACCGCGGCCTGTGAGATCCTGGACGAGATGCTGGAGGATTAAGACCAAGTTTTGAGTTTTCTGTTTTGAGTTTTGAGCTTATGAAAAGTGGGCGGCCTGTGAGGCCGCCCACTTTAGTCTGTAGACAAACCCTGTGCAGTTTGGGAAAGAATTGCATGGGGGTCCGTGAGGGGGAGGGGACTCCCCCTCACGTTTAAATCCATCTTTAATGTGTCGACATTTCGTCGACACATTAAAGCGGGCGGCCAGACAGGCCGCCCGCTTATTCTCTATGAGGAATACAGACAAATCGGGCCGGGACTTGCGTCCCGGCCCGAAGGGTTTATGCGATTATGCCTGTCAGGCTCTCCGATCAGTCACCGAGAGCAGCCACGCGAACCAGCAGGGCGGCCCACTGAGCGTGAGTGCCGGTGCCGGCAGGCTGCAGAACAGTGTCGGACATGCCCTTCACCAGGCCGGCGTCGACGGCCCAAGCCATCTCCTCGGCGGCCCAGGCGGCAACGGTGTCGCCATCGGTGTACTTGGCAGCCAGGTCGGCTCTGCCGGTCACGTTATAGCCCTTGAAGGCAGCGTAACGATACAGGAAGCAGACCAGCTCCTGGCGGCTGACGCTGCGGTCGGCCTTGAAGGTGCCGTCCTCATAGCCCTTGGCGATGCCGTTGGCGGTGGCCCACAGAACAGCCTTGTAGTAGTAGGCGCTCTCGTCGGTCAGATCGCTGAAGGCCATCTCACCGGTCACGTCGGGAGAACCGGCCAGCTTGTAGAGAGTGGTAACGATCATGCCGCGGGTGGTCTCGCCATTGGCGTCAAAGATCGCGGAATCAACGCCCTCGAACAGGCCCAGAGGCTTCAGAGCAGCCAGCTCGTCGATGTACCAGGCATCCGCAGTCACGTCGGAGAAGGGCAGCCAGAAGGCATAGACGGTGGTGTTCTTCGCCAGGGTGATGCTGGTGACCTTGCTGGTGAGCTCGGCATCCGCATACCAGGCGTAGAAGCTCTTGCCCTCGAAGGTGGGCTTGTAAGCAGCCAGGTCGATCACATCGCCGGACTTGCCGGAGACAGCCGCGATGGTGCTGCCGCCGTTGGTCTCAAAGCTCAGCGTGTAGGTGGGCTCGACCACAACGGGAGGAGCGGGAGGCACGGGGGAGATGTGCTCGGTCTTACCGCAGAGGGTGCACTCGCGATCCATGCTGCCGTCCGGATTCGTGGTCCAGGTGCCCCAGACGTGGGCGTTGGGATTGATGGCAATGGCCTCGGTCTTCGTCTCACCGCAGCGCGTGCAGGTGTAAACGGTCTCGCCCTCAGCCTTGCAGGTGGCGGTCTTCGTCACGACGCCGGCGTTCCAGGCATGGCCCAGAGCCGCGATCACGGTGTCTTCCAGAGCGATCTCGGTGAGATACTCGGCATCGGCGTAGTACTTGCCGTCCTTCACCCAGTACTCGATGTTGCCATCGGCGGTGCAGGTGGCTTCCTTGGCCTCAACGTGATCCTCGGCGGGGATAGCGCGGGTCTCGGTCTCGCCGCAGCGAGCGCAGGTGCGGGTCTCGGTCTCGTCGCCGTTGTCGACCCACTCGCCCCAATCGTGGCCCAGAGCCTCGATGGTCTTGCTCTCGCGGCTGATCTCAGCGCCGCAGACCGTGCAGTACACGACCTCGTCATAAGAGCCGGCGGCCGTGCAGGTGGCAGCGACTTCGTTCTCCACCACGGGCTCAGCAGGCGTGTGGCCGGTAGCGGGGATCACGGTGCTCTCCAGGGTGATCTCGGTGGTGGCCTCCGCGTCGGCATAATACTTGCCGTCGCTGCCCTTATAATACTCAATGTTGCCGGCCTCGGTGCAGGTGGCAGCCTTTGCCTCGACCTTTTCGGTGGTCACGGGAGTGACGACGCCGGAAGCGACCTTGACGACCGCAGTCACATCGATATTCATGTCTTCCACGTCGGCAGCACCGTCGAAGCCGGTAATGGAATCAATGTGCAGCTTCACGCTGTACTCGCCGTCAGCCGTTCCGGCAGGAACGGTAACGGTCGCCGTCCAGACAGGAGCACCGGCGGCAACGTCAAAGCCGAGGAAGGACGTATCCATCCAAACGACACGGCCGGTCGCGGGATCGTTCTCCATGGGGCTGGCAGTGCCGCCCGCAGTCAGCGCGGTGAGGGTGAGCGGCGCATCGACCGTCCAGGTGGCCTGCAGGCTGTAGTACGTGCAGTCGGCCTTATAGGACAGGGGGATATCCACGGTCACGTCAGCAGAGGTGTCCGTAACCTCCGCGCCGGTCAGCGCGTAATCACCGACAACGGCAATGGGCTGGGTCTCGGTCTCGCCGCAGCGAGCGCAGGTGCGGGTCTCGGTGCTGTCGCCATTATCGACCCAGGCGCCCCAATCGTGGCCCAGGGCATCGACGGTCTTGCTCTCGCGGCTGATCTCAGCGCCGCAGACCGTGCAGTACACGACCTCGTCATA
>JAEEGL015043515.1_pt1 | contig 17043 bp, 11 predicted proteins | sample 9134231 | NCBI WGS metagenome assembly JAEEGL01 (sample SAMN16246548, study PRJNA631951) | gut metagenome | biome: gut microbiome; feature: rumen; material: fiber-attached | host: Bos | place: Iran: Karaj | collected 2018-10
ACCACATTATCTATTTGAGTAGCATCCAACCCAAAATCTTTAAATAAAATATGCAGCAGAGCGAAATATTCGTCGCCCGTACGCTTTGTATCGGTGCTAATGCGCCATTGTTCAACTACTTGGCTATTGTTAAACACAGCCGCTTTGATGTTAGTATTGCCTATATCGAATGTTAAAAGCATAATGTTAAAATATTATTTAAAATAATTACCTTTTATTCACAATTCGTGCACACAAAATTAACAACAAATAAAAATAAAAATTTACAAAATCGTAAAAAATCACAATTTCTAAAAGAAATAGCACATATACTAAAAAATGAAACATAACAAAAAATTACATTAATTAACAAAATTTAATAATGTAACAAAACATAAAGAAAATGTAACAACAATTATTGCTAATAAGAACGATTGTTGGTATTTTTACTCAGTTAGAAAAGACAATATTTACATCAAAAAAAATTTAACAAGATAGAGTATTTATTTGAACAAAAACACAAAACAATTTTATTAGTTAAAAACACACCTTATTATATAACCAAAAATAACGAAATATGACATAGAAAAAGAAAAAATCCTAAAAGGCTGGAACACCTCAGCATTGTTGCTACAAAGTTCCTTAAATCTAACTCGATTCATTTATTAACTGAATTAATGTATTATTTATGAGACAATTTTTTGTATTGGGACTGCTCACATTACTATTCCCGTTAGCTCTGAGCGCACAAAACATAACCGTAACAGGTACAGTGTTTGATGCTAACTCAAACGAGCCCCTAATCGGTGTTACCATTGTGCAGAATGGTACACAAAACGGAACCATCTCCGACATCGACGGTAATTACTCTATCACCTGTCCTCGAGATGCTTCCTTAACGTTTTCCTACATCGGCTATATGGCACAAACCGTAGCTGTAAACGGACAAACAACATTACCTATCTACCTTCAAACCGATGACAAAACTCTTGATGAGATTGTGGTTGTAGGTTACGGTACACAGCGCAAGAGCGACCTTACAGGTTCTGTAGCTTCAGTTGCAGAAGATGACCTGAAAAACCGCTCCACTACTGACGCTGGTGCAGCTTTGCAAGGTAAAGTATCAGGTGTTCAAATTTTGAATCAATCTGGTGCTCCTGGAGAAAAAGCTCATATCCGCGTACGTGGTTATTCGTCTAACTCTGGTAGCATCGGACCGCTATTGATTGTTGACGGTTTGAAAGTTGACAACATCCAGTACCTCGACCCCTCTATGATTCAATCAATGGAGGTTTTGAAAGACGCTGCTTCGGCTGCAATCTACGGTGCTCAAGCTGGTAACGGTGTTATCCTTATCACCACCAAAAACGGTTCTAAGGGTAAAACAAGCATCACCTACGAAGGCAAATTTATCAATCAACGCCTTGGCAAAAAAGCTGAACTTTTCGATGGCCCCGGCTATGTAGAATACCAGAGAGCTATTGGCCAAATGACCGACGAGACATGGAATTCGCTCGGCTACAAAGAAGGTGAATATTACGATTGGTTTGATGCAGTGTTTGAGCCAAGCTGGGCACAACAGCACTCTATCACAATGCAAGGCGGCAACGATCAAGGCCATTTCCTCACTTCATTAAACTATGTTTGGAACGATGGTATTGTTGTTGGTCAAAAAGATACTTATCTTCGTATTACTGGCCAGGTTAATGCTGATTACAATATCAAAAAATGGTTGAGCGTAAGCACCAACAACTCTATCGAAAAATGGAGCAGAAAATCAGTTTCTGGTGCTGCATACGGTTCAATGCTCAACTCAGTAATGTCGCTCGACCCCCTCACACCTGCTTATTATACAAGTATAGATCAATTAGAAGCTGGTCAGCGTAGTCAGCTTGAGGCTGGAACAAATGTTCCTCGCGACCCCAACCACAACAATGATTTTTACGCAGTATCTAAATATCTTACCGAGGCTACAGGTAACCCGTTGTATCAACGTGATAAAACCGACGGAACAAATAGTGGATTCACTGTTCGCGGTATGTCTGCTCTCAATTTTAAACCCATTGAAGGCATGGTTATCACATCTCGCCTTGGTTACAGAATTTCGCAGAGTAATACTCACAACTACACCGTACCTTATTACCTAACAGGTATGGCTCAAGGTGCTAAATACAACATCCAAGCTAACGTTAACACTGGATTCTACTATCAGTTTGAAAACTTCATCAACTATAACAAAACATTTGCCGAAAAACACAACTTCGGTATTATGGTTGGTATGGCTTACGAAGAAAACAATTCTGACAATGCAAGCATTTCATCTGAAGACCTCGACATCCTTCAAGGTTACGACCGCAACTTCCAGTACATCCACTACTTGAAGAGCGACGCTCCCAAAACTGTTGACAACAACCCTGGCTACAACTGCAACATGGCATACTTCGGTCGTCTTTCTTATAGCTACGACAACCGCTACTCAGTACAATTCAACTTCCGTGCTGACGCATTCGACTCTTCAAAACTTTCGAAAGAGGCTCGTTGGGGTAAATTCCCTTCATTCTCGGCAGGTTGGACTATCAGCAACGAAAACTTCATCAGAGACAATATCTCTACCGATGTACTTTCATTCTTGAAAATCCGCGGATCATGGGGTCGCAACGGTAACGTAAACGTTCTTAGCGATTACCGTTATGCAACATCTATTCAGCTCAATAGCGACTGGTATCAGTTCAACCCCGAAGATGGCGCTGTTACTGAATTTGGTTCTCGTCCCGCAGGTCTTGCTAACCCCGAACTTAAATGGGAAACTTCTGAACAAACTGACTTAGGTTTGGATGCTCGCTTCCTCAACAACAGACTTACTTTTGGTTTCGATTACTACAAGAAAACCACAAAAGACCTTCTTATCAAAAACAAACCACTTCCTGAAGTAGGTGTTAAAGAAGCTTATATCAACGCTGGTGAGGTTGAAAACAAAGGTCTTGAGTTTGAACTCGGATGGAAAGACCAAATCGGTGACTTCCATTACAATATCAACGCCAACCTCTCAACTCTTAAAAATGAAGTTAAAGGCATGCCTTCTACTATGGATCACCTCGAAGGTACAGGTGGTGGTGTAAGCGGTCTTAACTACAAAGTTCACACACGTTTTGAAGAGGGTCGTCCTATCTGGTACTTCTACGGCTTCAAACTTGCAAGAATCAACCAAGACAATGGTACTCCTGTCTATGTTACCGGAGATGGTCAAAGCGTAACAGAAAGCCCCACCGACAACGACAGACAGTACATCGGTTCAGCAATTCCTGATGCTACTTACGGTCTCACTCTCAATTTGGAATACAAAGGATTTGACTTCACAATGTTTGGCACAGGCTCTATCCACAACAAGATTTTCTCGTTGCTTTATTCTGCCGACCGTCCAAGAACAAACTGTATGAAATTGTATTACGAAGATTCATGGACTCCTGAAAGAACCAATGCTAAATACGCTAACTCTGCTATTGTTGCCAACAACTGGACATATTGGAGCTCTGACGTTTCGGTATTCGACGGTTCTTACTTCAAATTCAAACAAATTCAGTTAGGCTACACTATTCCCAAGTCAATCACCGAAAAAGTGCTTGTAAGCAACTGCCGCATGTACATCTCTCTTGATGATTTCTTCACAATCACCAAGTATCCTGGATGCGACCCCGAAACTGCTACAACAGCTAATCAGCAGGATATGGGCTACGACGCAGGTTCTTACCCCACTACCAAGAAAATTATCTTCGGTGTTAGTGTAACATTCTAATTAACAAATTTAAAAACTAATTTTTATGAATAAGATATTAATTTCAACATTATGTGCGTCAGCAGTCTTATTTTCGGCTTGCGAAGACAATCTTGATATACCTCAAAAAGGTGTAACTCCGATTGAAAACTTCTACAACACAGACGAAGACGCCGAACAAGCTTTAGTATCTGCATACACTGGATTTATTTGGAACGTATGCGGATTTGAAGGCGGTTCAATCTACGTTCCCACATATCAGGCCTCTGTTCAATGCGGCGACGATTTGTATGCCGCTGGTGAGTACCTCGGCGACAATGAGCATATCTATAGTCTCAATGAGTTCCGTTTTGACGCAGGCAACTCAACTATCGAAAATGCGTACCAAAACTATTACTACGCTATGTACTATGCAAACTTGGTTATCGACCACTTTGCTGATAAAACTTCTACTATTGCAAAAAGATGCGTAGCAGAAGCAAAAGTACTCCGTGCATATATGCACATGATGCTTGCTTTGGGTTGGAACAATCCACCCAAAGTAGACCACGTACTCGATGCTGGTGCAATGCCAGAAAACTGCGATCACGATGAACTTCTCAATTGGTGTGCTCAAGAGTGCGAAGAAGCAGCTGAATTTTTGGACGAAAGAAAAGGACCCAACGACAAAGAAGGTGCTATCAAAGTTACCAAGGGCTTTGCTTGGGCTGTTGCTGGTAAATGCTACATGCACTTAGATGCTCCAAACTATGCCAAAGCTAAAGAAAACCTCAAAAAGGTTATCACATCTAACAATTATGCTCTTGTTCCAGGCAATCGCTATGAAGAGAATTTCCACGTAGAAGGTGACTGCAACGAAGAGAAAATCTTTGAAGCCAATGTAGCTTACAACCCCAACGCTGGTACTTGGAGTGGTATGATTCAGCGTACCACTTGGATGCAGGCAAACCTTTGGGGCTGGCGTTCAAGCCGTATGGTTTACCGTGTTAACCAAGAAGAATACTCTTCTATCGAAGGTTGGGGCGGCTGCGGTGTTCCGATGTGGGTTGCAAGAGAATTTGTTGATAACGACGGTGTTGATTCTTATCGTTTGAAAGCTTCTATAATCTCAATCGAAGACCTTATGTATGGTAAATTGATTGAATGGAAACCTATAAAAGGTATGAAGCTCGAAGATATCAAAAAGAGCGACAAAATTGGTTTAGTAGACCTTGGACTCTATGGCCAGTCTAAATACCTCATGCTCAAAAAGAACGTTAAAAAGACCGACTTACAGGCTCCTGGTGTTAACCAAAGCATGATCAACCACTGCATTATGCGTTACGCCGAAGTACTTCTTTTGTATGCTGAGGCTTGTATCCAATCGGGCGAAAACGACGAAGCTAAGAAATATATCAACATGATTCAAGAGCGTGCTGGTTCTAAAACTATCAGCGCTACTGTTGATATGGACGTTCTTAAACGTGAAAAATTGCTCGAAATGTGGCTCGAAGGCTGCCGCTGGTACGATATGCGCCGCTGGAACGATTACGACCGTGCTGCTGCTGCTGGTTGGGTAGTTCCCACACTCTGCGACAAAATTACTCGTCCCATCAAAGCTGGAGACCAAGTACTCGAAGACGGAGAGCGTTTCTATCTTATCGACAATAATGATCACGTAACCAAAAATATCACTCCTCAGGGATATTCTGAGAAGTTTAAATACTTCCCATTCCCCACAAGCGTTATTTCAAAGAACCCCAACCTCAAACAGCGTGAAGGATTCTAAGATAACAAACAAATTACTAAACAAAAGATATTTAGTTTGTTAGTATAGATATTTATTAAAATCAAATGACTCCGGCAGATTACGGTCTGCCGGAGTTTTTTTATGTCAGTTTTGAGGTTACTATATCAAACAGAGGATTTTTTGGGTTTTTATTAATTTTATATATTTTTGCCACATTAAATTTTGACACAAATGCTTGCTCGATTTACTGCAAATATAAAATTCCATAACCTTGCTACCAAAGATGACCACATTCTCCTCGCCATCAGTGGAGGAGCCGATTCTGTTTGTATGCTCGATTTGTTTGTAAAGGCGGGATTTAAGGTGGCTATTGCCCATGTTAATTTTCATCTTAGAGGAGAGGAGAGCAATCGCGACGAGGCGTTTGTAAGGCAGTTGGCAAAAAAATACAGTGTGGATATCTTTGTAAAAAGTTTTGACACAAAAAGTTACGCAGCCGATAACCATATCTCTATCGAAATGGCGGCAAGAGATTTGCGTTATGCCGAATTTGAAAGGCTCATGGATAATCATGGTTTTAATTCTACCGCCGTGGCGCACCATATCGACGATGCTGTGGAAACTTTTATGCTAAATCTTTTGCGCGGAACAGGCATTTCGGGACTTACAGGTATGCACGAAAAAAATGGAAGAATAATCCGTCCGATGCTCTGCTTTACAAGGCAAGAAATCGAAGATTATATCAAAAATAATGATTTAGAATACGTTACCGACGTTACCAATTTTGAAACCGAGTTTTCGCGAAATAAAATCCGCAACTGCGTTGTTCCTTACTTTGAACAGATTAACCCCTCGTTTCGCAATAGTTTTGCCGACACCTTTAAATATATGCGTCAGGTAAAGGATATCTATTTTGAAGAGATAGAGCGGCAAAAACACAATATGCTTTTAAACGATAACGGATGTATTAAGATAGATATTGATAAATTACTGCAATATCCTCATCGACAAGCATTTATGTTTGAAATTTTGCATCCATACGGTTTTAACAAACAGCAGCTGAAACAGATTGAGGAATCGCTTACTGGCGAAAGCGGAAAAATCTTTACAAGCAACACACACCAGTTATTAAAGGACAGAAAATATCTTATAATCAATTATTTAGGCAAAAACAAAGACACTTCTCCCCTATTGATTACCAAAGATATAATTGGCAAAGGCGATTTGGTTTGTGGAGATTATAAATTTAAGATAGATATTATCGAAAACACGCCCGATGTTAATCTCAAATGTGGAAACAAAACGGCGTTTTTTGACCTTGATAAACTGCGTTTTCCGCTCGAAATTAGACATTGGCAAAAAGGAGATACAATTGTGCCGTTTGGTCGCAAACAGCCCAAAAAACTCAGCGACATCTTTATCGACAACAAACTATCTGTGATACAAAAAGAACGCATTGCAATAATCAGTTCGGGCGGCGATATTATTTGGGCGGTAGAAATCCGCGCTGCCGATACTTGCAAAGTTACCTCATCAACTACGCATATATTACGCATTACCAATATGTTATAATTTTTTTTGATAAAAAGAATGCAAAAACCATCGTGGTTAACCAAAAAAGTTGTATCTTTGACCCAAAAAAATTTTTAGATTATGAAAAAGATATTATACATCTTCAGCCTTATAATGATAGGCGCAGGTTTGTTGAGCTGGATATTTGGTCATGGCTTTATAGGATTCTTAGCAGCAGGCTGTGGCGTATTGCTCGCCCTGGGTACATTTGTAGGAGGCAAATTAATCGATGCATCCAATCAGACTTCATTCGACAAAGGCGAGGCATCGCTCGAAGGCAAAATCAACAATCAGATTTCAGAAGCTCGCCGCAATAAGTTTAAAGCCGAAAGCGAAATCCGCCGCCTTACATCGTGGAGCAACGACGCAATTTTTTCGGCGTATTCGGCTGCAGCTCAAAAAGAAGGCATTCTGATAGAAAGAGAAAAACTATACGAAAACTACGACAAAATTCACGAACAGCTTGGCACCAAGATAGAATTTGAAGCCGAAGACAAATGCGACAACATTGTTAAGGGTTACCGCGACAAAATCAACGGCTACAAAGAGCGTATCGAGGTGTTTGACAAAAAACAAGACGAATACCTCAAGCTCAAAGACAAAATCAAAGCCGTTAAGCAAAAAGAAAAGCTGATGAAAAAGCTCGAGGGACACGACAGCCACATGGAGCAAGCCGACGAACACGAGCTAAACTCAATAGCAGCAGGCGAATACGACCTTTCGCAATTGACCATGGGTTCGCTCGAACAAGAGGTGCTCGAACGCGAAGAGTATTACAAACAATTAGAAGAATCAAAATTTATCGACAGATTGTAAAACATATTTATAATATAATTTTTTAAAATGAGAAAACTTATAGTAGCTGGCAACTGGAAAATGAATACATCAGTTGCCGAAGGAGTTGAACTCGCAAAAAAAGTAAGCGAGTATGCCGCAGGTAAGAACCTTCCCGCCAACAAACAAGTTGTAATCGCTCCCCCGTTTACACACCTTGCACCCGTTGCACAGGTAATCAACGCCGACAAAGTGATACTTGCAGCTCAAGACTGCGCTGCCACCACTAATGGCGCTTACACCGGAGAAGTTTCGGCTTCGATGCTCAAAGGTCTTGGCGTTAAAGCTGTTATCCTCGGACACTCAGAGCGTCGTCAGTATTTCAAAGAAAATTCTGAAATTCTTCTCAAGAAAATCAAACTCGCTCTTGCCGAAGGTCTCGACATCATCTTCTGCATCGGCGAAACCAAAGAACAGCGCGAAGCTGGTGCTAACCTTTACAACAACGTTATCAAGGCTCAGCTCGTTGACACTGTTTTCACACTAACACCCGAAGAGTTTAAGAAAGTAATCATCGCTTACGAACCAGTTTGGGCAATTGGTACTGGTCTTACAGCTACTCCCGAACAGGCTCAAGAGATTCACGCCATGATTCGCAAGGCTATTGCCGACAACTTTGGTCAGGCTATCGCCGACGACACCACAATCCTCTACGGCGGAAGCTGCAAACCTTCTAACGCTGCCGAAATCTTTGCTAAAAAAGACGTTGACGGTGGTTTGATCGGTGGTGCTGCTCTCAAAGCCGACGATTTCGCAAAACTTATCGACGCAAGATAGTACACTATCTTTATAATTTTTTGCGGACGGATGCGTTTTTTTATAGGGACGTTCCGTCCGCTTTGATTTTTAAACAGATATCAACGTTTTGTTTTATCGCAACATAAAAATAATCTACTATGAAAAAACGGTTTCTACTTTCTAAATTTTTGCTGACAATTTTGCTTTCTACCCTTTCGCTTGCACTTTCGGCTCAACAAAAAAGCTTTGCCGACGACGAAAGTTTTGTGGGCGACCTCAATAGCTTTATGGGGGTAAAAACATCGCTCAACAAAGAATTAAAAACTGATGTAAAAGCATTTACCGACAAAATTGAAACCAATGCTATCACCGGCGAAACCAGATCTCAAATGATTGAGATTATGAACTTGTATCTTGCCAAAAGGTGCACCCCATCGCCACACATGTATAATCTTATAAAAACTTACAACGCTTTTTGCGACAAAAACAAAACTCAGCAGTTTACCGTTTGGTACAACTACATCAAAGAATTTATGAGTGGCCGAGTATCAATGACCAAAATAAACGATATTACAGTTTTTGTTTACAACCTACTGATACACAACAGTATCGAATTTCTTGGTTCGAAAGCTTGGATACTCAGCACCGACAACTATCAGCTATCAATACGCAGCAACAACGACGGAGAAAACGAACTTTGGGTAAAAAGCTCAAATATTGACCTCAGATGCAAAATGCGCGACGATAGTTCGCTTGTAATTTATAACACCACTGGCGAATACAACTTTGCTGAAAAAAAATGGTTTGGAAACGGCGGCAAGGTAGACTGGCAACGTGCAGGCATTTCGCCCGATTCGATGTATGCCGAACTCAACAAATACGTGATAGAAACCAAAAGAATGGATTTTACTGCCGATAGTGTAGAATTACACAATCCGTTTTTTTTCAGAAACCCTATCAAGGGCGAATATACCGACAAAGTGGTAACAGGCAGTTCTGGCGCTAAGGCAAGGTTTCCTCAGTTTGAATCTTACAACCGCTATTTGTCTATTCCCAACCTTATTCATAATATTGATTATCAGGGTGGTTACGCTCAGCACGGAAGCGTTTTTTCGGGCGTTGGCGACACCTCTGTTAATGCCCAACTTACTTTTAAATACGATGGCAAAAAGCTAATTACCGCAAAATCAACGGCTTTTGTATACAATATCGACCGTATTGAATCTAACAAAGCCAAAATTACTATCAATTTTGGCAACGATTCAATCACACACATAGGTTTGCGCCTTAGATACCGCGCTCGCGATTCGCTGCTAACTCTTTTGAAACTCAACACAGGTTCTGAAGTGGCTAAATACATTGATACTTACCACTTTTTAAAATTCGACGTTAACGAACTTCAATGGCATCTTGGCGATACGGCTTTTTATTTTGTAACTAACCGTTCGGCATCTTCTGATAAAGCGCAGTTTCAATCATACGATTATTTCGACGAAATAGAATTTAAAAACCTTCAAGGCATGGACCGCGTACACCCGGTTTTAGCTCTTCACAATTTTATTTACGCCAAACAAACTTTTGAAATAACGCCTTACGACTACAACCAATATTTACGCGAAACTTACGGCATTTTTATCTCCGACGAAAAAGTTTCTGAAATTCTCCGTAAATTTTCGTACGATGGGTTGGTTCAATACGACCCCGAATCGCAAACGGGACATATCGACCAAAAGATTTTTGATGTAATTGGTTGCAGCACAAAGGCTAAGGATTACGATTGTATTGATATTTATTCTAATGTAGCACACCGTGGCGACGTTAATGCTGTGTTTAATATCAAAGATTACAACCTTTCGATTTTTAATGTTTCGCCGTTTAGGTTAAGCAAAAGTTCAAACGTAATGGTAACACCCGACTCTGCTATCGTAATTGGCGACAGCTTGAATATCAAGTTTAACGGCAAAATCAGCGCAGGACTCACCGACTTTTATGGCAAAAAATTCGACTTTTCGTACGACAAGTTTACTGTATCAATTCCCGATGCCGACTCTATGGCGCTATTGGCTTACAACGAAGTGGATGGCAAGCTTAGAGTAGATTCGGTGCGAAGCGTGTTTGAGCATATCAAGGGTGTTTTGGAAATCGACTCGTCGTTTAACAAATCGGGCAAAGATAAATTTGAACACATGCCCAAACTTATTACAAACGATACTTCTTACGTGTATTACGACAAAATTACCAACGGAAAATACGACCGCGAAAAATTTCACATGACCGTGTTTCCGTTTGAGCTCGACAGTATGAACTACATATCGCTCAACGCCGTGCAAGCCAAGGGTTCGTTTGAATCAGGAATTTTCCCCGACCTTGACGTAACGCTCACCGTGCAGCCCGATATGTCGCTTGGATTTGTGATGCCTACGCCCGACGATGGTATGGAGCTATTTTCTGGCAAAGGTACGTATCACAACACCGTAACCCTCAACGGCAAAGGTCTCGGCGGCGATGGCGAAATCCAATACCTTACCGCTGTGGCTCGTGCCGAAAAATTCTTTTTCTATCCCGACTCTGTTACGGGTAATGTCAATTACCTTGATGTAAAGGCTGTTACCAAAGATCAAGTGGGTACTATTCCCGATGTTAAGAGCGATATTCCCGACCTTCATGCCGACACCGCACTTGTATTTTGGAAACCTGCCGAAGACCGTTTTTCTGCCACCACTAAAGACACCGCGTTTTCGCTTTACAACGGCGCTGCCAAATACAACGGCACTATCGATATCACTCCCGACAAAATGGGCGGCGAAGGCTTGCTACTATATGCTGGCACGGGATTATTCTCTAAAAAATTCGACATACACAACAAAACTTTCCGAGCCGACACTGCCACGTTCTGCTATTACGACCCGCAGCAACCCGGCGATTCTACAGGACACCTGTTCGCCTACAACTACAACGCCGATTTCAACGTAGACTCCACCGCTCAATGGGCACGATTTATTGCCGCCGACGATAGCGCCAAGGTGTTTTTCCCGCAACACAAATACAAACAAAAAACCCGTTTCTACTATTGGAGCATCAACAAAGATATGCTTCAATTTGGTTTAGACCTTCCCGACTACGACCAAAATATGATTGCCAAAACCGAAGAAGAATTTGAAAAAATCCGATACGTAAACGCCAAAGACGACCCCTTGCTCGGCGGTGTAACGCTCGTGAGCGACAAAGATACTCTCACTTATTCGGCATTTGGTTCGTCATACTCGCCTCAAGAGGGTATAATCAGCGTGCACGAACCGGGTGTAATCAACGTGGTGGACGCAAAAATCGACCCCTCAGGCTTGATTTCGGTGTATAAGGGCGGTTCGATAGGCAAATTCGACAACGCTCTCGTTACCTGCAACCAAGATTCGTTAATGCACAAAATCGTTAACACTTCGGTACGTATCCGCGACAAATATTACTTTAAAGCCGTTGGCGGACAATACGAATACAACAACCCAAAACAAGGTATCAACTACATCAAACTCGATTCGATGGAGGTGCGCAGAGTAAAACAAGACACCGCACAAACAGCTGAAAGAGTCCGCTGCACATTTGGTATAGGCACAGTGGCTGAATCAGAGCAATTTATGCTTAGTCCGCAATATATGTTTTCGGGTAAATACTCGTTTATGGGTAATATTCCGGGCATAAAATTCAACGGATATGCCTACATACGCCAAGAATGCGACAGTGCTATAATGCCGTTCCGTTTTGAAGGTAACATCAACCCCGACAGCATTGTGTTCCCGATTTCCGACCGCGTGGTAGATACTGCCCACGTAAGGCTCTACACAGGTTTCTTCTACAATCACGACAAAGAACAGCTTTATTCGCTCTTTATGGGACGTAAGATTGAAAACCGCGACGAACCCGTGTTGGAAGCTGGCAAAGGACTTTCGTACGCTATTAGAAACAACCAATATCAAGTGGCTTCGGCTAAAAAACTCGCCGACCCGTCGTACCCCGACAATTCTATTTCGCTATTTAGGGCATTATGCTTTGTTTCGGGCGAAGGAAATATTACCACCAACGTTAATTTAAATCCTGTACGCCTTGTTACCAAAGGCACTATGATGCACCAAAAAGAAAACAACAAGGTAACACTCAGCATGTTGCTGTCGCTCGATTTCTTTATCCGGCAAGATGTGATAAAAATGATGGCAGAAGCCCTCAACGAAGTGCCAGACGCAAAACCCGTTAATATGGCACAAGAGAACATCCGCAAGCGTTTGCAATATCTTATCGGCTTGGATAGTACGTCGAGAGTGCTTTCGGATTATTCGCTTTCGGGCTCAATTTCAAAAATGCCGGGTGAATTATCTAAAACCATTGTGCTCACCGACCTGAGAATGACATTCGACACTACTACACACTCTTACCGTTCTACTGGCGACATCGGCGTAGGTTTTATTGGCGGAACCATGATTAACCGCTATATGAAAGGTAACGTGGAAATTGTAAGAAACCGCAAAAAAGGCGACCAAATATCAATTTACCTGCAACCAAAACCCGGAACTTGGTATTACTATAACTACAAAGGTGGAACGATGTACTGCCTATCGAGCGACGAGGAGTTTAACAACAAAATCAATTACACCAAAGATAAAGAACGTATCTTAAAATACGACAAAAACGGTGAATATCAATTTGTTATAGGTAACGAGGCTGTTAAAAACAAATTTGTACGCTCGTTTACCCAAGATGTGCCTGTAGAACCCACGCCATCGGAGCAGGAAATCGACGATCAAAACAATATGGCTATGCAGGATACTCTCAACGTTGCCATTGACTCGCTCAACATTGCCACCGATTCGCTGAACATATCGCAACCGCAGCCCTCGCAACCTGCCCAACCGCAAGAAGAAGAATCTGACTTTGAGGAAGAACCGCAGCCCTCTCCTACCCCTGCTCCTCAACCTCAACCCGAAGAGTCTGACTTTGAGGAAGAACCGCAGCCAGAACCTCAACCTGAACCTCAACCTGAGCCTCAACCTGCTCCTCAGCCAGAGCCTGAACCCGAACCTGCTCCTCAACCCGAACCAGAACCTGCGCCTCAACCTGAACCAGAACCTGCGCCTCAACCTGAACCAGAACCTGCGCCTCAGCCTGAACCTGAGCCTGCGCCACAACCTTCAGACGAGGATGATTTTGAAGAACAAGACTTTATCGACAATTAAAAATGAAAGAAAACCTTCACATATTTTATGCACCTGATGCCGCCGAAAACGCCACTGTATACCTCAGCGACGAGGAGGCGGCTCATTGCTGCAAAGTGCTTAGACTTGCCACAGGCGACCATATCGCCATTGCCGACGGCAGGGGTACGGTATACAACGCTGTAATAACCGTTTGTTCAAAAAACACTTGCGCCGCACAAACAACCGACATTATTTCAGATATTTACCGTCGTAATTATTTCAACCATGTGGCAATTGCACCCACCAAAAATATCGACCGTTTTGAATGGTTTGTAGAAAAAGCGGTAGAATTTGGAGTTGACACAATCACCCCTCTCCTATGCGACCATAGCGAACGGAAAATACTCAAAACCGACAGATTAGAAAAAATTGCACTTTCGGCTTTTAAACAGAGTGGAAATGCAGTAGTTACCACTATCAATCCGCTCACTCCATTTGCCGATGTAATAAAAACAGTGACGAACGAAACCAAATTAATTGCACATTGCGAAGAGGGCGAAAAAACTTTTTTTTCAAACGCAGTTTTGCCGCACAGTAGGTCAATAACGTTAATTGGTCCTGAGGGCGATTTTTCTGACAAAGAAATATCCATGGCTCTATCTTCAGGATTTCGCCCCGTATCGCTCGGAAACACTCGATTAAGAACCGAAACTGCGGGCGTGGCAGTGTGCGCTTTTTTGGCTGCGTTAAACAATTAAGGATAACCGCGCCATTGCATCTTCCAAAAGCCTGCGCGGACACGCTGCATTGATTCTTTGAAAACCTTCGCCAGATTTGCCAAAGATTTTGCCGCTGTCGAGCCAGAGTTTTGATTTGTTTACAATTAAATCGTCTAATTCGGCAGCGGTGAAACCTAATTTTCTGAAATCTAACCAAACCAAATAGGTGGCTTCGTGGGTTATCATTCGCACATTTGGCATATAGGTTTCTACATAGTTTTTGATAAATTCCACATTGTTTTTTATATACTTAAAAACACCGTTAAACCACTCATCACCAAACTTATAGGCGGCAATGGTGGCTACAAGTCCCATAACGTTTAACTGACTGTAACCCGAGGCGTTGTATTCGTGACAATATTTTCGGCGGATTTGAGGATTTTTGATAAAGACGTGGGCAGTCTGCAATCCCGCAAGATTGAAGGTTTTTGACGGCGAGGTAAATGTGATGGTAATGTTCTCAAATTCAGGCTTTAAACTTGCAAAAATGTGATGTTTGCCCACAAAGGTGAAATCTTGATGAATTTCGTCGCTGAGTATCAAAACATTGTGTTTCAAGCATATTTCGCCTATTTTGATAAGTTCCTCTTTGCTCCAAACTCTCGACACGGGATTATGAGGATTGCAAAGAAGAAAAAGTTTTACATTATGGCTGACGATTTTGTTCTCAAAATCTTCAAAATCAATGTAATAGCGGTTGTCTTGTGGATTGTAAACCAAAGTATTGTCTACAAGTTTTCGATTGTTGTCTTCGATAACTTCCGAAAATGGATAATATACAGGTTGCTGAATCATTATGGCGTCGCCTTTTTCGGTTAACGCTTTAACAGCCACGGCAATAGCAAACACCACTCCGGGCGATTTTAGCATTTCTCGTTCCGAAAAATCATAATCGTATTTTCTATGAAAATAATCACGCACCACCTCGTAGTAAGGTGTCTGAGTTTCGCTGTAACCAAAAACTCCGTGATTAACAACATCTTGAATAGCGTCTAACACATAACTCGATGTTTTAAAATCCATATCCGCCACCCATAACGGCAGCACATCCGACGGCATTCTGCGCCGGTTGGCAAAGTCAAACTTCAATGAAAGCGTATCGCTGCGGTTTATGACTGTATCAAAATCTAAGTTTTTTTCCATTTTCTTCTTTTTTCGTAGTTAGTGATTAATTACATTTTCTAGTTCATTAATCAAATCGTCGGCGTTTTCTATTCCCACAGAAAGTCTTAAAACACAATCTGTTATGCCGTTCTTTAATCGAGTTTCTTCGGGAACGTCGGCGTGAGTTTGAGTAGAGGGATATGTTATCAAGGTTTCAACACCGCCGAGACTTTCGGCAAATTTTATGAGTTTCACTTTACCGAGAATTTGTTCCACAAGTGCCTTGTTTTCAACCTCAAAGGTTATCATCGAGCCGAATCCGCGAGCCTGACGTTTCATAATTTCATAACCCGGATGATTGGGCAGACCGGGATAGATTACACGGCGGATTTTGGGTTGATTTTCAAACCATTGCGCAATTTTGAAAGCGTTTGACTGCGCCTTGTCCATACGCACGGCGAGAGTTTTGATGCCACGCTCCACAAGCCACGAATCAAACGGCGCAAGTCCCGCACCGGTGGTCTTGATTAAGAAGCGCAGTTTTTCCTGAATATCAACACGTTTGGTAACAATGAAACCCGCCAAAGTGTCGTTGTGACCGCTTAAAAACTTGGTGCCGCTATGGATAACGACATCAGCACCAAGTTTCAAAGGATTTTGGAAATATGGCGACAAAAACGTGTTGTCAACGATTAACAGAAGATTGTGATTGTGAGCGATTTCGGCAGTTTTGGCAATATCGGTAACGTTCATCATAGGATTTGTGGGCGTTTCGATATACACGGCTTTGGTTTTGGGAGTGATAAGGTGGTTGAAGTCTGATTTGTAACATTCGGTATAACAGACCTTTACCCCTTTGTTTTTCAGCACATTGTCAAAGAGTCGGATGCTGCCGCCGTAGAGGTCGGAATCGGCGATAATTTCGTCGCCCTGATGAAAAATCTCCGACAGAAGCGCCACAGCCGCCATTCCGCTCGACAGCGCAAAAGCGTCGATTCCGCCTTCGAGTTGCGCCACAATTTTTTCAAGATGCTCTCTTGTAGGGTTTTGCAGACGGCTGTAATCAAATCCCGTTGACTGTCCGAGACCCGGATGTGCGTAAGTGGCAGTTTGAAAAATCGGGAAACTCACCGCGCCGTAGAATCTACAATCACCCTCGTCTTCCTCCAAATGAAGACATAATGTATCAGTTTTTCGTGCCATATTTTTAAGTGTTTTAAAAAAGCGACCCCTCATTGTTTTATCTCAAAACCTTTGGAGCCGCTTTAAAGAAAATGAATAAAAAAACTAATTGAATCGTTGCACCGCTACGGTGTAAATGTCTTCTATTAAGCGGATTCCGCCGGTGTAGCC
>JAEEGL015186834.1_pt1 | contig 17043 bp, 14 predicted proteins | sample 9134231 | NCBI WGS metagenome assembly JAEEGL01 (sample SAMN16246548, study PRJNA631951) | gut metagenome | biome: gut microbiome; feature: rumen; material: fiber-attached | host: Bos | place: Iran: Karaj | collected 2018-10
ACACCGCCGTTGTCTTCAACGTGACCAGCAACGAGCAGGTCATCCTCAACACCTGGTACGGTGGTGAGATGAAGAAGGGTATGTTCTCGATGATGAACTACTTCCTGCCGTTGAAGGGCATCGCTGCCATGCACTGCTCGGCCAACTGCGATATGAACGGTGAGAACACCGCCATCTTCTTCGGTCTGTCAGGCACTGGTAAGACCACCTTGAGCACCGATCCTAAGCGTAAACTCATCGGTGACGACGAGCACGGCTGGGACGACAACGGTATCTTCAACTTCGAGGGCGGTTGCTATGCCAAGGTCATCAACCTCGACAAGGAGGCTGAGCCCGACATCTACAACGCCATCCACCGCGATGCGCTGCTCGAGAACGTCACCGTCGATGAGAACGGCAAGATCGACTTCGCCGACAAGTCCGTCACCGAGAATACCCGTGTTTCTTATCCCATCGAGCACATCGACAAGATCGTCAAGAAGGTCCGCCCGATCTCTGCTGGTCCGGACGCGAAGGACGTTATCTTCCTGTCTGCTGATGCGTTCGGCGTTCTGCCTCCGGTTTCCATCCTGACTCCGGAACAGACGAAGTACTACTTCCTGTCTGGTTTCACCGCGAAGGTGGCTGGTACCGAACGTGGTATCACCGAGCCCACTCCGACGTTCTCTGCTTGCTCCGGTCAGGCGTTCCTGGAACTGCATCCGACCAAGTATGCGGAAGAGCTGGTCAAGAAGATGGAAAAAGTCGGCGCGAAGGCGTATCTGGTCAACACCGGGTGGAACGGCACTGGTAAGCGCATCTCCATCAAAGATACCCGCGGTATCATCGATGCGATCCTGGATGGCTCCATCAATAAGGCTCCTACCAAGGAGATCCCGTATTTCAACTTTGAAGTTCCGACCGAGCTGCCTGGTGTAGATCCGGCGATCCTCGACCCGCGCGACACCTATGCGGATGCCGCTGAGTGGGAAGTGAAGGCCAAGGATCTGGCTGGCCGCTTCATCAAGAACTTCGTGAAGTACACGAGCAACGATGCCGGCAAGGCTCTGGTAGCCGCTGGTCCGCAGCTGTAATCTTTACAGTCATAGCGTAACAAATCAAAACCTCAGGGTCTGTCTACCGGATCCTGAGGTTTTCTAAAGTCATTTGGAGGAAGTACATGGCGGATTATGAGCAGATGCTGCTGCAAGCCGAAGGGCTGTTGGATGGTAAGGACTGGTCTGTTACGACATTGAGCAACGCTTCAGCATTATTATATGACACATTGGAAGACCTGAACTGGGCAGGATTCTATCTGATGCGTGATGGAGAACTGCAGTTAGGTCCGTTCCAGGGTAAGGTCGCATGCACACATATCGCTGTGGGCAAGGGCGTCTGCGGTACAGCGGTCGCAGAGGATCAAGTGCAGCGTGTCTACGATGTGCATCAGTTTCCTGGGCATATCGCGTGTGACAGCGCATCAAATTCGGAGATCGTCATCCCGCTGCACGTTGGCGGCGAGGTGATCGGTGTCCTGGACATCGACAGCCCGCTGATCGGAAGATTCACTGAAGAAGATGAGAAGTATTTACGGCAGTTTGCTGCCATTCTGGAGAGGAGTTTGTCAGAATGAAAGTCGTTTCTGTTCTGCCGCTGAACGAACGGCATAAGGCTTTTTTGAGAAGCAAGGCCGATGCGGAATTCGTATTTAGTTCTTTTGAAGAAGTTAATGAAGAAGTGCTGGCTGACGCAGATGTGATCCTTGGCAATGTGCCTCCGCAGATGCTTGTCAACTGCAAGCATCTCAAACTGATGCAGCTCAACAGTGCCGGCACCGATGGATATACAGCGGAAGGCGTTCTGTCACCGGAGACGCGTTTGACCAATGCCACCGGTGCTTATGGTCTGGCCATTTCTGAGCATATGCTGGCCATGCTGATGATGCTGATGAAGAAGCTGGACAGATATCACGACCTACAGAAAGAAACCAAATGGGAGGATGCCGGAGGAGTCACCTCCATCTTTGGATCGACCACCTTGGTCTTGGGCCTTGGTGATATCGGGGGCGAATTTGCTTCTCGTATGAAGGCGTTGGGCAGCCATGTCATCGGGATCCGCCGTACGGGCGGTGAAAAACCTTCGTATGTGGATGAGATCGACACGACAGAAAACTTCATGAAGTATGTGCCGCAGGCGGATATCATCGCCATGAGCCTGCCAGGCACACCGGCCACCTATCATATCGTGGATCAGTCGGTCTTCCGGATGATGAAACCTGGCGCGTTTCTGTTGAATGTGGGCCGTGGTACCGCGATCGATCCAGCGGCTTTGTATGAAGCCTTGCAGAATGGCACTTTGGGCGGTGCCGGCATCGATGTCACGGAGCCGGAGCCTCTGCCGAAGGAAAGCCCTCTGTGGCAGTGCAAGAATCTGCTGATCACACCTCATATTTCCGGTGGTTTCCATCTGCCGGAGACGTTCGAGCGGATCGTGCGGATCTGCGGTGATAATCTGGAAGCATTGGAAAAGGGGATGCCGCTCAGGAACGAGGTCGACTTTACGACAGGGTACAGACGGCGTTAAGATCACATGCTGAGAACAGGAGGATCAGTCTACAGCATGTGTTGTAAGAAAGGGAATCCTAGTGAACTATTTGATTCGTAATGGCCGGATCCTGGATCCGTCAGTCAACCTTGACGCGGTGCTGGATCTGAGGGTCACAAATGGGATCGTGTCCGAGATCGGACCGTCCCTTATGCCACAAAATGAGGAGATCATCGATGCGCAAGGTCTTTGGGTGACGCCTGGTCTGATCGATCTGCACGTCCATTTCCGTGATCCTGGGCTGACATATAAAGAGACCATCGCGACCGGCATGCGAGCGGCTGTGGCAGGTGGTTTCACGACCGTGTGTGCCATGCCTAACACGAAGCCGGTCGTGGACAGCGTCGAAGTCGTGCGTTATATCAGGTCTGAAGCCGCCAAAACACCTGTTACGGATCTTAAGATCATCGGCGCGGTCACCCGTGGACAGAATGGAGAAGTTTTGGCAGATATCCAAGGAATGGCAGAGGAAGGGATCTGCGCTTTGTCCGAAGACGGGAAATCCGTGATGAACGCTGATCTCATGAAACAGGCCATGCTGCTAGCAAAAGATCTGGATCTGCCGATCTTCGATCACTGCGAAGACGCGAATCTGGCGCATGGCTGTGTATCGCCTTGTGCCGCGCAGGAAGCCTTGGGCTTGCCTGCTTTGGATCCGATCGCGGAAGAAGTGCTGACAGCCCGTGATATCCAATTGGCGGGCCTCACCGGCTGCCGGCTGCATATCTGCCATGTTTCGACGGCCAACAGTGCGGAGATCATCCGGGTGGCCAAGGCGCACGGCATTCCTGTAACGGCGGAAGTAGCGCCGCATCACTTCGCTCTGGACGATTCCGAGATCTGGAAGAATGATGCGAATTACAAGATGAATCCGCCGCTGCGTTCTTCAGAAGACGTTGCCGCCATGATCGTTGGGCTTCAGGATGGCACGCTGGATGCCATCGCGACGGATCATGCACCGCATCATGAGAATGAAAAGAATCTCGGCTTGGAGAAGAGCGCCAACGGGATCGTTGGTCTGGAGACATCGGTGCCGGTTTCAGTCACAGCTTTGGTAAAGACCGGTCTGTTGACACCGTTGGAACTTATCGATCGGATGAGTACCACGCCGGGACGGATCCTCGGCGGCGGCAAGGGTACGCTCCAGGTAGGCGCACAGGCAGATATCGCACTGATCGATGCGGATACCCCCTGGACCATCGACAAATCGAAGTTCGAGACGATGGGACGCAACACCCCGTTCCATGGATGGAGAGTGTATGGAAGGGTCCATACGACGATCTATAATGGCCAAATTGTTTATCAGGAAGGAAAGATACAAGTATGATCGATCGATTGATTGACAGGATCATGGAGCTCAAGAATCCTACGGTCGTAGGGCTGGATCCGCGTCTGGGAATGATCCCGGATCATGTAAAAGAAGCGGCATATGCTAAATACGGCAGGACACTGGAAGGCGCTTCCGAAGCTTTCCTTAAGTTCAATAAAGCGATCATCGATGCGGTCTGCGATCTGGTCCCGGCGGTCAAGCCGCAGATCGCCATGTACGAAACGCTAGGAGCCGCAGGCATGCAGGCTTTCATCGAGACGGTGCGTTACGCTAAGGAAAAAGGCATGATCGTCATCGGTGATATCAAGCGCAGCGATATCGCGTCTTCAGCGGAAGCTTACGCGACCGCCCATATCGGTGCTACTGATGTGGAGGGAGATACCTTCTCAGCGTTTGATGAGGATATGATCACGCTGAACCCGTACCTGGGTTCAGATTCCATCCAGCCGTTCTTTAAGACCATGCGGGCTTTCGATCGCGGTATGTTCGTTCTTTGCAAGACATCCAATCCCGGCGGTGGTGAATTCCAGGATCTGCTGGTCGACGGTATGCCTTTATATGAAAAGGTCGGTCTGCGGATCGAGGCATGGGGCGAAGAGTTCCGTGGGAAATACGGTTTCTCCGACGTTGGTGCTGTAGTCGGTGCGACCTATCCCGAGCAGGGCGTGCGTTTGCGTGCACTCCTGCCGCATACATTCTTCTTGGTACCGGGTTATGGAGCGCAGGGAGCGACGGCCCGGGATCTGGCGGGCTGCTTCAACGCGGACGGGATCGGCGCGATCGTCAATTCATCGCGCGGCATCATCGGTGCGTGGCAGAGTGCGAAATACAAAGAGCGTTTCACTCCTGAAGAATTTGCACTTGCCTCTCGAGCAGCGGTCATCGATATGCAGAAAGACTTGTGGGGAGCGCTGCACGCATGATCACGGATACATATACCATCATTTCACAAGAAGAACTCAGCCCTGGCATCTTCCAGATGGCCTTGTATGCCCCGCAGATGGCCCAGGAAGCCCTTCCGGGCCAATTCGTGGATATCTATTGCGCTTCGAAGGATAAACTCCTTCCGCGGCCCATCAGCCTGTTTGATGCGGATCCGGTGGAAGGGACATTATCTCTGATCTATGCTGTCGTAGGAAAAGGTACAGAAGAGATCTCTTCGATGGTCGAAGGCGATACCATCCGGGTGACAGGTCCTTTGGGACATGGTTTCCCTTTGGAACAAGCACGCAAGATGGAAGAAATCTTTTTGGTCGGCGGCGGCCTGGGTATTCCACCGATGTATCTGCTGGCACGTCGTCTTCATATCCTATATCCAGAGAAACCAATCCGTGTTTTTCTCGGTTTCCGCAGCGAGCCGTGGATCGGAGAGATCTTTACAGCTTTCGGCGAAGTGCTTCCGTCCAGTGATGACGGAGCCTGCGGTTTCAAAGGCACAGTCATCGATCGCATGAAAAACTACCTGGATACGGCGGATTCCGGTTCGCGAATCCTGTATGCCTGCGGTCCGATCCCCATGATGCGGGCGATCCAGCCTTTTGCGGCGGATCATGACATCGAGACCTGGTTCTCGTTGGAAGAGCGTATGGGATGTGGATTCGGAGCCTGTTATGGGTGCCCGGCAAGACTGCGCACAGAAGAGGGCGGTTCTGTACTGAAGCGTGTCTGCAAGGATGGACCTGTCTTTCCCGGAAAGGATGTGATCTTCGCATGAACATGAACATCGATTTCTGTGGGATCTCTATGAAGAATCCTCTGACGACAGCATCCGGTACATTCAACCCCAGAGCGCATGCAGATTTCTATGATCTTTCAACGCTGGGGGCAGTCACGGTAAAGGGTGTCGCATCTGCGCCATGGGAGGGAAATCCGACTCCGCGCATCGCGGAGGTCTATGGTGGAATGCTCAATTCCGTCGGACTTCAGAACCCCGGTGCTGAAGCCTGGATCCGCGAAGAACTGCCATTTCTGCAGCAGTACGATACACGGATCATCGTCAATCTCTGTGGTCACACACTGGAAGAGTACATGGAAGTGACTCGAATGTTCCAAGACGTCCCGGTCGATCTCTTCGAACTCAACATATCCTGCCCGAACGTTTCGGCAGGGGGGGTGACCTTCGGAACGGATCCGAAAATGGTAGAAAAGGTCGTTTCCAGCGTAAAAAAAGAAGCGGACAAGCCGCTGATCGTCAAATTGACGCCAAATGTGACCGATATCACCGAGATCGCCCGTGCTGCCGAAGCTGGCGGAGCGGATGCTTTGTCTTTGATCAATACACTGCTGGGCATGAAGATCGATATCTATCGACGCAAACCCGTGCTGGCCCGTACAGTAGGCGGTTTTTCCGGCCCGGCCATCAAACCCGTGGCGGTGCGCATGATATACCAGGTCGCTAAGGCTGTTGGCCTGCCGATCATTGGCATGGGCGGTGTGATGACAGGTGAGGATGTGGCCGAGTTCATCATGGCCGGCGCCTCCATGGTGGCCATCGGGACTGCAGCCTTGGTCGATCCTTCTGCACCTCCGCGCATCCTGCAGGAACTGGAAGCATTTTGTGCAAAGACCGGCGTGCAGGATATAAACGAGATCCGAGGGATCATTTGAAGCAGTAATTACATGGTAATATGTATTATGCTTTTCTGCCATGTAAAAAAGATCGACGATACATGGCATGATCCAATTCGAGTCAGTTACCATGTTAAAAATCGACATTTTTGTAAGTTTTTGCTTTATCAAAACATGGTAGGAAGAGCATCAGATTTTATACCATGAGAAAATGCGAAGAAACGCTGAAATATTACATGGCAAATGGTATACACAAAAAATCACCCCGTAGCTTTCGGAACGACTACGGGGTGATAGTTTGATAGTGAATAATACCATGTAACAGACTATTCGATTATGCTCGGATGTGCCTTCAGATATTTCGCCAGAGGACCCAGAATGACCCACAGCAGCAGGATCTCGATGGGCAGGGCAATGAGGTTCTTGGTGACACGTGGAATGAGGAGCCCATAAAAGCCTTTGCCCATCAAAATGGACAGCCACAGCGTATTCAATAAGATATTGATGATCAGGTTGGCCAGTGTTTTGGAAATGATACAGCGCCATACAGTGACATTGTTCTTATAGAAGCACAGGCCGTACAGGATGCCGCCCAGGATCGCGTTCAAGGTGAAGCCGAAGAAGAACGTGCCTGTGGGTTTGATGATGAAGCGGACGATGTCACCAACGCCGCCCATCAGTCCGGCACAGACCGGTCCGTAGAGCATACCGGAGAGTCCGGTGACCAAGAAGCCGAAGCCTACCTTCAACGTAGGTGTCAGCTGGAGGGAAAACTGATCGATGATCACGCTTATGGCCAAAAGCAGAGCCATTCCGGTGATCGTGCGTAATTTTTTCAACTCCTGGAGAGATCGTACCCATAAAGCAAGCAAAGCAGTACCTCCTCGCACTTCAACTGCACGGTGTGTGCAGGTACAACAAAAACAATAGTGACAGTATACTGGAAAAGAGCACGCTTTGCAAGTATGAAAGAAAGGAGCGTGCTCTTGATTTTCTGCTGATATCGTAGTATAATGAATTGGTTATGCTCTGGACTTTACTTCGTCTATCGTGGCATTCAATATCGCGCCGATCAGTTGTATCATGCTGATGAAATACAGCCAGATGATGATCACGATGATCTGTGAAATACCGCCGTAAATAGAAGTATAGGCCGACATGTTCGAGACAGAGGCCGACATCAGATGGCTGACCAGGAAACTGGCAACGGTCGCGAACAGGGCACCCACCCATACATTTTTGAACTTCAATGGTTTGGTGGGAATAAATCGGTACATGAACAGATATATGATGAACATCAGCAACAGCGGCAGCGCCAGTCGGATGATGGTGATCAGCTGTTCGTAATACCGGTCCAGACCAAAGTATCCGAAGGCGGCCTTACTCAAAGCTTCACCGAACAGGACCAGGGCAAAGAACAAAACGATCATGAAAGCGAATGCGATCGTATAAAAGAAAGAAATCAAGAAAATGAGAAGGAGCGGACGGGTCTCCACGGTCTGGTAGGCCATGTGGATGCCGTTCATGATGCCGCGCACGCTACGGGAAGCCGCATACAGGATGATGATGACGTACAGAACGTAAGAGCCTGTCGTACCGCGGTCCAGATTATCAAACACCGATACGATGATGTCCCTGGCGGCATCCGGGATGGAATGAAAGCTTTGGATGAGGGCGATGACGCCGTCCGCCGTGATCAGATTTGTACGGGTCAGCATCATACCGACCAGGGTGATCAGAGGGACCAGCGACATGATCATGTAAAACGTGATCTGTGCGGCATACGCGCCGACGCTGTCTTTGAACAGCCGGTACGTGAACCGGTAAATGAATGTGCGAAGCATCTGGTTTCCCTCCTTTCCTGCCATCATTATAAACCATTTATCACAAATCCGCAACAACATCCCATGGAGAGGACTTGTTATGCCTATCAATCTCACCCCCAATCTGCCGGATGCAGAACTGCTCAGGCAAGAAAACGTTTTTACCATGTCCATCGAACGGGCATTGCATCAGGATATCCGCCCGTTGGAGATCGCGATCCTCAATATCATGCCACTGAAGGAGCAGACAGAACTGCAGATCCTCAGGATGCTGGGCAATTCGCCGCTGCAGACGCATGTGACTTTTGTCAGCCTGGAAACACATGAGTCGACTCATGTCTCCAAAGAGCATATGGAAAAGCACTATGTACCGTTTTCTGAGATCAAACATCGTAAGTTCGATGGTATGATCATCACCGGAGCGCCGGTGGAGATGATGGAATTCGAAGAGGTGGATTACTGGCAGGAGTTATGTGAGATCATGGAGTGGACCAAGACCCACGTCACGTCCACCTACCATATCTGCTGGGGTGCTCAAGCGGCGCTGTACTATCACTACGGGATCCCAAAGAAGGTCCTGCCGCAGAAGATGTTCGGCGTTTTCAAGCACAACCGCACCGAGGAGAAGATCGATCTGCTGCGCGGTTTTGATGATGAGTTCCTGGCACCGCATTCCCGGCATACTTATACGCCCATAGAAGAAGTGCGCAAGATCCCTAACCTGAAGATCCTGTGCACGTCGGATATGGCGGGTGTTTATCTCGTCGTGTCCCGTGACAAGAAGCAGGTCTTCGTAATGGGCCACAGCGAATATGACGCGACCACGCTGCGGGATGAGTATGAGCGGGATCTTGGCAAAGGCCTGGACATCCAGATGCCCTATAACTATTTCCCGGGCGATGATCCCTCCCGCACACCGAAGAAGACCTGGCGCAGCCACGCCAATCTTTTGTATTCCAATTGGCTGAACTATTGGGTCTATCAAGAGACATTGTACGAATTAGAATAAGGAGCCTGTATAACACATGCCGAAACAGCAGAATTATGATGCCAACAGTATCGAGGTCCTGGAAGGACTGGAACCTGTCCGGAAACGTCCGGGCATGTACATCGGTTCCACCGGTACCCGAGGCTTGAACCACCTTATCTATGAGATCGTAGACAATTCCGTCGACGAGCATCTGGCCGGCTATTGCGACGCGATCCAGATCACGCTCAATCCTGATGGATCCTGCACGGTCAAAGACAATGGCCGCGGCATCCCGGTGGGACTGCACAAGAAAGGCCTTCCGGCTGTGCGTGTTGCGCTTACGACCCTGCATGCCGGCGGTAAGTTCGGCGACGGCGCTTACAAGACCAGCGGCGGTCTGCATGGTGTAGGTTCTTCAGCGGTCAACGCATTGTCCGAATGGTTCGATGTAGAGATCTCCCAGGATGGGTTCGTGCATCATGATCGTTACCAGAAGGGCAGACCCGTCATCAAACTGGAAGACAAGATGCTGCCCAAGATCCGGAAAACCAGAGAACATGGTACGAAGATCACATTCAAACCGGATCCCACCATTTTCGAGAAGACCCGTTTCCGGGAAAGCGACGTGGAGCACCGTCTGCACGAGATCGCATATCTGAATCCCGGCCTTACCATCACATTCCAGGACAACCGGCCGGATTCACTGGACCATGCCTTCAAGATCTTCTACGAGCCCGGCGGGATCGTGGATTATATCAAGCAACAGAACCGTAATACCCAGGCCATTTGCGAGCCCATCCATTTCAGCGGTTCCGCTGAGGGCATCGAGGTCGAAGCGGTCCTCCAATATACCGAGGAATTCCATGAGAACATCTCGGGCTACTGCAATACTATCTACAACTCCGAAGGCGGGACCCATATCACCGGTTTTAAGACTGCACTAACGACGATATTGAACCAGTATGCCAGAGGCATCGGGGTCCTGAAAGAAAAGGATGATAATTTCTCTGGGACTGATGTGCGTACAGGCCTTACGGCGATCGTTTCCATCAAGCATCCGGACCCGCGTTTCGAGGGCCAGACCAAGACCAAACTGGACAATCCGGACGCGGCCAAAGTCGTGACCAAGATCACGGTCGAGCAGCTGACACTATACTTCGACCGTAATCTGGAAGAACTGAAGCTCATTCTGTCCTGCGCGGAAAAAGCTGCAAAGATCCGTAAAACGGAAGAGCGCTCCAAAGCCAATCTGCTGACGGTCAAGAAGTTTTCCTTCGATTCCAACGGAAAACTGGCCAACTGTGAATCAAGGGATCCGAAGCGCTGCGAGATCTTCATCGTGGAAGGTAATTCCGCCGGCGGTTCCGCGAAATCCGCCAGGGACCGCAGCTTCCAGGCCATCCTGCCGGTCCGCGGCAAAGTCCTGAACGTGGAAAAAGCTTCCATGGACAAGATCCTGGCCAACGAGGAGATCCGCACCATGATCTATGCGTTCGGCTGCGGGTTCTCTGAAGGCTATGGCAACAATTTCGATATCTCTAAATTGAAATACGACAAGATCATCATCGCGACGGATGCGGATATCGATGGCTGCCACATCGATACGCTCGTGCTGACGCTGTTCTACCGTCTCATGCCGGAGCTGATCACGGAAGGTCATGTCTATCTGGCTACACCGCCGCTGTACAAGGCCATCCCGTCCCGCGGACAGGAAGAATATTTGTACGATGATGCTGCGCTGGAGGCTTATCGCAAGGAGCATAAGAGCGGTTCCTTCAAACTGCAGCGCTATAAAGGTCTGGGTGAGATGAGTGCAGATCAATTGTGGGAGACCACGATGGACCCGCGCACCCGGATCCTGAAGCGTGTCAGTATCGATGATGCCGCCCTCGCGACGGAGACTACAGCCATGCTCATGGGTACCGATGTCGGCGCCCGCAAAGACTTTATCTATCAGAACGCCAATATGGCGGAATTAGATATTTGACTATGAGGTAAAACATGCCAAACGATAATGATGAGCAGTTGACATTCGATGATCTGGACCGTCAGGAGCCAGACAGAAAGAAGAGCGCGCGCAAGCGCAAAACTGCCAAAGTCCTGGAGGAGATCCAGGAGAAGATCATAGACGTGGAGTTTTCTGATGTTATGCGTAAAAGCTACATCGATTATTCCATGTCGGTCATCACAGCCCGCGCGCTGCCCGACGTCCGCGACGGTTTGAAACCCGTCCAGCGCCGTATCATCTACGATATGCAGGAACTGGGTACGACTTCTGACAAGCCGTACCGTAAAGTAGCCCGTGTCGTAGGCGATACCATGGGTAAATATCATCCCCATGGCGACAGCTCCCTGGAAGGCGCGCTGGTAGTCATGGCGCAGGACTGGAAGCAGATGGAGCCTTTGGTCGATGGTCATGGTAATTTTGGTTCCATCGAGGGCGATGAAGCCGCGGCATCCCGATACATCGAATGCCGCCTCACCAAATATGCAGAAGACGTGCTGCTGTCCGACATCAAAGAGAACACCATCGATATGGTAGCCAACTACGATGAAGAGCTTACGGAACCGTCTGTGCTTCCCTGCAAACTGCCGCATCTCCTGATCAATGGATCCGAGGGCATCGCCGTCGGTATGGCCACATCCATGCCCACCCACAACACCGCCGAAGTCATCGATGCGGCCATCTGGTACCTGGATCATGAAAAGGATGCTACGATCGATGGCATCATGGAGATCCTGCCGGGACCTGATTTCCCGACCGGCGGCATCATCAGCAACAAAGCTGATCTGAAAGAGATCTATACGACTGGTACAGGCCGCATCAAGGTGCGCGGCAAGGTCACCGTGGAGCAGGAAAAGGGTGGAAAAGAGCGACTGGTCATTACCGAGATCCCGTATCCTATGATCGGCGACGGCATCGGCAAATTCCTGCAGTCGGTGGCGGATCTGGTGGAGAACAAGACCTTGACCGAGATCGTGGATATCTCCAATCAATCTTCCAAAGAGGGGATCCGCATCGTCCTGGATCTGCGCAAAGGCGCCGATACGGAGCAGATCGAGAACATCCTCTACAAGAAAACGCGCCTGGAGGATACCTTTGGCTGCAATTTCCTGGCCATCAGCCATGGACGGCCGGAGACCATGAGCATCCTGGATATCTACCGGGAATACACTGCCTTCCAGTACGAGATCCATACCCGCCTGTTCGAAAATCTTCTGAAGAAGGCAGACCGTCGCCGTGAGATCGATGAAGGCCTTTTGAAAGCCATCGACGTGGTGGATACGATCGTGGAAGTCCTGCGTGGTTCTCGTACGGTCGCACAGGCCAGAGAATGCCTGATGACCGGTAATATAGAAGGCATCCGCTTCAAGACGGAAGAAGCTAGAATGCAGGCTCAGACTTTACGGTTCACCGAAGTGCAGGCGCAAAGCATCCTTGAACTGCGCTTGGCCCGTCTGGTCGGCCTGGAGATCGAACAGATCCAGGAAGACTACGACAAGATCGTAAAAAATATCAATCGATATAAAAAACTCCTGGGCAGCCGCGCCGCCATGCGCGGAGAGATCAAGAAAGAACTGGAAGGGTTCAAGGCGAAATACGGCCGTCCGCGCCGCACCGAGATCACCGACGCGAAAGAGATCGTGATCAAGGAGAAGCCTGAGGAGATCCTGCCCGTTTGGGTCCTGATCGATCGATTCCATTATATGCGCGCAGTCAGCGAAGCCATTTTCGACAAGAACAAGGAACAGCTTGAGGCGGAGCACAAATATATCTTCCATGCACAGACCGATCAGCGGCTGATCGCTTTCACCGATACAGGCAAAGCCCACACCATCAAGGTCAAGGATATTCCTTATGGCCGTCTGAAGGACAAGGGCACGCCGATCGACAATATCTCCGGACACGACAGTAAGACCGAGAACATCATTGCCATACTGCCGCTGGTACCGGAGCAGGAACTGGTCTTCGTTTCGTCCGACGGTTACGTCAAGCGCGTCTCCATGCAGGAATTCGACGTGTCCCGCCGTACGATCGATTCCACCAAGCTGTCACCGAAGGCCACGGTCGTCTATGTGGCTCCCTATGATGGCAAACGTACGTTGATGCTGACCTCGGCCAACCGGTTCGGGATCCGCTTCCAACAGGAAGAGATACCGGTCCAGGGCAAGACGGCCCGCGGCGCTATAGGTCTGAAACTCGAAGAGGGCGATCATATCGAAGAAGTTTCCGACAACGGTCTGATCCGCCTGAGCAAACGCGGAGGAAAGGGGAAAAAGCGATAATGAACGATTATAACATGATCGGCGCGCGTCTGCGTGAACTGCGCGAGACCTGCGATTACACCATCGAAGAATTGGCAGAAGAATTTCACATCGATCCGGAAGTGTACGCTTCCTACGAGGAAAATGGCAAGGACATCCCCATCAGCCTGATCTATGAGATCGCCAACAAGTTCAAGGTCGATTTCACAGAGATCGTGACCGGAACGCCCGGCCGCCTGAACACGTATCATGTGATCCGCCGCGGCCATGGCAAGATCGTCAACCGCAATCCGGAATATCATTTTGAAGACCTGGCGTACCGTTATGCGGACAAGGTCATGCAGCCGCTTCTGGTCACGTTGGATCCGGACGATACGCCGGCAAAACTGATCGAGCACAGCGGCCAGGAATTCAATATGGTGCTGGAGGGTACGGTCATCGTGACCCTGGGCGATAAGGAATTTGTTCTGGAGCCCGGAGATTCAATTTACTTCAATCCTACGATCCCGCATGGTCAGCGCTGCGGTGGAACTACCAAAGCACGCTTCCTAACTGTCATTGCAGAGTAATATAACTGTTGAGAGGTCATTCATTTGAACTACTTACTGAATCGATTCCTTCCTCAGATCGAATTTGAAAGCTATGAGGAATTTAAAGAAAAGTTCACGATCAATGTGCCGGAGGATTTCAATTTCGGTTATGATGTGGTCGATGCCTGGGCCGATGCGGAGCCTGAAAAACGCGCTTTGGTCTGGGTCAACGAAGAGGGTGAAGAGCACATCTTTACCTTCACGGATATCAAAGCCATGTCCAACCAGGTGGCGCATTTTTTCCGCAGCCTGGGTCTGAGGAAAGGCGATGTGGTGATGATGATCCAGCGCCGCCGCTGGGAGTACTGGATCTGCGCCACTGCGCTGCATAAGCTTGGCGTCATCCTCATCCCGGCCACGCTGCAGCTGACCAAAAAGGATATCGTATACCGCGGTAACGCCGCGGAAGTCAAGGCGGTCGTCTGCGTGGATGATAGTTTTGTCATCAGTCAGATGGAAGCAGCGGCGCCTGAGATCCCGTCTCTGAAGAACAAGATCCTGGTAGGCGCTCCGCGTGAAGGCTGGCTGGATCTGCACGCGGAAATGGCAAAGTTCCCCACGGAATTCGCGCGTCCGACGGATGATCAGGCGACCAAGTGGAACGACATCATGCTGGTCTATTTCACCAGCGGTACCACGGGGATGCCCAAACTGGTCCAGCATAATTTCGCTCACCCGCTGGGACACATCGTTACCGCGAAGTATTGGCAGCATGTGGAAGAGAACAAGCTGCACATGAGTGTTTCCGACTCCGGCTGGGCCAAATTCGGCTGGGGGAAGATCTACGGACAGTGGATCTGCGGCGCGACGATCTTCTGCTTTGATATGATCGGTAAATTCGATCCGAAGAAGCTGCTGCGCAAGGTGGAGCAGTACAAGGTCACTACGTTCTGCGTACCGCCTACGATGTATCGTTTCATGCTGCAGGAGGATCTTTCACAATTCGATCTGTCCAGCCTGCATCACTGCGCAACGGCCGGTGAACCGCTGAATCCCGAAGTCGTCAAGCAGTGGAAGGAGAAGGTCGGCCATCAGATCTACGAAGGCTTCGGCCAGTCCGAAGGTCCTGTTCTGATCGCTAACTTCGGCAGTGAGTGGTTCGAGCCCATCCAGGGGTCCACAGGCAAGCCTAATCCGTTGTTCGATATCCAGCTCATCGATGCCTATGGAGAGCCTTGTGAAGATGGTGAAGAAGGTTCTTTGACTATCATGGATGTCAAGCATCACCCGCCGGTCGGCCTGTTTACAGGATATTACAAATCTCCGGAGCAGACGGAGGAGAAACTGGGCGGTATCGGCTATAATACGGGCGACGTCCTTTGGCGCGATAGCGATGGATATTATCGGTTCGTCGGGCGAAATGATGACGTTATCAAATGTTCCGGATATCGCATCGGCCCCTTTGAAGTCGAATCAGCACTGATCGCGCATCCGGCAGTAGTCGAGTGCGCCATCACAGGTGTCCCGGATCCCATCCGCGGTCAGGTCGTAAAGGCTACGATCGTTCTGGCGAAAGGGTATGAGGGGACACCAGAACTCACGAAGGAGCTGCAGAACCACGTCAAGAAGCTCACGGCTCCCTACAAGTATCCGCGTGTCGTCGAATATGTACAGGAACTGCCAAAAACAGTCGGCGGAAAGATCAAACGTGCTGAGATCCGCAAGGCGGATGAGGAAGCACATCAAGCGTAAGTGCCGTTCCGGGTATGATCTAAACAAGATCATGCCCGGTTTTTTGTATTCTGATATTGACAAAGAGTGACACATTTGATATGATATTCCAGAATCCCGACTAAAAAAGTCGGAAATATAAATCAAACAAGTTATCACATAGAAAGGAGCGGCAATGAAGATCTCAACCAAAGGGCAGTACAGTCTGAAAGCCATGGTCGATCTGGCATTGAACAGCGAGAACAACCTGCAGACCATCTCTCAGATCGCCGAGCGGACGCAGATCTCAGAAACATATCTGGAACAGCTGCTTCCAAAGCTGCGTAATGCCGGCTTGGTCGAAAGTATTCGCGGCGCACAGGGCGGCTATCGACTGGCAAAGCCGTTGGACCAGATCACGGCCGGCGAGATCCTGCGGGCCGGCGAGGGGGATCTGATCCCCGTGGAATGCGCGGCTACTTCCGCGGATCTTACGTGTCCCAATGAGGAGACCTGCGTCACCAAATACGTCTGGAAACGTATCACAGAAAGCATCAATGAGGCGGTGGACGGCATCACGCTGGCAGATCTCAAAGAGCTTCACAAATAAAAAGGAGACTGTTATGGAACAACGATTTGTATACGCGGATCATTCCGCTACGACGGGTGTACGTCCTGAGGTCCTGGAGGCTATGCTCCCATACCTGAAAGAAGAGTATGGCAACCCTTCCAGCATCTACAAGAAGGCACGCTCTGCCAAGGAAGCGCTCGAGAAGGCCAGAGATCAGGTCGCGAAGGCGATCGGCGCCAGGAACGCGACGGAGGTCTTCTTTACCGGCAGCGGCACAGAGGCTGATAACTGGGCTTTGAAGGGTATCTTCGAGGCTTATGGCAATAAAGGGAACCACATCATTACGACTGCGGTGGAACACCATGCGATCCTGCACACCTGCGACTATCTGGAAAAGGTACGCGGCGCCAAGATCACCTATCTTCCTGTCGATGCGGAAGGTTTCGTAAAACTGGACGAGTTGGAAAAAGCGATCACGAATGAGACCATCCTGGTCTCCATCATCGCCGCCAACAACGAGATCGGGACGATCAATCCCATCGAGGACATCTCCCGAATCTGCCATGAGAAGGGTGTCCTGCTGCATATCGACGCGGTCCAGGCCATCGGCAATATCCCGATCGACGTGGAAGCCATGGGCATCGACCTGCTGTCCATCAGCGCGCATAAATTCTACGCGCCGAAGGGTGTAG
>JAEEGL010584968.1_pt1 | contig 17042 bp, 19 predicted proteins | sample 9134231 | NCBI WGS metagenome assembly JAEEGL01 (sample SAMN16246548, study PRJNA631951) | gut metagenome | biome: gut microbiome; feature: rumen; material: fiber-attached | host: Bos | place: Iran: Karaj | collected 2018-10
AAGTCAGACCCGTGAAAAGTGGCAAAGAAGGTCAGACCTGTTTTGCAGTTGTGGCTGCGGGTGTGCCAAGGGGAAAATGGTAGAATATTCAGCCTGGACATGAGCGGAGAAATGCACATGCGGAGACGGAATGAGGTATTCGGCTGCATACCCCACGGGCGCGGAGCGTTGTCATGAAACGGATCACTTCTCTCGGCAAGGCGCTTCGCGTGCTCAACTTCTACCGTTGGGCGTTTGGTGATTTGACCGAGCCGGACTCCGACATCGGCATGCTCGCCGAATATCTGGTGGGCGACATCCTCGGCTGCCTGCCGCCTGCACGCAAGGAACGGGCACCCTACGATCTCGTCATGAAGGACGGCACGACGATCGAGGTAAAGGCGGTCACGCACAAATACTGCAAGAAAGGCTGTAAACCCTATTATCGCTGGGACATCAAGACCCAGAAGCAATGCATAAAGGGCAACCGTCCGATTGCCGACATCTGGTTCTTCCTCATGGCCGACTTCCCCCAGAGTGCATCTCGCTCGCCTCTGGCATTTCAGGCATTCGATCTCCGGCATTGGACTTGCTTTTCCGCCACGGGCGAAACGATTCGCGCGCTCAACCGCACGGGCTACATGACCGAATCGGCACTTCGTGGTGTCGGCCTCGCGCCGTTTCCGCTCGCGAAATTGACGCCGTCGATGCGCATGTCGCTCAAGGCGTGCGGACGCTTGGCAGAGACGAGTAAGGAGTTGGGGCCCGGCGCGTGAAAAGAGGTCAGCAACTGTTTTTGCTCGGATGATGGGAACGCGCGTGCCGCGGTCGAGTTCTCGGATAGCTCGGCGCATGTGAAATGAAGGTTGAAGCTGAAAGGTTTGTTGACGGGGTGAAGGCGGCGGGCGTGGAGTTCTTCGCCGGCGTGCCTGATTCGCTATTGAAGAGCTTCTGCGCGTATGTGACGGACACGTGCGGGGAGAACCACGTGATCGTTGCGAACGAAGGCGGTGCGGTGGGATTGGCGGTGGGGCATTAACTGAATGCTGTGGTGATTTACTGGGCAATCAAGTATGATCCTGTTGTTCCCCAGAAGTGAGGTGGAAACGTCGTGCGGTACGGGTACGTATGGCTGCCCCCTTTAGTCTTGTAATGATGCAGACAATCAAACCTAGTGAGAAAGACGCTGATGGGGCGAATCTTCAATCACTCCTTTCTTCCAAGAAGGAGGGGATGAATATATCTCCAGAGACAAGCCAGCGAATCAAGAATATGGGTTTGCTTTGTGCGTGCCTCGTTGTTGGCATTCATGTTGATTGGTATCCTGATTCTGGAAGTGTCGGCTGGTTTTTTCACCATGTAATAAGAAGGGGTGTTTGCCTTATTGCTGTACCCTATTTCTTTATCGTGTCGGGTTTCTTTCTGGCTAAGCATTTTGACGAGACGAATTGGTGGAGTACGGAAGTTAAAAAGCGGCTAAGAACCCTCGTCATCCCCTTTTACGTTTGTACGGTATTGTATATTTTGTTAACAACACCATTGGCCATTGTGGCAGATCGTCTTGCCGGAAGAAGTTTTGGAACAAATCTAGTTTGGATGCACGATTGGCTGTGGACGCTTGGCCTGGATTTTACAAAACCCACGATGACGCCACTTTGGTATGTTAGATGGTTGGTTGTTTTGGTTGTAATGAGTTGCGCCCTCAAAGTGTTGGTCAAAAGGCTAAGGTATGTTTTTCTTGCTGGTTTGGCTGTTTTAGGTTTAGCTTGCGAGTGTATGCCACAAGGACTTCTCTATGATGTGCTCACTGAGGGGATGTATCCTAACTGTGGACCGGCGTTAGGTACGTTTTACTTCTCATTAGGAATCTTCCTCCAGATGGAGCGCGTCAAAATTAGAATGTCCAGCTGGATGTCCATGATTAATCTTGTGTGTGTTATGTTGCTGGTGGCGGGTATCTGTTGTGTGGATAACGATCAGTTGAATCGAGTTTTACTTCTAGCGACAGTGCCTGTGTTTCTTCTTTGGGTCTATTGCAACATGCCAAGTTTCAAAGTGTCAAATCGAATAACAAGCTTGACTTTCCCTATATACCTGGTCCATGGTCCACTCATTCTCTATTTAGGACTCGTAGTCAAACGGCTTCAGATTGGCAAGTTGCCGCAATCGCTGGCCATATATTGCGGTGCGGTTCTTGGCAGTATAATTTTGTCTTTAATGCTCAAAAAGTATACGCCAAGATTTGCAGCTATTATCTTTGGCGGTCGTTGATCACTTGATTGTTCTTGATACACCTCTGCACCATGTCACCTAAAACACGAATAGTCGTCAATACGCTAGCTTCATATTGTCGGTCAATATTCGCTATTGGCTTTGGGCTGTTTAGTGTTCGCTGGGTTCTTGAAGTTCTTGGGGTTGCAGAATATGGACTCTTTACGTTGATTGGGTCGCTGATTGCGTTCATTTCATTTCTTAACAACATTCTTGGAATCAGTGTCGCTCGGTATTATGCATACGCCATTGGTGAAGCGGACATTAAGGGAAAGACTGGATATGAAAATTTGTCCAGATGGTTTAATACAGCCCTGTCGATTCATCTGTGCGTTCCGATCTTGCTGATTGTAATCGGTTATCCGCTAGCGGTGTTCGCGATCCGCCATTGGTTGAAAATTCCGGCAGGACGTGTGGAAACATGCATCTGGGTGTTTCGGATTTCCCTTGTAACCGCATTTGTCAGCATGTCTTCCGTCCCGTTCATAGCAATGTATACGGCACGACAGCTGATAAGCGTATTATCCTTTTTTGGCATCGGAGCCACTTTCCTGAATTTTGTTTTTGCCTTTGCTCTGTTTTATGTGGGGACGGACAAGCTATTGACATACGCGGTCTTTATGATGATCGTCAATGCAGGAATCCCTCTGGTGCAGATACTCTGGGCTTTCGCTCAGTTTAAAGAGTGTCGCATTCGCTTGACATATTGGGGGGACTGGAAACGTCTGAGATCCTTACTCTCATTTGCGGGTTGGACGACTTTTGGGTTCGGTGGATATACGTTTGGGCATCAGGGGAATGTGGTCTTGACAAATCAGTTTTTTGGATCGGCAATGAATGCTTCATACGGTATTGCCGCGCAATTAACCAATCATACAGGCGCCTTGTCAAATGCGTTAATGGGAGCGATGGCTCCTGTCATTACTTCGTGCGAAGGTTCAGGAGACCGCCAACGGACGATCCGACTTGCGCTACGATCCGGGCGGATAGGGGGGTTTCTATTGATCCTATTTGGGGTGCCATTATTGTTGGAACTTCCTGAGGTGATTCGGTTATGGCTTGGCAAGTTGCCGGAGTGCGTGGTGCCGATTTGTTCGGTTGCCCTTTGCAGTGCAATTGTGAGTAAATTAACCCTCGGCCACCAGATGGCCATGAATGCATCTGGGAAGATTGCCCTTTGGCAGTTCTTTGAGGGGACGATCCTGGCGGCGATGGTTGGTTTTGGTTTTATATTTATCTTGAGTGGGTTTGGGTCTCTGTCGGCTGCCTTAGGGTGCTTGTGCAGCTCGATTGTGAGCGCAGGGACGGTACTTATTTTTTGCCATATGAGGCTGAACATGAACATCAGTTTGTGGTTCCAGCATGTAGCGGGGCCAATTGCAGCCATAACGATTGTTACCATACTCTTTGCCGGAATGTCGGTCTGGTTATTGCCCCCGTCGTTCTTGCGGATACTTGTAACCACTGCTTGTTCCTTGGCGATTATGTTGCCTTTGGGATGGTTGATTATATTGGAAGACGCGGACCGGGATATGGTCAAGGTAAAGTTACATGCTGTAATCGGTCATATCCTCCGAAGGTGAGAGAGATTGAGACGGGGAACCTTCCAGCCAAAGAAAGGCAACATGTGATGAAGAAGCAGCTTCTTCTTGTGCTGGAGGCTGTCCAGATGAACGGTGCCGTAAAAGGCTGGTGGGGATATCTTAGCGCCTTGAACCGGGATGAATGGGATGTCGATTTGTTTTTGTTTGACACGACTCTTCATGATGGACTCAAAATCCCGGATGGGGTCAATGTTCTGCCAGAGGACATACATTGCGTGATTGAGCGTGTTGGATTGGGCGCGGCAGTCAAATATGCATTGAAAAGAGGACGGATCGACTTGGCGATAAAGCGTGTTGTCTATAGCCTTCTACAACGTCGCTTCTCATTTTTCAAGAAGTGGAACCTTGCGAGGCCGGCAAAACGGCAATCCAAATATTATGATGTGGCAATTGGCAGTTCACAAGGCATCTCATGGGAATATGTGGCACGAAAGGTCGATGCGGAAGTGAAGTTGGTGTGGATAGATACTGATGTTCGCAGTGATTTCTGGGCTCCCTATTGGAATCATTTCAAGAAGTACGTTGATGAAGTGTCTGGCGTCGTCTGCGTCAGCAAGGCTCTGGGTGAGCAGGTGCGACAGGACAACCCGCAGTGGAGGGAAAAGATATTTGCTCTCAACTATGTGATTGATGTCGATTCAATCGTACGGCAAAGTCGGGAGAGTTGCCCTTGCCCTGTTCAAGAAAGGCGGTACCGCCTGGTTACCGTTGGGCGATACAGCCCAGAACAGAAAGGACAACATCTGATTCCTGCAATTGCGGAGAATCTTAAAAAGGTCAACATTGATTTCGAATGGTATGTCATTGCTCCGGGTTGTACCGCTTATAGGGAGAGTATTGATGCTGAATTACAACGGCGAGGTGTGAAAGATTGTGTCTTTGTGACCGAGGGCATGGATAATCCGTTCCCGATCGTCAGGTCTGCAGATATCTCAGTTCAGCCTTCGTTATTTGAGGGGTTTGGTTTGACGGTTTCAGAAGCGTTGGTTCTGGGCACCTATGTTGTTGCGTCTGACATTCCTCCTTTCCGTGAGCAGATTGTATCAGAAGACATCGGGTTGCTGGTGAAGCCTATAGATGTAGTTTCGTTTACGGAAGCTATACTCATGGCTTTGAAGCGGGTCAAGAATGGTCTGACCTGTAAGACTTATCAAACTCCCTACAGTCGGGCAAATACATACCGACAGTTCGAAGAGATTTTGGTATCTGTTGAAAACGAGTAGGTTTAACAAAGATGAAGATTGCGCTGATAGGTACAACCCTTTTTCGCCAAGGGGCTGAGTTTGTGTTGGCTGCCCTCGCGCGAGGGTTGGCGGAGCATGGCCATGATGTGACGGTTGTGCTGTCGAAGTACCAGACCGATTGGCAACAAGCACATCCTGACTGGATTCCCTTTGAGCTTGGCAAAGGCATCCATCTGATTATTCAATCGAAGCGGCGTGCACGTGAAAGTGTCTTCAGTTTTCGTCATATCTTGAAAGCCGGTAATTATGATGTGGTAATGTGCCATTCGGGTCAATACACATATCCACTTGTTCTGGCATCCTTCGGCTTGAAGAACCGTCCGGTATTGATACATGTTGAACATGCAAGTGGCGTGGGCACTACGGAAGATGGCAGGATGATGAATCCGCATTTTTCGATATTAACATGGTTGAAGAATAAGCTCAAGAGTCGTGTTGACGCACAGTTTACCGTCAGCGAAGGAACGGCTGATGCAATTTCACGCATGACCGGGTATCCTCGGTCGCGCATCTACACCGTCTACAATCCCGTTGTCGATGAGGTCTACAAAACCAAGTTGGCACAGGAAGCGCGTCATCCATGGCTAAAGGACAAGGCGTTCCCTGTCATTGTAGCTGCGGGTGCATTCTGTTCGTTTAAAAATCATACATTACTCTTCCAAGCTTTCGCGGATGTCATTAAGCGGGTGTCTGCTCGCCTAATTGTATTTGGAGAGGGTGGAATGCGCAAGGATTATGAGCAGATAATCCAGGGCCTCGGTATATCGGAGTTTGTTTCACTCCCTGGATTTACAGATAACCTTCCGGCCGAACTCAAGCAAGCTGATTGCTTTGTTGTCTCCTCAAAGATCGAGTCTTTCTCCGTTGTACTGGTTGAGGCGTTAGCCGCGGGTGTGCCAGTTGTTTCAACGAATTGTCCTTACGGACCTCCTGAGATATTAAAGAACGGCAAGTACGGAATTCTTGTTGAGAATGGAAGCGCTACCACATTAGCTGATGGAATCGCGAAAGTTTTGTCGGGGCATGGTATTTCCGCACCTCCGGAAGCAGTTGAGCCATTTACAGTTGAAGCAACGGTCAAGCGGTATGAAGAATCAATAAAAAGGGTATGTGAAAATGCTTCTTATGTCCGGGAAAATGCGACATGACTAATAATCTTGGATGGTGTCTGTGTCTCTGCAGGCGTGGAAATTATGTGGAAAACTTAGTGCAACACGATACGAATCGTGGTATAATGTTAATCAAATCTAAGGGAAATTAGATGTTTGGAAACAATGGAAGTCGAATAGCTTCGTGGTTGATAAAGTTCATGCCAACATCGCGCTGGCATGGCTTTAAGCGGTTTTTGCTACGGAAGATAGGCGGTATACAAATAGGCGAGCGGACTACAATATTTAGTGGAGCAAAGTTTGTCGGTCGTTATATAAAAATTGGATCAGACTGCCATATAGGAACGGGATGTGTGATTTGTGGCCTTGCTCCTGACGCTTGGATTTCAATCGGAGACTGGTGTTCGCTTGGCCCAGATGTGTTTATGACCACTGGTACACATGATTCGTCCATAGATCCTCGCCATAACAAGAATGGGTGTCAGGCACCTATAACGATTGGCCGGAATTGTGGCCTTTCTGTTAGATGTATGATTATGGCTGGAGTGACCATTGGCGATTATTGTCAGATATCTCCTGGCATTGTGATTTCACGCAACATCAAGAGCCGCACCATCGTGGCACCGGCGATTTTGCGTTATTTTCATACGGAACAAACTTGATGGATACGAGCCTGCCAATTTTGCATTCAGGAAGGATTTGATCCATGATAAAAAAATTCAAAAACATCAAAGTTACAGGGGTGAGTCTCGTGCTGCCTCAGAAAGAAATCAACATTTTTGATGAGCTGCAGTACTATGGCAATAGCGAAAAGAAAGCTGAACGCGCCCACAAGATGGCTGGGTTCTGGAAGCGGCGCGTCGCTGATCCTGACGTTACATCTGCCGACTTGGGCCTTCAAGCAGCGGAGAATCTTCTCGCTGCAATGAAACTGGACAAGATGACGATTGAAGCGATGGTACTTGTTGTACAGCAGCCGGACTATCAAGGTCCGTGTACGTCGTATTCAGTACATCGGCGATTAGGTCTTCACAAAGATTGTTATGTGACAGACATCGTCCAAGGATGTGTTGGCTGGTGCTTTGGCTTACTCACGGCATTTCAGATGGTTGCAAGTGGGGCATATAAATCGGTATTGCTTATTAATGGCGACACGCCGGCGCGTGGGCTGCAGCCGAGCGATCGTATAAATGCCCCGCTATTTGGCGACGCAGGTTGTGCTACGCTTATAGAGTTCTGCGAGGGAGCGTCTGAGACCGTTTTTAATCTAGAGACGTTTTCAGAGGATTACGAGGCAATCGTTTCTATCTTCACTGGACTGGGTGGACGTGCAAATTTTGACATTCGAAAGCAGGAAGATGTCAGAAAATTGACCGAGACATTTGAAACGAACAACGGCCGTAAGGCATGCCTTGCCGAGGGATACATGGACGGGGCTGCGGTTTTTGAGTTTTCCACACAGAGAGCTCCGGAAAACATCAAAGCATTGATGGCTGATGTCGGAACGGCGCCGGAGTCTTACGACCTTCTTGCGTTGCATCAGGCAAACAAGCAGATTGTCCAGACAGTAGGTGGCAATGCTGGATTTTCGCTCGACAAGGTGCCATTCTCTGGTTTTGAAAATTTCGGTAACAACACGATGTGTTCTATCCCGGCTACTCTTCTTCAGGAAAAAGGCTATGTCTTGAGAAAGGGCGGTTCAGTTCGTGCTTTGGCTTGTGGCTTCGGTAATGGGCTTGTCGTCTGTTCGATTGATTTGTTACTATCTGGGCTCAAGTGCGCGGATGTTAAAACTTATGTAAAGCCCGCCGACCACAAGACGAGTGAGGAATGGATTGCCTACTGGCGTGAGAAATTCATAAATACCTGATTTGTACTGGATTGAAAAATTAGTACTTTGATTGAAAAAACACAAAAAGAAAGGAAGACGAAAATGACAAAAGAAGATTTCTTGACCGAGATGCAGGATGTCCTGCAGACCGATACTGAGTTGACCATGGAGACGGTTCTTGAGGAGCTGGACGAATGGGACTCTCTATCCATGATGGCTACAATGGCGTTCTTAGACAAGAACTTCGGCGTCAAGATCAAGATTGCTGACATCAAGACACTTGCCACAATTGGCGATATTGCGACGAAGGCAGGGGTATGATAAGTTTCACGTCAGACCAACGTTTTATAGTCACAGGCGCATCGTCAGGCATCGGCGAAGGCGTTGCCTTGCTGTTGAACGAACTTGGTGCGACAGTCATTGGCATAGGACGCAACCAGAAACGGCTTGAAGGGATGAAGGCAAAAGCAAAGCATCCTGAGAATATGTTCTTTGAGCAGAAGGACCTTGCTGAGGACATCCCTAGCCTTCCTGCGTATGTAAAGGCGCTCAAGGAAAAGTATGGCAAGTTCCAGGGGATGGCTTGTTGTGCGGGATTGAGTGGAATAATGCCGTTGCGCGCAGTTGACTACGATGAAATGCAGAAGATGTTTGCCGTGAACTATTTCGCTCATGTCTTCATGGTGAAGGGATTTGCGGATAAGCGCAACAACAATGGCGCTGGTAGCGCAATCGTCTGTATCGCTTCCCGGGGAGGAGTTCGGACTGATCCGGGCATGACATCCTATGCAGGAACAAAAGGTGCGCTTATCGCCACAATGCAATCGATCGCTAAGGAACTGGCACCCACTGGAGTGCGTGTGAATTGTGTTTCTCCTGCACTTATTCAAACGAATATGGCCGATGAAACTTCGCGTCAGTATGCGGAAGGCAAGTATCCTATGGGCCTTGGTAAGGTGTCGGATGTCGCCAACATGATCGTCTATTTGCTTGCTGAACAATCGCGCTGGATATCTGGTCAGAACTATGTCATAGATTGCGGTATGGCCTAATGTAACCAGATTTGCTTTTAACTGGTATTGACATGGGAGAAGACATCCGCCTATTTGACGAAACGACTTTGGACGATGCTTTGAGCGTCGTTCGTGATCGTTTTAACGAATCGGCTTGTCACCAAGTTCGTAAACTGCTGACCAACCCGTTGCGCTGTATTTGTCCAGATGTTGGGGATGTCGCCTACGAGAGAAATCAGCCCGTTGTATTTCAGGCAGCCGTGCCTCGGCGAGGATATGTGTGTGACAAGCCATTCCTTGGCATTGCTGGTGGATTGTTAGCGTCAAAGAAAGGAACTTCGCCTGTCTTATTGATCAGTCTTATGGAGAAAACCAACGCACCGCGACATGGAAGTGTGGTCGTTTTTGGGAATACGGCGATTCCTGTCAGCATGAAACTGAACAGGATGCTCGGAGTTGATGGTGTGGGGTGTCATTCTTGCGGAATTGTACGGTTCTCTGTATTAAGATGGGGAGGATTTGTCAACTTCTGCCTTCATGGACGGTTACCGTCTTTTCTTGTTCATTTTGTGAATTGGGTGGGAACTCTTTCAAATCTATTATTCTATCGAAGAATTCGAAGTAATACGGTTGGATCCCGTCTTGATTCATTTGATCAAGAATTATTTGATACATTCTGGGCGGCATATTTGAAGACAAATGATGGCGTTGTCCTGTCACGTACTTCAAAGGAACTTGAGTGGCTGTTTGCTGATGATCTGCCAAGTGGGCGTAATGTATTGTTAGTGCGTAAGAACGGCGATTGTTTGTGCGGATATATCGTATTAAGAGCAAAGGATATTGGCCGTACACGCTGGATGGTTGCGGACTGGATAGCCCTTGGTAATGACAAAGCTGTTTTGTCCGACCTACTTCGGGACGCTGTATGTTTTTTACGGAAGGTTCCCAGGGCTGCGTTTCTTGAGTGTATAGGATTCCGCATGGATATGCAAGATATCATACATAGACACTTACCTTTCTCACGTTTGGCACCAAACAATTCTACAAACTATAAAGCCCATACCCCTGAAATGAAGAAAGCACTTGAGTCTGCGAGTTTGTCTGGATGGTTTTTTGGGCCATATGACGGAGATCGGTGCATGACTGGGAGTTACTAGTTGTAGTGAGGACAATTTTATTGGTATTATTTAATTCTCAAAAAGACAAGGTTTAAAGATGACGCGTGAGAACTTCCTAGTTGAAATGCAGGATATCCTGCAGACAGAAGAGGTGTTGTCAGCAGATACCGTACTTACGGATCTTGCGGAATGGGATTCGCTTGCAATGATGGCGATAGTAGCGTTTCTTGATAAAAACTTCGGGATAGATGTAGGATTGAAAGACTTCAAAGAGATTAACACAATGGCCGACTTAATGACCAAGGCGGGGTTGTGATGTTTAGATGTTGAAAGGGTGGGGAATGGACTGGATACGTTAACCTCCCATTTCTCCTCTCCTGCAAATTTCTCCAATTCCAATTTCCAACTTCTCAATATCTATGTCCCGTTCAACATTCAAACACGCTCGCATAACCGGTATCACGGCGGTGGTGCCGGAGAGGAGCATCGACATCAATGACGAGATCGAGTTCTTCAACAACGACAAGGTGTTGCTGGAGCGCAACAAGAAGATACTTGGATTGGGGACGCGGCATGTCGTAGAAGACGGGACTGCGGTTTCAGATTTGCTGTCTGCCGCCGCCGCCCGGCTGTTTGAAGACGTGAAATGCGACCGGTCGACCGTTGACGCCCTGATTGTCGTGACCTCGTCCCCGGACTACCACTATCCGGCTACTGCGTGCATCTTGCAGCACCGGCTGGGGCTTTCCGAGGAGTGCTCCTGCTTTGACCTTGGAGGGTTGGCGTGCTCCGCGTATGTCCACGGGATGTGGCTCGCGCATTCGCTCGTGGAAAGCGGCGCGGTACGGCACTGCCTCGTGTTGGCCGGAGACATTACAAGCACGCATTCCGACCGCCGGAACCGCAACTCCAACATGCTCTTCGGAGATGCCGGGACGGCAACGCTCGTCGAGAGGACGGAGGATGCATGCCCCGCCTGGTTCATTACGGGCACGCGTGGTTCCGGATGGGATACCTTGATTGCCCCCGCCGGGGGGTACGCCCTGCCTGTCCGAGGCGACATTGCCGACCTTGAGGTCAAGGACGAGACGGGCAATGTCTGGCGCATGTACGATGACATCATGAAGGGGATGAGCGTGTTCAAGTTCACGACGGACGTTGGCCCCAGGGGAATTGCCGACATCCTGGCGATGTCCGGCAAGACGAAGGACGACGTGGATTATTTTGCCATCCACCAGGCAAACCGGCAGATCGTCCGCACGGTCGCGAACTTCGCCGGACTCCCCAAGGACAAGTTCTCGGCAGACGCCTTTGCGAAGTACGGCAACTGCGGCGCGGCGGCCGTTACCATGGAGCTCGTCAACCGTCTGGAGCGCGGCGCGCTGAAGGACGTCTGCCTCGCAACGTTCGGCGTCGGCCTTTCGTGGGGCTTTGCGCTCCTCGACCTGTCGCAGGCTTCCTTCGGCGGCGTGGGACTGTACAAGGCGCCGTCCGACCGGCCCACGCGGGCGGAGACGGTCAAAAAGTGGATAGACTACTATCGGGGTGGCAATGCTTAAGGGCAAGACAGCTTTCATCACCGGCACGAACCGCGGACTCGGCCGCGCATTTGTGGAGGAGTTCGCAAAGAACGGCGCGAACGTCATTGCGCACGCACGAAGGGAGACGCCGGAATTCGCGTCCGCCTGCGCCGACGTGGCGAAGAGGCATGGCGTGACGGTGACGCCGGTGTCCTTCGACATGACGGATTCGGAGGGCATGAAGAAGGCCGTCCGCGCGGTCATCTCCGGGAAGACGCCCGTCAACGTGCTCGTGAACAGCGCGGGCGTTGCGCATGGCGGCTTTTTCCAGATGACGCCGATCTCGAAGATCCGCGAGGTGTTTGACGTCAACTTCTTCGCGCATGTCGAGCTGACGCAGTTGCTGTTGCGGTGGATCGCCAAATGCGGAAACGGAAGCATCGTGAACATCGCCTCCATCTCCGGCATCGACCTCAAGGTCGGGAACTGCGCATACGGGGTCTCGAAGGCGGCCATGATCGCCTTCACGAAGACGCTTGCCGCGGAGTGCGGGCCCCTCGGGGTCCGGGTCAATGCGATATGCCCCGGCCTGTCGGCGACGGACATGGGGGCGCAGATGGAGGAAAAGGCCGGGCGCGAGATGATTGCGCGGAGCGCCATGAACCGGCTTGCGGAACCGGAGGAGATCGCCCGCGCGGCGGTGTTCCTCGCTTCCGACGACGCCTCCTTCGTGAACGGGCAGATCCTCAGCGTAGACGGAGGGCGGGCGTGATGCTGGACTGCAGGGAGATGCGGAAGGACATCCTCAAGATGGCCCTGGCCGCCAAGCGAGAGGGCGGACATCTCGGGGGATCGCTTTCCGCCGTTGAGATCCTCGCCGCGCTCTATGGAGGCGCGATGCGTTTTGACCCGAAGTCGCCGGCGGACGAGACGCGTGACCGATTCATCTTCAGCAAGGGACATGGCGTGATGGCGCAGTATGCGGCGTACCGCCAGATCGGGCTCTTGACGGAGGAGCAGATCCTCACGTACAAGCAGTCGGGCAGCGTCGTGACGGCGCATCCCTCGCTGAATCCGGATCTTGGCGTGGAGTTTTCCTCCGGCAGCCTCGGACAGGGGCTTTCGCAGGGCGTTGGGGTGGCGTTGGCGCTCAAGCGAAAGGGAAACCTCGCCTCGCGGGTGTTTGTCCTGCTGGGGGATGGCGAATGTGACGAAGGGTCCGTCTGGGAGGCCGCAATGGCGGCCGCCAGCTACAGGCTGGGCAATCTCGTGGCGATTGTGGACAAGAACGGGTTGCAATACGACGGCGACACGGAGAAGGTTCTCGCGCTTGACGACCTCGCGGCGAAATGGTCGGCGTTCGGATGGGACGCCGTCGATGTCGACGGGCATGACGTCGCCAAGTTGCTTGAGGCGTTTTCTACGAGAGGCGACAAGCCGCTGGCGGTCATCGCCCACACGGTGAAGGGGAAGGGCGTCTCCTTCATGGAGAATGCCCCCGCCTGGCATCATTCAATCCTCACGCAGCGGCAGTTTGACCAGGCCATGGCGGAACTGGAGGGTGCGAGATGATGGACTTCACCCCAGTCAACGTCCGGACATGGTCCATGCTCGGCACGTGCGGCGCGTTCGGGCAGGCGGCAATGTGCCTTCCCGAAATCGACGACCGCATTGTTGTGTTGACGTCCGATCTCTGCACGTTTTCCGGACTTGACCGCTTCAAGGCGAAGTTCCCGGACCGGCTCTACAACCTGGGCATCGCGGAGCAGAACATGGTCGGCGTGGCCGCGGGATTCGCGAAGGAGGGCTTCATCCCCTTCGCCACGACGTATGCCACCTTCGCCTCCATGCGCTGCGCGGATCAAGTCAAGGTGAACATGGGCTATATGGGATTCCCGATCAAGCTCGTCGGCTTGACCGCCGGATCGGCGGTCGGGTCCCTTGGCGCCACGCACATGAGCTTTGAGGACATCGCCGTCATGCGGGCGATTCCAAACGTCGTGGTGATCTCGCCTGCGGATTGCACGGCCGCCGTCAAGGCGACGATTGCGGCGGCCCGGTGCGAGCGGCCGGTCTATCTCCGCCTTTCGGGAGGCATGAACAATCCCGTCGTGTACAAAGGCGATTTCGAGTTCGAGATCGGCAAGGCCATCGTCTTGCGCGAGGGAACGGACGTCGCCTTGGTCGCCACGGGCGGCATGGTCTCGCCATCCCTCAAGGCGGCGGGGATCCTGCAGGAACATGGCGTGTCGGCCACGGTGGTCGACATGCACACCATCAAGCCACTTGACGGGGAGGTGCTTGACAGGGTGTTCGCAACGCACAGGCTGGTGGTGACGGTGGAGGAGCATTTCGTCGCCGGCGGGCTGGGCGGCGCGGTCGCGGAGTACAGGGCGGACAAGCCGGATGCGCCGCGCCAGGTGCTCATCGGCGTGCCGAATGATTCCCAGAAGGCCGGGACGCAGGCGCATCTGCTCGACATGTTCGGCCTTACGGCGGAGAAGGTTGCGGCGCGCGTCGCGGCTGAGTGGGAGACTGTGAAAAAGGAGAACAGCTAATGAACAACACCGAGAAGTACACGCAGGCGTTCATGGATGCGTTCGGCATCGACGCGGAGACTGCGAAGACGCTCAAGTTCCAGCAGATCCCGGCCTGGGACTCCGTGGGGCACATGGGACTCGTCGCCCAGCTCGAGGAGCAGTTCGGGATCATGATGGAGCCAGACGACATCGTGGACTTGAACAGCTACGAAAAAGGCAGGGAAATGCTCACGTCAAAGTACAACGTCGATTTCGGAGCATGATCGAACCGTTGTTCAGTCTTGATTTCAAGGGAACGGCCGTCATCGCGGATGGCGGCCGAACCGTCGGCTATGCGGAGCTGAAACGCCTCTCCGACGAATGGGCGGCGAACGTTCCGCCCCGCTCGCTCGCGTTCCTGCTCGTCGGGAACAATCTTGATTCCCTCGTTGCGTATGTCGCGTGCCTGAACCACGGAATCGTACCGTTGATGCTCGACGCGCACATTGATGGGCAGCTGCTGCAACGCTTCAAGGATATCTATCGGCCTGATTTCATCTGGAGGCCGGGTAGTGAAGGGTATGTGCTGGAGGAAGGACAAAGGACAGAGGACATAGGACAAAGGGTGCTTTATGATGAGCTTGCCTTGTTGCTCACCACATCGGGATCGACGGGGTCGCCGAAGCTGGTAAGGCAGAGCTATAAGAATATCAAGGCGAATACGGCGAGTATAGTTGAATACTTGAAGCTTGATTCTACGGAACGCCCGATCACGACGCTCCCGATGAACTACACGTATGGACTTTCCATCATCAATTCGCATTTGGCCGTTGGCGCAACGATTCTGCTCACCGAGAAGAGCGTCATGCAGAGGGAGTTCTGGAACTTCTTCACGGAACAGGGCGCGACGAGCTTCGGCGGCGTTCCGTACACCTACGAGATGCTGGACAAGTTGATGTTCTTCCGCCGCAAGCTGCCGAGCCTCCGCACACTGACGCAGGCGGGCGGAAAGATCCTTCCCGCACTTCATCGGAAGTTCGCCGAATACGCGCAACGGGAGGAGAAGAGCTTCGTGGTCATGTATGGCCAATGCGAGGCGACTGCGCGCATGTCGTACCTGCCGCCCGAACGGGCGCTGGACAAGGTCGGCAGCATGGGCGTCGCGATCCCCGGCGGCAGGTTCTCGCTCATTGACGTCGACGGGAAGGAGATTGTCGATCCCGAGGTCACGGGGGAGCTCGTCTACGAGGGCGCGAACGTCACATTGGGCTATGCGGAATGCGCCGAAGACCTCTCGAAGGGGGATGAACGCGGGGGACGGCTCGTTACGGGCGACATGGCGAAGCGCGACGCAGAGGGGTTCTACTACGTGGTGGGACGCAAGAAGCGCTTCCTGAAGATATTCGGAAACCGCGTCAACCTTGATGAGACCGAACGCCTGATCAAGGACCGTTTCCCCGACATGGACTGCGCCTGCGGCGGCGTGGACGACAAGATGAAGATTTTCGTGACGGGAGGGGGCCGGGAGAGGGAAATCCAGGATTTTGTGGCCGAGAAGACGCACCTCAATTTTACGGCCTTCGACGTCGTGCCGATCAATTCAATCCCCAAGAACGCCAGCGGGAAGACGCTGTATTCGGAACTGCCCCAATGAGCGAGATTTACGACATCAAGGGCGGGCGTTATGAGCGCGAGGTCCTGCCGAGCTGCGCCGACACCGAGTTTGACATGGTGCGGGAAGGTTGGTATTTTGCCGACCGCACGTTGAAAGTCACCATACAGCTAGCAAAGGTGACGGCAGACCTCAAGCGCCTGCAGAGACTTCCGGTCGTCGAGGCGTCGGACTACACGGAGGACATCTTCAGGATCGCACACGAAAGTTTCACGCGCGACCGCCGCTTCCACGTCGCGCCAAAGTGCGATCAGGCCATCAGCGCGGTTGTCCTCCGGCGCTGGGTTGACGAACTCGGCCCGTCGCTTGTGTGCCTGTACCATGAGAAGCCAATCGGCTTCTTGAACATGAGGGGGAATTTCGTCCATCTGGCGGCGGTGGAGGCGAAGTACCGCGTGACGGGGGCGGCCATGGGACTGTACGCGCGGGCGATTGAGTGTGCGGGCGAACGCGGGTACAAGACCCTGGACGGGAGAATCAGCTCCCTCAACACGCCGGTGATGAATCTTTACGCCTCGTTCGGGGCCGTTTTCTCGGATCCGGAGGACGTATTCTTGAGGAAACTGCCATGACGTTGGAAGATTTGTTTCAGCTTGATCCGTATTCTCTGCCGTCGTCAGAGAAGGAATCCGCTCTTTGCGACATCCTTTCGCGGAGAACCGACTACCATTATCAGAATTGCCCTGAATACCGGGCAATACTCGATAAGCTCGGCTATCAGCCCGAAACGCGAAACGCGAAACTGAAAACCCTTCCCTTCATCCCCGTTCGACTGTTCAAGATGTTCGAGCTCCGGTCTGTCCCGAAGGAGCGAATCGTCAAGACGTTGACGTCGAGTGGGACGAGCGGGCAGGCGGTCTCGCGCATTTTCCTCGATGCCGACAACGTGCGCAACCAGACGAAGGCCCTGAACGCCATCATTTCCTCCTTCATCGGCAAGGGGCGGCTGCCGCTCCTGCTGCTTGACACGGAGATGATCAAGAAGGACCGGTCCATGTACTCGGCGCGGGGCGCCGGCATCATCGGATTTTCCATCTTCGGACGCGACAGCACGTTCGCGCTGGACGCCGACATGAAGATCGACGTGGCGAAGGTTGCGGCGTTTTTCGAGAAACACGCGGGCGAGCCGATCCTCATGTTCGGCTACACCTACATGATCTGG
>JAEEGL012586501.1_pt1 | contig 17042 bp, 9 predicted proteins | sample 9134231 | NCBI WGS metagenome assembly JAEEGL01 (sample SAMN16246548, study PRJNA631951) | gut metagenome | biome: gut microbiome; feature: rumen; material: fiber-attached | host: Bos | place: Iran: Karaj | collected 2018-10
AAGCCAAGCGTGCCTGGGGATATTATAGATTTAGATGGTCATGTGCTTGGACGGCATCGCGGAATAGAACATTACACGGTGGGTCAGCGCCGTGGACTTGGTGTTGCGGTAAATTATCCGGTTTATGTTCATTCAATTGAGGCAAAGAATAATGTTGTAGTTGTTGCGCCAAACGAGGCTATTAATTCAAATGTTCTGCTTGCAGATGATTTTGTTTGGCCGGCAGGAGTAGAGCCATCAGAAAGCTTTGATGCCATGGTGAAAATAAGACTGGCAAGTAAGCCTGCAGCAGCACATATTGAGCGTTATGTTTGTGATGAAGAAGAAGCTGCTAAGTATCGCGGACAGCCATGGAAAATAACCTTTGAGCAGCCACAGCGCGCGGTAGCACCGGGCCAGTCAGCTGTGCTTTATAAGGACGGCGTCATCGTGGGCGGCGGTATTATTTATAAGGCTTTTACAGTTTAAGTAATTTTTCGGCGTTTTTGTGGAAAATCATTTCGCGTTCTTCGTCTGTTAAGTCCAGTCGGTTGAAGCGTTCGAGTTCGCCTTCGTGATCCCACATCGGGAAATCAGATGCAAAAAGGAATTTCTCTACACCGTGCTTGCGGATTATAGCGTTTGCTTTTTCAACAGGCAGCCATTCGAGTGTACTTGAAGTATCAAAGTAAACATCTTCGCCGGCAAGATATTCCATGGATTTATCCCATTCAGTGTAGCCGCCAAAGTGGGCTGCAATCAGAGTGAGTTTTGGATGTTTTTTATGAAGATTTAAAATTCGCTGTGGGCCTGAAAAATCATAACGATAATCTCCGGCATGCATAATCAAAGGAAGTTCAAGATCTGTCATAACGTCATAAACGGCGTCCATGCGGGTAGCGTCAATCTGGAACTTTTGAAAATCCGAATGCAACTTAATGCCGCGAAGGCCTGCAGCTTTTATTCTATGAAGTTCAGCTTCAAAATTATCATAATCAGGATGCATTGTACCAAAGCCAATAAATTCCGGATGTTCCTCGCACTGTTCTATTATAAAATTATTTGAAGGTTCAACCTGCATGGCTTTGGTTGCAACAGGAAGAACTACATATTTTGAAACTCCGATTTTTGAACCGCTTTCAAGAAGTTCTTCCGGGCTTCCGTGATATTTCATTGGATAGTTATAAAAGTCGCCGACACTTTTAGAAGCTTTTTCAGCAATTTTTGCAGGATATATGTGGCAGTGAAAATCAATTATCATAATGATTGAAAGAATAATGATTTAAGGAGTGTTAGTCAAATAATCTTTAAATTCCGGATATTCTTCAACAAAAGCTTTAGCTGTTTCAACATAATCATCCCAGTTTGAATAAAAAAGAGGAACCATTCCGGGAATTAAGGCAAGATCTGTAACGTTCAGATAATCATATTTAATGTCATGTTCATCAAAATATTCAGAAACACTTTCGACATTGTTATAAAGAACATAGCCTAAAAAGTTTGAGCAGATAAAAGAGTTTTCAGGCTTATCTTTATCTAAATCAATTTTGCGATTTTTCTTTGAATAGAAAGGATATTTTCTGTTTCCGAATTTCTGGTATTTTGATGGAGTAAAAAATTTCTGCTGAATAAAAAATACACCAAGTTTTACAGCCTCAAAAGAATTATATTTTAACTTTGTGCTTGCAGCATATTTTTCTATAAATTTTTTTGTATTTTCATATTCTTCCGGTGTGACTTTTAATGCATAAGTAATCTGCTCGGATTTTGTAGGGTCACAGTTTTTCATGTATTTGTTATCTTTTGGATGCTGGCATTCTTCCGGAGCAAGCTGATATTTACCGCCAAAGGTTAAGCCGTAGTAATTATCATCAAGTGAAAAATTAATTGAAGAATGACTTAATTCCGGAAGATCATCTGTTTTTGTGATAGCTATTCCGCCTTTAAGAAGATTTGCAATGTAAAAAGGATTTTTATATTCCGGATTATAGAGTCTGAAAAAAATGTATTTGTAATTGTCGCCAAGATCGTCAGAAAAATTTATATCGCGGGCAAAAATATAATGGTCTTCGGTTTCAAAAAAATCTCGTTCTATAGCTTTTGTTGATTTACAGCCTTGAAGAAAGAGAAGAAGAATTGAAAAAATTGAAAGTATAATTTTACGGAGTTTTTTAGACATTGATTTCCAGCTTTTTACCAGTCGGCTGATACTGATAATATCTTACGCCGGCTGCGTTCATAAGACGCTTTGATGCTTCAACAGAAGGTGTACCATCATATTTATTGTCTGCATAAACTACAGTTTTAATTCCACTTTGAATTATAGCTTTTGCACATTCGTTGCAGGGGAAAAGAGTAACGTAAATTTTACAGCCCTCAAGAGAACCGCCACGATAATTCAAAATAGCATTAAGTTCGCTGTGTGTAACATAAGCATATTTTGTATCAAGGGTATCTCCTTCGCGTGCCCATGGAAATTCATCATCTGAACAGCCGCGTGGAAATCCGTTATAACCCATTGAAAGGATTTTGTTATCTTCATTTACAATACAGGCACCAACCTGTGAATTAGGATCTTTTGAACGGAAGCTTGCAAGTTTTGCAACAGCCATAAAATATTCATCCCATGAAATATAATCAGCACGTTTCTTGATAATCTGTCCCATGTTTTTCCTCTTTGCGTAGACCTATTATTTCAAAAAATCTAAAAACTTACAATGTATTATAAAACATTATCAAATCTGTCGGTGTAAATTGAAAACAGAGCGGCAGTTGGTGTGTCATTAATTTTAAAGCCGCAGAAAGAAAATTTTCTTCCCTGTTTGCGTGCTTCTTTAGCTGCACAATTGATTGCATCGTAAGTTGCAAGAATTGGTCTGTGATATTGTTTGGTTTTAGATTCAGTTTTTATAGCGATATCAATATCTTTTGAAAGTGAAATTTCTGTCATGCGGTCATTGTTTCCGCCGGTGCCAATTACAATATCGCCGTAATGTACACCAATACCGATTGTAATCTGCGGCATACCACGGCGGGCAAATTCCTGGCGGAGTTCTATCATCTGCTCCTGCATTTCGATTGCACAGTTGAGGGCAGATTCGGCACTGTCCGGGAAGATGGCAATAATTCCGTCTCCAAGATATTTTTCTATAATTCCATTGTATTTACGGATAAGTGGCGCTACACGACGAAGGTAAGAATTAAGCATATCAAAAACTTGAATAGGAACAAGCTTTTCTGAAGTAGAAGTAAAGTTTCGGATGTCGGCAGAAAGAACAGCAGCTTTGGAAATTTTGTATTCGCCAAGTGTGATTTCTGTTATATCTTTTTTGCAGAGAAGTTCAAGGAATTCTTTTGGAACAAAGCGGTAATAAGCCTGGTTTGTTTCGTGAAGATAATCGTTTAATTCAAAAACTTTCATGTAATTTTTGTTCTGTACATAAGCCAGAATGATAATCTGGAAAAGTGCAAATTGAACAAAAGCCGGAGTGAGGAAGCTGTGATTATGCATAAAAGCAACATGATGAATCAAAAGAATATCACAGGTAGCGCCTAGTGCAACTACAACAAGAGAAAGAATAGACATGGTTGAAATAAAATCTCGTTCTTTAAAAATGCTGATAATAAACAATATGGCATCAATAACAATTACTATGTACATGTAAACCTGCATAAAAGGAACCGCTCTATTTGCAAGGTAAATTGGCAGAGTCCAGTCAAGAATGAAGAAAACAAAACTTGGAGCGGCAATAAGAAGAGCAGGAATCTTGCGGTACATAAATCTGTTCAGTGTATCCATATATAAAGTGATAAAGCCCGGAATAAAGAACAAAGAAATGTATTCAATCCTGATCATAATAGAAAAAGGAAAATTCGGGAAAACCACTTTTAAAATCGGGAAATCTGAAGTTGCCAGTCGTGAGAATAGAGAAAGAATAAGCAGCGAAAGATACAGGGTTGATTTGTCTTTTTTCATAAAATAATTGATAAGACAATAAGCAGAAATCATTAAAAGAATTCCGGTAAAAATTGCGTGCTTAGACAATGTGCTTGAGTGATAATTCTGATAAGCATTTTTTTCATAAAGTGTAAGCTTTCCGCGAAGGCCGCCTTTTCTGTAAAAATTATTTGAAACAAAAATAGTAATAAGTACATTTCCGGAAGCATCCGGAATAAAAGAAGCGACATCAAAATATTGCTGCGATTTAGAATTTTCCCATTCTTCACAAGGAGTTCCGGACTGGAATATCAGAGTGTTGTCTGCATAAATTGAAAAGGATGTATAAGCAAGTTTGAATACAGGAAAAACGTAGGTTGTGCCTGGTGTAAGATTTGTAAGTTGAAGACGGTAGGTACCGGAACCATTTCCTGTTTTTGTGATTTTTTTGATATCTTCAGGAAGGTCATATTTGTTCCAGTCTGAAGGAGCGGCAACAATTAAATCTGGTTTTGCAGAAGTGTCATAAGGTGGTACAAATTTTCCCCAGAAAAAATCCCAGTTAGTATGCACTTCCAGGCTGGAGCTTTTTAGAGCTTCCGGGTTTTGGATTTTATAAGTTGAAATATTTTTATTCTGCGCACTTAGATAATTAAGTGAAAAGCCGGTAAAAAATAAAAGCGCAGTTAGAGAGATTTTTTTTGAAAATTTCATAATTCTATCTCCTGTGTTTTTTTCGTTCGTCTGCATACTTCATAAAGCTGAAGAGGTTTTTCTTTTCCTTTTACATATAAAGGTTCAAGCTCGGTTACTTCTACCTGAACTGTATTTTCCAGAGCGATTTTTTTCTGCAGGATTTGCGATACAACAATATTTTTATTAAGACGTTCACAAACAGATTCTATTCGGGCTGCAGTATTTACAGTGTCAGAAATTACGGTATCATCAAGGCGGTTTTCTTCTCCGATGGTTCCAATAATCATTCTTCCGTAATGAATACCCATCCAGGAGGTAAGTTTGTTTCCTTTACAAATTTCAAGCTGATTAAACTTTTTTGTGCAGTCGTTAATTTCCAGAGCGGCGCGAACAGCATCAATTTCAGAATTAGGAAAAAGAGCCATAAATCCACCGCTAAGGAATTTGCTGACAAAGCCATCATATTTTTTAATGATAGGAGAAACCTGCTTCAAGTATTCATTGAAAATCAGAAAGTGTTCTTCGAGAGAAAGTTCATCTTCGAGATGTTCAATGTTCAATTTGGCAAACATAATACTCATTTCGATATTTGAATAATCGCCAAGCTTTGTTTTATTAATCGAGTCTTTATTAAGAAGGCGAAGGAATTCTTTTGGAACAAAGCGCAGATAAGCTTCGTTTAATCGTTCAAGTTCATTAGAAGATTTTACTGTGTCTTTGTAAATATCATTTTGGATTGCGGCAAGCATCAAAATCTGAATGATTACAAATACAACAAGGAAGAAAGGGAAAAAGGAAAGAGGCATAAGATTTTTTTGCTTTGAATAAATTATGTCGATAAGTCCACCAAGAAAAAGCATGCTGTAACTTAAGGTATTATACATTGAATATTTTTTATGACGGATAACATTTAAGGCTGCGAAAATAACTACATAAATCGCAATAATACCCATTCCAATCTGAAGAGGATTTACAAGACGATTCGAATAGTAGGCAGGAAGAATTAGCGAAGCAAGTCCAAGAATTAATTGTACAATAATAATAAAGTGGCGAAGATATTTTTCTTTAAGCCAGGAAAAAATAATTACACGTTTGTTTGAAGGATAAATTTTGAAAAGCATTTGTATAATAGAAACTGGTGCAATCCACAAAACAAGATATTCAATTTTGATTTTAACTTCTGCCGTGAGGCTTGGAAACATTAAAGCAAAGGAACAGAATTCAGCTGTTCCGATTCGGAGTGCAAAAACTATAGAGGCAATTCCAAGATAAAAATATTCCCACTTTTTTTTGTTAATAAAAAACTGAATAAGATTTAAAAGGCCTATAAAGAAAAGACAGCCAATTACAAAAGAATTAAAAAGGAGTGTAATTGTGTGAAGTCGTTTTACTTTTTCAGGATTTCCAAAAAAAACTGAATCCCAAAGGCCGCCTTTTCTGTAATAATAATTTGAAACTAAAAAGACAATTTCAACTTCGCCTTTTTCGTCTGAAGTAAATTCACTGTAAAGCGGAATACTTTGTGAATGTGATTTATTATAGGCATTTGGTTTTGAATAATAATTTGGCTGCAGCATTACAAAAGGATCACCTGTTTGAGCAATCAGCTTTCTGTTAATGTAAAGTGCGCAGGAAGTTCCTGGAGATTCTTTTGTAAGAAGAGCATATTTTTCTGAAGGTTCAAGATCTGTGCAGACATATCTGTAGCAGCCGAAGGTTTCCGGAGCCTTACCACCGGAATGATAAACTTCTTCATTCCAGGTACCGGGAACAGTTGCCATATAATCTGCAGGAGTGTTTGAATCTACAAGGGAAAAAGTTTGTTCCGGCGATTTTTGAAGAAATAATTCCCATTTACCGTCTAAGCGTAGAAGTTCATTATTTGAAGCATTAAGAGTAGAGCTCCCGAAAAAAATAATAAATGTAAATGCTAAAAAACTGCGGAAAAATTTGAGCTTAAACAAAACAACTCTCCTTTATTTAATTTAAACACTTTGAATTTAATTATACGCTACTTTTAAAATTATCGGTAGAAAAAATATTTTTGCTTAAATTTGATAAAAGGTTATAATTATATAAATCTAAAGTCAGTAATTCAGGAGGAAAAGAATGGACCTTAAATTTTATTATTGTAAACACTGCGGAAAAATTATTGTAGTTGTAAAAGACAGTGGGGTAGCAACAGTTTGTTGTGGTGAAGATATGATTGAAATGAAAGCGGGAACAACAGATGCTGCAGTAGAAAAACATGTTCCTGTTGTTAATGTTGAAGGAAATAAAGTTACTGTAAGTGTTGGTTCAGTAACACACCCAATGCTGCCTGAGCACTATATTGAATGGATTGTTCTTGCTACTGATAAGGGAATTCAGAAGAAACTTTTAAAACCGGGAGAAGAACCAAAAGCAGAATTTGCCTTGCTTGACGGAGAAAAAGTAGAAGGGGCCTGGGAGTTCTGTAATCTTCACAAATTGTGGAAGTGCTAGAATCTAAATAAATTATTTTACAGTAAATGATATTGTGATTTCTTCGCTGCCGCAAATAAGACGACAGGAATGTTCGCCGCGATCTACCGGTAAAGAAAAAACAAAAGGCCGGTTGATTTCGGCGAATTTTTTTTCATCATAAAAAATTTGAAGACTGTTGTCTGAGCCACCTGTAAGTTCAAAAGCTATAGCCTGATTTTCTTTATTGAGACTGCTGTAAAAAAAGAGAGAATTATTTTTTGGTGTAAGTAAAGTAAGTGGCGAACCTGAATGCTCAATAAGAGAACTTTCATTCCAGGCAGATGATTTTTTCTGTCTAAGCCACTGCTGATATTCTGGCGGATAAATTACGGTAATTTCATTTGAGTTTTGAAGTCTTGAATGCCAGGTGCAGGTTTTTAATTGAGAATCGTTTTTAACATATTCTGAAACTACCGAACGGCAGTCTGGGCCTGCAAGCATTCCGGAAAGAGAACAGATTCTTTCTTTATGCCATTGTTCTGGTTCGGGGAACTGCTTTTCTAAATTATAGGGATTAGAATCTTCAAGCTTATCCAGAATATTTTTTGCAACCCAGGCAGGAAGAGAGGAACCGGTTTTTCCCATAACAGTTTGTCCGGAAAAATTTCCCATCCATACACCAATAGTAAAGTTTTTTGTAGCTCCAAGGGCAACAATATTCTGATATTGATTTGAAGTGCCGGTTTTAAAAATAGAAGGGTAATTTGTTTGAAAAGTTTGAGTGTATCCAAAACCTAAAGAACGCGCAGCTTTATCTGAAAGAATTGAACAGATTAATCGGGCAGTGTCGGAAGAATAAACCTTACTACCGGTAGTTAGTTTTTTAAAAGCATCCTCTGTAGCTTTAGTGTGTCGTAGAGGGATAAAAAATCCATCGCGGACAAAAGAGCTGAAGGCTGGAACCAGTTCATAAAGTGAAACTTCTCCGGCACCGAGCGCAAGTCCAAGATCAGCATTTATGCCATTATTATTTTCTCGCAAAGAATTAAAGCCAAGCTCGTAGAGTTTTTCCAGATATGCAGAGACTCCGATTTTATTGAGAGTTGAAACAGCAGGAACATTTAAACTTGAGGCAAGCGCAATTCGCATACGGACAGGACCATTAAACCTGTTATTGAAATTTTCCGGGATATAAAGTTTTTCACTTCCAAATTCAGAAGGAACATCTGCAATTATTGATGCAGGAGTAAGAAGATCTTTATCAATAGCGAGGGCATATAGAAAAGGCTTCATAGAACTGCCCGGCTGATTTTTAACAAGAACACCATCAATCTGACCGCTATTTTCTGAATCAAAAAAATCTCCGTTACCAATCCAGGAAATTACAGAACAATCTTTGTTGTCGATAAGAAGAAGTGCACCGTTTGTGATTCTTGAGCCCTGTGCTTCATCTAAAGCTTCGCGCAGATAATTTTGTGACATTTGTGAAATTTCAAGATCGGCGGAAAGATGAAGTTTGTAGGGAAGAGTTGTTTTATTTTTCTCAGCTTGTGTAACTAAATAATTTACGTAGTGAGGCAAGTGGTAAGGATATTTAAAAAGTTGTGTCTTTTGACCGGAACGTTCTGCAATGGCGGCAGGATTATAAAATGAAGGATTTCTGGGAGTAACAGAAAGAATTTGAATTTGATTTTCATCAAGCTGATTGAGCTCACAGCCATAATAAGTTCTGGCAGCAGAAGTAATGCCAAAAGAGTTTGCACCAAAATAAATTGAATTAAGATAAAGTTCGAGAATTCTTTTTTTGCTGAGTTTTGCTTCAATGCGGTAAGCGTAAAAAATATCTTTGAGCTTTCTGTTGAACGTTAGAGAGTTGTCTTGATTTACAAGCTTAGCAAGCTGCATTGTGATTGTAGAGCCGCCGCGTACAACTTTTTTTGCACGCTGGTTTTGAAAAAGAGCCTTGCTTATTGCGAGCCAGTCGACCCCGTGATGGAAATAAAAGCGGCGGTCTTCTTGAAATAGAAAGTTTTTCTGAATAGATTTTGGAATCTCTTTTATTGGAGTAAACTCCCGGCGTCCGCCGCCCCCAATCGCCGTCACCTGCACAAGTTCGTCGCGGCGGTCGTAAATCCTGCAGCTATACTCCTGCGCCATAAATTTTTTGAGCGCAGGAAAAGGCGCGAGGCGCAGCACCACCGGAGGCAAGGCGAGAAGGCAGAGAATTATAAGGGCGGCTTTGCGTCTCTTTTTGAGTTTATTCAATAACAAAGAGGTAACCGTCGCTTCGACCGAATACTTCCGGCTCGTACATACATTCGGCCTGAACAGGAGGTGTAGGGTAAACACCACGTCTTACAGCGCGGAATGTAAAGTCAAAGGAATATCTGCCGGAATGCATTTCATCCCAGAAGAACTGAACTTCGTTATCGGTAATACTTTTGTGACTCATAGAACTTCGCCAGCCGTATGTCACAGTTGATGAATCGAGCACTTCGGCTCCGGAAGGAATTGGAGCTCTTACTGCAACATACTCGCGGGTTCTGTTTGTCTGAATATAAACCTTAGCCTTGTAAAGCTTTCCGCTTTGGAGTGTAAGATCACAGGTATCTTTAGAAACATTAATCAGTTCGCCTGTATCGAAATCGGTGATTTCGTAAGTAATGTTCAAGCCTTCATTTCTGGCAGCCTGTGCTTCATCTGGTAGAGCATATTTCATTTCTGTAGTGTAGAAAAGATAACCATCGCCGTTTTTTTCGAACACAAGAGGAATTTTTTTATCACGTTCAAGCGATGAAATAAATTCATCTTCAAAAGGAAGCTTAAGGGTTTTTGGTTTTGCTGCAACTCCCTTGAAGTTTTCATTCATCAATTCTTTTCCGTTAAGCTTAGCAGTTGCTGTGAAGTTTGTGTTATCAAGCTTGCGGTTCTGAATATAAATATAAATTGATTCGAGAACTGCAGAGGTTGTAATTGTATTCTGCCAGCGGCCCTGTGACTGTTTAGAAAGCAGTGTGTAGATGAGGCGGTCTACCATTTCGTCATCCGGATTTACAGTTACAAGAGCAGAAAGAATTGCAGCATACTGAACTGTTTCAGACTGATACCAGAACCAGTAACCGCTTCTTGCTTTTGGAGAAATTGAAACGCCACGCTGATCTGGCTGCAGGTATGCTCTGATTTTTTTTGTAATTTCTTTTGCCTTTTCTGGATAAGCTAACGAAAGGTAGGCAGCCGCATCAAGAGAAAGGTTGTCAACTTTTTTGTAAAGCATATCACGAATTGAATTCAAAGAATTATCCTTTAACAAACTGAAAACATAACAGGTAAAGGCGAGATCATAATCATAATAATTCGACTTTGCATCTATGCTCAGAGAATTGATTTCGCTGGCAATATATTTTTTGAGAGAATTGATATTGATTGGAATGTCTTCTGCTGTATAGCCGCGACTCATTGCAAGAGCATAAATATATGCAATTCTTGTACTGACAAAACGAGAAGAATAGATTGAGTCCGGCCAGTAACCAAAACCACCGTCAGTATGCTGATAGTCTTTCCATTTTTTTGTAAAGCTGATAACACAATCCTTGATATTTGTAATTTTTGAATCAAGTCCAAAAATATCAATATATTCTGCAAAACTAACTAACGGTAGTATGCGAGAGCTTTGCTGTTCAAGACATCCATAAGGATAATCAAAAAGATAATTTACAGAACTGCCCAGAGCACCAAGTCTTGTAGCATCGAGAGTGATAGAAATGTCACCGCGTCCTTCTTTTGCAAATCCTGGAATTATAAGAGCTTCTTTTTCAGAACCCTTCTTTTCATCTGAAATTGTACCAGTCATTGTGACAGTTTCATAAACAAAAGTTTTTTCAACTCTGATTGGAGAAACAAGTCGTTCATTCAGAAGATTTGATTTAATTGTGTAAACAAGATTGATTGTTCCCTGCTGTGTTGCTGCTACATCAAAATAAACAACAGTAGACTGACCAGAGCCCACATAAACCGTATGAGAGCTGTCACCATCAACAAAGCCTTTTCCCGGAATTGTTTTGCGGCCTTCAAGCTTGTCTTGTTCTGTGTCTTTATCTGGTGAAAGAACTTCCAGACTTACTGTTACCTTCTGACCTTCTTTTCCGAGGTTTGTTATAAGAACTCCACATTCTGCAGTATCGCGTTCACGAAGGCGTCGTGGCTGTACCTGCTGAATATTGATTGGATTCTGAACTTTTACTTCTGATTCCTGAAGAGCGAACAAATCATCCTTTACACCAAAGGCTGTAATACGATAAGTTGTAAGACTGTCTGGTAATTTGAATGTAACAGTTGCTTCACCATTTTTGTCTGTAATAAGAACCGGTTCAAAGAAGGCTGTAGGGCGAAAATCTTTTCGTTCTTCTTCTTTTTCTTCGCTATCCGAAACTGCAAGTGCGTCGCCACCCATTAAATTTTTAACACTGTAAGTTACAGGGTCCATAAGCAGGGCGCGTGAATCTCCACCATAAACTCTGAGAGGGAAATTGTCTCTGTTATAGAAAAAGTCGATTGGGTTTGGAACATGATAATTAATCAGATCCAGAACTCCACGATCTACGGCCATTGCAGTAAGCTCTGCTCCCGCATAAGGTTTGCCGCCTTTAGTTGCCTTGAACTTTATTGTTGCAGTTTCTCCTGGTTTATAACTTGGCTTATCGCATTCTACTTTTACGCTAAACGAACGAACGTTAGGATTGATAAGAAGCGGAGTAACTCCGTAGTAACCTTTTGGTTTGTCGAGATCTGGTTCACCATAGTTGTGAGTTGGAGGTCCCTTTCTTTCTGAGTAAGAAGAAACAGAAACATAAACTACCGGAACGTAATTTCCTGCAACTGGAATTTCAATAACTTCGGCGCCATTTTCAAAGTGACGTACTTCTTCTGTAAAGATTCCTTCACGTTCAACAGTAATCAGATAGTCACCTGCAGGAAGAGGGCTTTCCAAAAGTACGTTTGCTGTTTCTCCCGGATTATACTGAGACTTATCTGGGGTAAGCTTGAGAGAATAAGAATTGTACTGATCGAACCAGGAAGAGCCGCTGCCAGTAACATAAAATTCACTTTTGCTTATAACCTTGTTTCCGCGGTTGTCTTTGCCGGTAACAGTAAGGGTGTACCAGCCGGACTTTTGCGGGTTAAGAGAAATGTCTCCGGAGGTTAGAGCATTAATTTCACCCTTTGCGTCTTCAACATCTGTGCGTTCGTAACGTGTGTAAATTGTATCATCAACACTCTGCTCATGAACCATTGTCCATTCTTCGCGAGTGAGAGTGTATTCAATGTTTGAAACAAGATAAGGAAGCTCTTTTTCTGAAAGAAGTTTTCCGTTTGTGTTTACGAGGATGTAAGGAATATCAAGCTTTTGTCCGGCCTTTGCAAAGCCTCTGATATTTTTTGCTTTTGCGAGTCCTACATAAAACTGAGCCGGGTGAACATAAATATCATTCTGGGCTGTAATGCGCTGATTAGAAACATCTGTTACGGCTGACTCAACATGATAAATGTATGGAGCACCATCTGAGATTTTTTCTGATGAGCATGATATTACGGCTGTTCCATCTACCCCAAGATTTCCTTTGTCATTTGTATAAAAGAATCTGTCCGGATAAATTCCGTTGTAAAAAGAATAATCCTTTGCAGCAGGCTCTGAAGTTTGGAAAGTGGTTGGAGATTTATACCAGCTTGTTTCATAGCCGGCTCCATTCAAAGTACCGCCGGCAAGATAATCTGCTGACAAAGTTGCTGTAAGTTTGTCGCCGCCATAATAAGTAATTTCGGGAACCTTAATTGAAGATTCAAATTTTACGCGTTCAAAATCTGCAACAGTAAAACGGATATACTGTTTTGAACCATCTTCGCGAGTGTAAATAAGATTGTAGTAGCCACGGTCCAGCTCGTCTGGAATTTTGAAGGAACCATAAAAACCACCGGATTCTGAAAGTGTGCCGGAAATAGATTCAATAATTTCCGGAGCGTTCCACCAGGAGCCGGCAGCCGTGATTGTGTAATTTCCCTTGTGAGGTGTAAAAGCACCCATAAGCTGATCAAGATCAATTCCACGGAAGGTAACAATTTCGCCTGGTCTGTAAATACCACGGTCAACAAACATAAAGGTACGCTGGAAGGCTTCGCGGGCTTGAGAGAGAGCTCCGGTGCGTACACCTTCGCGCCAGGAATTATGAGAGCTTGGAGAGAAGGCAGCTTTGTCATCGCCTTTTACAACGTAGATAAAGGCGTTTCTGTCATCTTCAATTTTATCTATCTGGTCTGAATCATAATTGATTACAGCAAGACCGTTTTTATCTGTTGTTCCCTGAGCATAAATTTTGTCGTAGGTTTTCTGATTTTCATATACGAAAATTTCTTTAAGACCATTATTATAGTCATCTGTATCATTCAGGTTATGGACAATAAATACCTTGGCGTTATCAACGGGTTTACCTGTAGAAAGACTTCTTACCATAACAACCGCTTTGTTGATAGACATTCGCGCGGTAATACCCAAATCGGTTACCTGAACAACACCCTGCATAGAGGTTGAAGTTTCTTCGTATTTTTCTTTCCAGTAATTGTATTGATTATATTTTACTTTGCTGTCAAATCTGACAAAGCCGAATCCATTTTTCAAAAATGGATCAAGATCCAGTTCCTGAAAATTTCTCTGATTTTTTGTACCTGGGTCTATCTGATTTGTAACAGCATTTGAAGTATTAAATGCATAAATTCCGTTTCCTACCGGTCGGTCGGTAACCTGAAGGCTGTAAGTTCCTGAATTAAGATTCTGATGTTCAAAAATCATTTTGTGCGGGAACTGGGCTTCGAGCATTGTGGTTCCATAATTCTGGAAGCGGACATAAGATTTTTCTTTTGGTGTACTAAAGCTGTAAGTTGTAGTGTTAGTAATAAGAGGCTGACCGTATTTATCTTTTACACCTTTTGCAAATTTTATTGTATGTGTCTGATTATAATCTAAAGGGAGATTACAGATTTTTACGTACTGCCCGTTAAAAATAAAATTGTTTTCTGTGAGTTTGTAATCAAAATCAAAAGAGATATTATCAATAAGACTCTGTTTATCCGGAGCCTGAGAGAACCAGATTTCGAGAGGCCAGGCAGCCTTAGAAGTTGAATATTGAGTCATGGAAGAAAGATCTTTAATAGTAAAAGGCTGAAGGGTCTGATAGCTTTCTGTGTTTGAAGAATCGAGTGTACGAATTTCTACAGTTGCATTATGAGGAACTTCGTCTTTGATTTCTACAAGGTAAGTATTTGTTCGCCCGGCATCTTTATCAAAGTCAGGCTGATTATAATACATTTTAAAAATGTCTTCATAAACAGGAGTTATGTTTACAGAGCTTTCTTTGTTGTTTACATAAACCGAAGCATTTTGTTTTACAGTATCCGGAGTGGTTGTGTAATTAAGGCGCATAACAAAACGGTTTTCGTAAGGTGGAAGAGCACCGGTGTCCCAGTTGTAAGCACAGTCACTTTTTTTAATGTAACCGCCCCAGAGGTTTATAACTTCAAGAGCTTCTGCATCTGTACGGAAGCTTGTTTCGCCGGTAAGAGTTTTTCCAGCGGCAGATTTCAAACCATCTTTAATTTTGATTGTATAGTGAACGGTTGGGTCAACAGGAATATCAGATTCAAAACTTAAATGGCGTGTTCCGTACCATCTGAAAATTCCCGGGAGTGCAGGTTCAATAGACATAATGTCTGAAGTTGTTTGAGGTTTATCAAGTGCTTTAAGAGAATTTACAGGGCGCGAAAAAACTACATAAAAAGTTGGATGATTTTCTCCGGCGGCAATTTTTCCCTGAGGACCCCAGTCTTCAATATAAAATTCTTTTGTGCTGTCATCAGCTTCTTCTTCATTGCCGGAATCGTCCGGTTTATATGACTTGAGCTCAGATTTTTTTGTGGTGTATTTTGTAACATAATCTGAAAGTTTTCTGATTCCCGGAATTACAGCTTCGCTCTTTTCTGATTTTTTGGAAGACGAAGAAGCAGAAGAAGCTTCGGTAAATACACTATCCGGATATTCGGGAGTATAATCGGGTGTTAAAAATTTTTTAAGAGATTCAAAAGAAATCTTATTGCCGGCTGTAAGTTCTGCAGAAATTGGAGTTCGCGTAACAATTTTTGGCGCTTTAGCAGTTACAGTTGAAGCAGTTTTCTTAGATGATTTTTCCTTACATCCTGCAAATGAAAGAAAAGCCACAGAAATTAAAACAAAAATAAGAAATTTTTTCATATAAACCTCGTTATAAAAAAGAATAGCACTTTTATTCTAATCAGTTAATCTGTTAATATAGTTAGTCAAAAAACCCTTTTAGTAGTAAAATAGTTACTTATGATGCATGAATAGGAGATTTTTTTGAGACCTCAGAATCTTACAGCAGAAGAACAGTACAATAAAATGGTGAATACACCGGTGTCGCGTTTGATAACCGGTCTGGCCATACCAACTGTAATTTCTATGCTGGTAACTTCCATTTACAATATGGCAGATACCTTTTTTGTATCGCACATCAATACTCAGGCAAGTGCGGCGGTTGGAATTGTTTTTCCTGTTATGTCGATTATTCAGGCCTGCGGTTTTACGCTTGGTATGGGTGGCGGAAGTCTTGTTTCTGTGCGTCTTGGCCAGAAGCGAAATGACGAAGCAAATGAAATTGCCTCTACTGCTTTTTTTACTGCACTTGGCATTGGTGCACTCATAACTCTTTTTGGAAATATTTTTGCGAATCAGTTTTTAACTCTGGTTGGTGCTTCTGAAACTATTCTGCCTTATGCACATGCTTATGCCCGTTATATTTTCTGGGGCGCTCCAATTATGTGTGCATCCTTTGTTTTGAATAATGTGCTGCGTTCGGAGGGAAAAGCTTTCTTTTCTATGATTGCCCTGACCAGTGGCGGCTTAATAAACATTGGGCTGGACCCGCTTTTTATTTACGGGCTGGGTATGGGAATAAAAGGTGCGGCGGTGGCTACGCTTGTGAGCCAGACAATTTCCTTTTTGATTTTGCTGAGCTGGTTTTTGCGTGGCAAAGCTGTTTGCCGCATGAACATAAAGTTTTATAAGCCTACAGGAAAAATTCTTGGAAAAACAGTTACTACAGGCCTTCCTTCTCTTGCCCGCCAGGGACTTTCCAGCCTTGCAACAATTCTTTTGAATACCGCGGCAATTAAATACGGAGACGCTGCTGTTGCGGCTATGGCAATCTGTGGAAAAATTGTCTGGTTTGTTGGTTCTTTGATGATTGGAATTGGTCAGGGCTTTAGTCCGGTAAGCGGCTACAACTATGGTGCAAAGCGTTACGACAGGGTAAAGGCTGCTTACTTTTTTATGGTAAAAACCGGCGTGGTTATTATGACCTCGTTTGCCATTTTGATTTTTATTTTTGCAGACAAAATTATGCAGGGCTTTATAAAAGACGAGGCTGCGGTTGCTGTTGGTCTTGTGGCTTTGCGCTGGCAGATTTCCTTTATTCCATTCTTGCCATTGATTATTGGAACAAATATGTTGATGCAGTCTACAAGGCACATAAAGGCTGCAACCTTCCTTTCTATGAATCGAAATGGTGTTTATTTTATTCCGGCGGTTTTGCTGCTTCCAAAATTGTTCGGACTTTTTGGCGTAGAAATTACCCAGCTGGTTGCCGACATCTTAAGTGCGGTTACGGCAATTCCATATCTGATTCATATGTTCCGGAAACTGGACAGACTGAATAAGACAAAGAATTGAAAAATATAATAACCATTCTTATAGAATTGATACACCATTCTTTTAGCGATATAATCAAAATTATTCAATCAATTAGAATTGAAAAGGAGAAAAAGAAATGAAAAAACAAATTGGTGTTTTGTTACTTAGTTTTTTTATGTTAACAAATCTTATTGCACAGAAGCTTCCTGCAGGAAGAGAGTTATTTGTACTTGC
>JAEEGL016052669.1_pt1 | contig 17042 bp, 9 predicted proteins | sample 9134231 | NCBI WGS metagenome assembly JAEEGL01 (sample SAMN16246548, study PRJNA631951) | gut metagenome | biome: gut microbiome; feature: rumen; material: fiber-attached | host: Bos | place: Iran: Karaj | collected 2018-10
GGAAGGCGGACGCCGTGAGCCGGAGCGCCCCCTCGACCTCGCTACGCAGGAAGACCTCAACCGCTTCGACAAGAAAAAGCGCAAGAAGAAACACAAGAGCAAACCGCGCAACAGTGATAATGCGTAAGCGCATCCGGACCCGCAGCCGCAGGTCCGCATCCGGCACGCCCTCTTTACATAAACCGATGTCCCGAGCATTGTTCTGTTCCCTGATTGCATTGTCGCTGTCTGCCTGCACGGGAGGCACGGTGTTTCATCGCTACAAGCCGCTGCCCCCGGAGGGTTGGGACAGGCGCGACACCATGCGGTTCGACCTGCCGAAGGCCGAGAGGGACATCGACGGCACGCTGTTCGTAGGACTCCGTACGACGGCAAACCTCCGCTACCGCGACGTCGTGCTTGCCGTCGAGCAACGTCTCACGTCGCCCATCTTCTACAGGTGCGACACCGTCCGCTATCTTCTGACCGACGACGAGGGCTTTGCCCTCAGCCCCGGCGTCAACCATCATCAGTACGAGTCGCAGCATGTGCCCTTCCATTTGCAGAAAGGCCAGAGCGGCTCCGTCCGCATCCGTCACCTCATGCGGCATGAGGTAATCCCCGACATCACAGAGCTCGGCATCAGAATCGACGAGTAGCAGCAGCCCGCAGCACGCGTCACGTCGCCCGGCATGACAAGTCCTGATGCCCGACGCCACGTGTAGGATAGCTTGCAACTACATGTACATGCAATTGCAAGTTCATGTACATTCAATTGCAAGTACATGTACTTGCAAGCAATGCAACGTGTAGGGCCGGGTGACGAGACGTTCCGAATCGTGCAACGAGACGTGTCAGGTCGTGCACCAGGACGTGTCAGGTCGTGCAATATGAAGTGTCAGGTCGTGCACCAGGACGTCAGGAATCCGGAACAAAACATGCAAGGCCGTTTATATGGAAACATAAAAAAGGCAGCCCCCGTAAGGGAACTGCCTTCTTCTATTGATTAAGAAAGTCGTCTTGACACAAAGGTCGCAACTGCTTTCGCTCGGCAATAATCAAGCTCGCTTGATATTGCGCGGGCTCATTCTCAGTTATCGCCCCAGATGTCCCAAGCGGCATCTTCCTTGGTCATTGTCTTGTCGCCGTCAACGGTCTTGTCGGTGTCCTTGTTGACTTTCAGGCTGTCGGCAATCATCTGTGCTGCCATAGCCTCTTCTATCTGCATTGCAGGTGCTATATATTTCATAGTCATAATATTTAAGTGTTAATATAATTACTTTGTTAATATGCCTCTGCCTGCCCCCTTTCGGGGGAGGCGGAGGTGTTCTGTTTTACTTAAGCACTTTCTTATTGCCTACAATGTTGATGCCCTTCTGCATCTTCTGGAGACGCTGACCTGCAACGTTGTAGATAGCACCGTTCTCGACGGCTGTCTCTACCTCAGCAATGCCAGTTGCACCGTCTTCGTCGAAGATGAATGCCTTGACGCCGGAAACATCTTCGAGATAAGCCTTGCCACGAGTGATGGTGGTGCCGGGAGTAGCACGATAGAAGGCAACCTCTTCGCCCGCGGGCTGTGCCAGGATGTACATGTTGCCGTCGGCTTCAATGCCCTCAGCTGTACCCTTCAGGTCGTTGGCTGCTGCCTTCGTAGCGTCTGTGGTGGGGAAGAACATGTAGAAGCCTGCTTCACCTTTCAGAACGACGGGTTCTGAAGCAGCGAACTTGCCTTCGATAGCATTGAGGAGAAGCCAGTTGCCGCTCTTCACGCCTGCAAATACTTCAACACCGGCCGGTATCTCAAGGTCTGTCTCTTCCTGATAAAGCGTAGCATAGCCAGCGCTTGTGATCTCAGCTACAACAGGCAGATCTGTGTCCAGAGTCGGGTGGTGGCTTCCGATGATTTGACGGAACGCGGGAGCCAGCTTAGCTGCAACGAAGCCATTTTGGAGTTGTTCGTCGGTAACCTTTGTGGCATCCTCAGGAGTCGTGGTTACAGTGCTGGATGAACTGTTAACGTTTTCGCCCTGATAGTAGCTGTTGATGATAGCAGACTTGGCATTCTTGACAGCGCCGAAGAACTGGCCAGCCTTCGTAGACTGAACAGTACCGACTGACAAGCAGTTCTGAATCGTAACGAATGCGCCATTGCTGTAGCCAACCATGCCACCGAAGGTGCAGTTGCCCGGAGTCTCTGCAGAGTTGATGAGCTTGCCGTCGAACAGACAGTTGGTAATGGTGAGGAAGCAAGCAGCGTTGTTGTTTGCATAGGCTGCGATACCGCCATAGTTGCCACTGCCACCTGCGTCGTTACCGTCCAATTCACCAATGTAGTGGCAACGGTCAATTGTTGTGTGACCATTGAGGGCACCACCGAGGATACCACCTACCTGAGCACCTGCCAGTTCGTTGTTGAAGTATACGTTGCTATAAACGTTGCTGATGCGAACATCATCGCCTCCTGCCATAGAAATCAATGCAACTGCTCTGCCAGTAACTTCAGAAGAAACCTTAACAGTACCGATTGCGCGGAAGTTCTTCACGACAGCGCTACCGCCAATCTTACCGAACAAGCTGTTGTACTGACCCTTTGCGGTATAGGTGATGTCGAAGATGGTATGTCCGTCACCATCGAATACGCCCGTGAAGGGAACAGCATCTGTACCGATAGAGAACTTCAGGCTTTCGTCAGCGATTACATCGAAGAGGTCGATGTCAGCCACAAGGAGACCGTTGGCTGCGGGATCAGCCTGCTTAACATAACCTGCGAACCACTGGAGTTGCTTGCCATCGGCAATCTCGAAGAAGCCGTCAGCATTCGGAGTCATATATGTTTCATCAACAATTCCGCAATATGTGCAAATGCCATCAACGAAGTCATGAGAATCCTGAATCAAGGCTGCGGGATCGTTGGAGTAAGCTTCGATAGCAGCATACGGAGTGTTGTCGCAGTGCATCTGACCTGCCGGGTAAACAATGCCGTGAGTAGCATCGAGTACGGGATAGTTGTCACCTGTGAGAGCGGGAGCAACGGGATCGAAGTCGTCAACACCAGCTACGACATTGGCTGTCATGCCCAGCAATGTAACGGTGATTTCGATGGTTGCATAAAGCTTCGTGTCGTTAACCTTACCGTTAAGTGTGTAAGGAATTTCCTTGAGGAATGATGCATATGGTGCCAAAGCAGCAGGAATCTTATCATCGGGCACGTCGAATTTTCCAGTCTTGGAGAACGTACCGTCTGCATTGATTTCGATACCCTCGAGGCTCATGTCGCCAACATAAACGGTTTGTGACATTGTGGTGAGGGAGAAGTCGGGAAGCGTGAAGGTGTAAGTCTTGCCGTTGCCAGCCAGAATAACGTCGGTCACCTTCGGCTCCTGAGTTGTAGAACCAATTGTTACGACATACTGCTCAGCGATAAATTCCTTGTAGAACAAGGTCTGATACCAATTAACATCTTCAGTCTGCTCGAGGTTCAGCTTGTAAGCAATCTCACCGCTAGCGAGCTGCTCTGCTGTAACTTCTGTAGCAGCGGGAGCTGCGAGAGCCTTATCGCTGCTTGCAGCCTTAGCACTGCCTGTAAGCCAGTAGTTGTTCTTTACGTTTGCAGCATCCTTTCTGAGTCTGCCAATGATAGCACCACCATAAGATGCTGTGCCTTCGCCCTTATAAGTAACTGCACCTACGTTCAAGCAGTTAGCAACAGTTGGGTTATTGTTGTTGATGTAACCAATGATACCACCAGCATAACAGTTTTCTTGGTAGTATTCAACGGTACCATAGTTAGCACAGTTAAGAACCTTGTCGCTTGACATGTAACCGATAACGCCACCGAAGCAGTCATGGCTGCCAGCACCTACAGTCAGATAACCATCAAATGTACAGTTGGTGATGGTGTTGGCACCGCCCTGAGCAGAACCTACAACGCCAGCAACATGCTTTGCACCATTGTCACCAGCTTCAATATCCAGAGTTGAGTAGATATTGGAGATAGTACTGCTTGTAGCCCAACCGATAACGCCAGAACCGTTTGCTGCGCCCTCGGGAACTGTCAAGTGACCAGAGATGCTGAAGTTCTTGACGGTAGCACCTTCGATGTTACCGAAGAGACCATACTTACCAACGGCTGCATCTGTTGTTCCATAGAAGTAGGTGAATGCATGGCCTTGGCCGTCGAATGTGCCCTTGAAGGGAACATCAGGAGTACCGATGGGATTCCAATCTACATCTCTATCCATGGTGATGTCAGCAGTGAGGACTGCATCGATAGTGTTCTCACCAGCATTTACTACCTCCTGGAATGTCTTAAGTTGGTTAAGATTGGCAATCTGATAAACGCCTTCTACGGGAACCAAGGCATATTCTGCTATGAGAGCAGGAGCATTGTCCATGTACTCCAGAGCTGCGTTATAAGCTGGGAGGAGCTGTTCCGGCGTTGCTGTCGTAACAGCGAGAGCCAAAGCCTGAGACTCTGCCAGTATCTCGTTCTGCAGAGTTACGGGAATGACAACATCTCCAAGTGATGTTGCGAGAACAGAGGCGCGTCTCATCAAGTCGTCGATGTAAGCTTGACGTTCAGCTTCCCACTCTTCGTTGGTAAGCATTCTGAACTCAGACATCTGGATTGAGCTACCATTGTAAGCTTCCTCTACTTCAATCTTGAAGTACTTGTAGCTCTTGGCCCAAGCCTCGCTGAAGCTGAAGAAAGCAGATGCGAACTTGTCTGCAGGCAGGAGATCCTGTCCGATGCCTTCCTTTTGGTCGAGCAACGTCCAAGAGCTGAGGTCGCGAGTAACCTGCTCTGCTTCGGGGGTGCCGCTGACAAGCTTAGGACTAGCGCCGTAGATCTTCCACTTCTTCCAGTTACGTCCCGGGTAGTTATTTGTGTCGTTGCCGGTAACCAACTTATAGACGTTGTACTGACCAGCGACGTTTTGCTTGAAGATAACGTATGAACCTTCTGAGGGGATATTACCGCCCCACTTGGTGGTGGTGTCGCCGTCAACCAGCTTCGTCCAATTCTCTCCGTCGCTCCAAGCGGTGTTGCCGGAGAGGGCACGATAGCCGCCTGTTGCGAATGCAGAAGATTCCTCAATGATTTCCTTCAAAGCATTCAACTCGTTGTAGAGCAATGTCAAGACGTCGGCATTGGTGGTAGTCTTCATCTCTTCATATTTCTCTGCAAAGGTAGCCTTGTAGGCTTCGTCTTCGGGCAAAACAACCATTTCGTCCAGGCCAGCTGCGAACTCTGCCAAGTTATCAATCTGGGATTGGCGAATGGCGTTGAATTCCTCCTCAGAGCAGAGGTAAATCTCTGACATCTGCTGCTGAGAGCCACCGGATGCGTAAACTTCTACCTTATAATAAGAATAAGCAGCGGTTACGCCATTGGTGAAGTTGAGAGTAGCGGGATAGAAGTTCTTCATGGGCAGGTAATCGGTGCTGATGTCTTCTCTATCATCGAGGACTACCCATCCTTCAGCGCTTCTTGTAGCTTCGGCTTCTGAAGCGAAGTTGCCGCCAAAGACCTTCCATGTCTTCCAGTTACGTCCAGTGTTTTTAGCGGTGTCGTTACCGGTGACGAGTTTGTAGAAGAAGGGCTGTTGAGCGGCTCCACGGAACACTATATACTGAACGTGTTCACCTTCGCCTGGGAAGTTACCGCCCCACTTGGTGTTCTCATTGCCGTCGACGAGCTGTGAGTAGTGTCCGTCGCCCCAGCAGCTAGAGCCGGTGAGAGCAATAAAGCCGCCATTACGGAGGGTATTAATCTCATTATAGATTGGCACGATTGCATCTACAGCAGGAACAATTTGATCAGGATCGTTGCTTTCAACGGCAGCTGCCAGAGCTTCCTTCTTTGCGCTGTAAGCAGAAACGAGGTCAGCATCTGTACCTGTTTCATAGTCGAAATCGAGGTAAAGCTGAGCTGCAGATGTGTCGACAGTGAAGTCCACAAAGCGGAACTCGTCCATCTGGCAGTATTCGCCCCAGCCTCCACGAAGTTCCTCAACGACAATCTTGAAGTAAGTATAGAAGACGCCGTCAGGAACGGAAAGCGAGAGGGGAACAACCTCGAACTGACCTGTAGGCAGTTCCATATCCTTCTCGTCAAGAACTACCCAACCTTCGGCGTCCTTGGTAGCTGCACCATCGGAAGCGAAGTTACCTCCATAGACTTTCCACTTCTTCCAGTTACGACCTGTAGAGCCGTTGGTGTCGTTGGCGATAACCAACTCGTAGGTTGTGGGGGCGATAGGCATAGATGCCTTAAAGATGGTGTGTACGGTATTTCCGTACCATCCGTCCCAAGTTCCCCACTTAGTGTCCTGGGTGCCATCGAACAATTTCTGGCAACCTTCACCGCCGCCAAAGCCAGACCCGCTCAGACATGTGAGCGTGAACGCATTGGCACTTTGTACGCCGAGTAGCATCAGCACTGCAGCGAACAAGGTTAAGAATTTGTTTCTTTTCATCTCGTTTTGTTTTAAGTTAAACTTAGGTTTATTAATAAAAATTGTTATATTTTGCTTAGTTTTATACCTACACGCCCACAAATTTACACATTATTATATATTTATTGTGGTTCTTTTAAGTTAAGAATTGTTAAATCGTCATTTACTGCGTGATTTTTCCTTAAGTTGGGCATAAAAGGCAAAGTATTGAGGGGTGATAGTGCCATTTTGGGGGATTGCAAACGCTTCACGAGGGAAAGCGGAACGCTACAGCAAGGAAAGACCGACGCTACAGCAAGGAAAATCGAACGCTTCAGCAAGGAAAATCGAATGCTACAGCAAGGAAAAGCCGACGCTACAGCAAGGAAAGAAAAATCCCCACGTGAGGGATTTCGGGTCGCCGCACGTGGGGATTTCTGTTGCCTTTAGCGAAGTACTTTCTTGCCGCCTTTTATATAGACGCCTTTTTGCGTAGGCGCGTTCAGTCGCTGGCCGCTGAGGTTGTACCAATTATTATTGAACATTGAACCTTGATCATTGAACCTTTGGTCGTCCTGGGCCTTGATGCTTGGGATGGCTGTGCCTATCTCGCCGCTCAGTTTCTTATCGACATAGACTTTCATCCAGTGGCCGCCTATGACGCTTCGTGCCCTGAAGCCTACCATGCCGCCACCGCCCGTGTCGTACCAGTCGGAGAGGGGTACGCGCGAACCTGTCTCGTTGGTGTATTTCCATACCAGGTTGGCGAGGGCCAGGAACTGGCTGTCGTTGTCTGCCAGTGCTGCCGTCCACATCTCCCAGTCGCTCTTGGTGTAGTTGGCGCGGCTGTCGAGGGGCAGTCCGTAGGATTTGAACTTGGTCCGGTAGTAGTTGTATTCCTTCGTCTTCACGTCATCGGGGAAGAGGCTGAGCTGCCAGGCCTTGTCCCAGACCATGTTGTACTTCTGGCTCCAAGTGCCGGGCTTGTCGTAGGCGAGCCTGTAGTGGTCGCCGTCCTTGGCAAGGTCGCACCACTTGTCGGCCATCTCCTGCGCCTTGGTCATGTAGTACTGATAGTTCTCCACGTCGTTTCTTTGCCAGCAGAGCATGGCATAGCCTGCTACGCCCATGATAGCCTTGACGGCGAGGTTGGCGTTGTGTGCGAGGTGGCCTGCGAAGTCGTCCGTACAGAGCTGGTTTGCAGGGTCTTGTCCGTTCTCCACGAGGTAGTTGGTCCATTTGGTGAGCGTAGCCCAGTAGCGGTCGGCCCACTCGGTGTTCCCGTCGATGTCTGATATGGCAGCTGCCAGGATGACGATGTTCGCACTCTCTTCGATAGGCATGTTGCCGCCGAAACCGCCGTCCGAACTTGGGAAGCGCTGGGCATACACTTGGTTGTTGGCATGCGGATAGGTGCCGAGGTCGTGGGCTGCGAAATCAAATCCCCAGCGGTCGCTTTGGCAATAGTCGAGGATGGAGGTGCACATGCCCTTCATCAGGTCTGTGTTGTAGAGCAGGAAGAGCGGTGCAGAGGGGTAGGTGAGGTCCACGGTGTTGACGCAGCCGTTTGAGTTGTTCTCCTTCGAGAAGAAGAGCAGGTTGCCCTTGTTGTCCTCGAATATCTTGTGCGCTGCGATGCAATGGCGATAGGATGCGCAGAGCAGTTCGGCGTACTTGGTATTGCCGGAGGCGAGGGCGTCGTCGTAGATAATCTTGTCCTGCTGCTTGCAGCGCGCCATGATGTCAGCGTAGCCTTCCTGCAGCTCGGCGAAAGCCTGCTGTATGGTCTTGCCGTTGCGGGCCCAATAGCCTTTGTAGTTCTTGTCCATGTATCGCATATCGTACACCTCGTCGTAGCCGAACATCATGTAGCTGCTTGCCTGGCTGACGGTGCCGAAGTCGTGTACGAAGGAGAGCTGCGGCATCTCTCCCTCCTCGCTGCTGCGGAATGGCGTGGTGCTCTCGGGCAGTGCGCCGGTGGTGCGGAATGTGGTTGAGGTGAGGTCTTGGTCGGCAACGGAGATGGTGCCGTTCACGTCGGGCAGGTAGAGGTAACCCCAGTCGATGGTGATGCCGTCGCCTGCCTTGCCCAGCACCTTCTGGTCCACGCTGCCGCTCTTGATGTACTGTCGGCCGGCGTCATCGCTGACGATGTTCGTGATGGTGGCCTGGCCGTTGTTGTCCACCGTCATCTCGGGCGTCGTGCCATAGTAGAACTGCACGTCGTGCTCCTGTCCGTCGTTGCTGCGCACCTGGTAGGAGATGAAGTTGATAGGTGTGGACATGAGTTCTACGTCGTCCATCAGGAAGGGTGCCGTGAAGACGACATCGAGGTCGACGCTGCCGCAATTGAATGTATAATAGGTGCTGGTGGGCAATACGTAGCATGACTTCTGCGTAGCTATCTTTTCGCCTGTCGTGCTGGCATATAGGCCGATGTCGGCCAGAGCGCCGCCGTTCGTGTTCTTCACGTGGAAGGCGAGGATGTTCTCACCCTCGTGGAGCACCTCCTTGTCCTCGTCGGTGAGGTTATAGACGACGTTCAGCGCCCACGACTCACCCTTGCTGAAGAGCTTGCGTCCGTTGATGTAGCCGTCGCAGACGTCGTCGTGGGAATAGATGACGGCCAGTTCCTGCTCCAGGTCCTCGGCAGTGAGGGTGATGTGGCGGCGGATGTAGCAGTTGCTGTTGGTCGACGTCCAGGGTGTGTTGACGTTAGGATACTCGTTGGGCGAGCCGAAAGCACCCATCTTCGTCTGCCAGGAGGCGTCGTTGTATGTCTCGCGCGTCCAGGTCGAGCCACTCAAAGAGCTTGACGACGTCCTGTATTTCGTCTCCCAAGGCCCCTCGTCGGCCATCGCTGCGATAGCGCGATAACCGGGGTGGAATCCCAGTTCGTTTTTGTAGAGACCGATGTCGGCCAGGGCTCCGCCCTTCGAGTTGTGGACGTGGAAAGCAATGACGTTGTCGCCCTCCACGAGAGCCTCGCGGGCAGCTCCCGTCAGGTGGACCTTGACGTTTTGGTTCCACTTCTCTTCCGTGACGTTCACGATGCGCACACCGTTGATGTAGGCCTCGCACTTGTCATCGTGGGAATAGATGACCCAAAGGTCGCTCTGCAGGTCTTCTGCCGTCAGGGTGACGTGGCGGCGGATGTAGCGGTCGGTGTTGCTGCCTGTCCAGTCGACCCGGCAATAACTGTACTCGCTCTTCGTCCCCCAGGGGCCTGTCTGAGTCTGCCAGCTGTTCTCGCCGAAGTCGAGGTTCATCCATGTGTTCGTCATCGATTCGGTGAGGGTGGAGCGAACCTTGGCGCGATAGCCGGCCTTGCTGCCCAATGCAGCAATCGACATGAGCTTCGTGTTGCGCTGTGCTCCCATGAAGCGGTACACTTTGCCATCTACGCGCAGCAGGCCGTCCATGGCTTTCTGCTGGTTATCCCAGTGCTTGACGGTGCCGTCGGTAAGCCTGTCGTAAGGCGACCAGAAGGAGAAGTACGGGTCATTGACCAGAAGGGGAACGCTGGGCAGACGGAGCGACGTCTGCACGTAGGGTTCGAAGCAGTCAGGTGTCTGTGCCTGCACGAACGTGGCTCCTGCGAAGGCAGCGAGCATGAGGAGTAATTTGCGCATGATTGTCTTTGTGATTTTGTTGTTTATATCATTTTGGCGGCAAAGGTAACACTTTTTTTGCAATACGCAAGGTATCGGGAAGAAAAACATACCTTATTATATATTATATAGCATGCCGCGGCACGTTTTTCAATATTATTTTGTATCTTTGCGCCCAAAACAACACACTAAACCATGAATACCAAAGAAAAGAAAGACATTCCCGTTCTGCTGCTTACAGGCTACCTGGGCAGCGGAAAGACCACACTGCTCAACCGCATCCTCTCCAACCGTCGCGGCATACGCTTCGCCGTAATTGTCAACGACATAGGTGAGGTCAACATCGACGCCGACCTCATACAGAAAGGCGGCATCGTAGGGGGGCAGGACGACAGCCTCGTCGCCCTGCAGAACGGCTGCATCTGTTGCACCCTCAAGATGGACCTGGTGCAGCAGCTCTACGATATCATCGCGCTCAGGAAGTTCGACTATATCGTCATCGAGGCCAGCGGCATCTGCGAGCCCGAGCCTATCGCACAGACCATCTGCTCGATGGCACAAATGGCACCCGAAGTCACGAAGAACGGCGTGCCCTATGTCGATTGCATCGTCACCGTCGTTGATGCCCTCAGGCTGAAGGACGAGTTCGACTGCGGCTCCAATCTCACCAAAAAGGACATCGACGAAGAAGACATCGAGAACCTCGTCATCCAGCAGATAGAGTTCTGCAACATCGTCCTCCTGAACAAGGCAGCCGACGTGGAGCCGCACGAGCTGGAGCGCATCCGCCAGATCGTGCGAGGCATACAGAAGAAAGCACAAATCATCGAGTGCAACTACGGCGACGTGGAGCTCGACAAACTGCTCGGCACAAACCTCTTCGACTATGAGAAAGTGGCGACCAGCGCAACGTGGATTGCCGAACTTGAGGGGGAGAATAGGAATGATGAGAGAGAGGGGAATGATGGGAATGATGGGAGCAATGAGAACAATGAGAAACACCACGACCACCATAGCTCCCATGACTCCCATCATTCTCATAGCTCCCACGAACACCATGACCACCACGAACACCACCATCATCATGACCACGACGAGGGCGAGGCAGAGGAGTACGGCATCGGCACGTTTGTCTGGTGCCGCCGACAGCCCATGAGGCTCAGCGAGTTTGATCAGTTCGTGGCCCGCCTCTGGCCGAAAGGCATCATCCGGGCAAAGGGCATCTGCTACTTCAAGGGCGAAGAAGACATCTGCTACCTGTTCGAACAGGCCGGCAAGCAGGTCAAGTTGCAGAACATCGGGCAGTGGTATGCCACGATGCCTGCCGCCGAGCTGGAGATGATGAAGCAACGCGACCCCAATCTCCGCCGCGACTGGGACGACACCTATGGCGACCGAATGCAGAAGCTCGTGTTTATCGGGCAGCACCTCGACAAGGAGGCCATCTCGACACTGCTCGACGCATGCCTCGTCGAGTAGAGCCAGGCCAATCATTCGCTTTGCCGATAACATACAACACCACATAATTAATCCTTTTTATTAACTAAAAACAACACAATCCATGAAAAGAAGAATTACCTCTTTCGCCGTGTTGGTGCTCTCTCTGCTTATGGCGGCTCCCATGCTTGCCGACGAACAGAGCCTGACGCAAATCGGCGAAGTCGTGACTGCTCCAGAAGCTGGACAGTACTACGTTATCCAAGGCAACGGACAGGCTGGCCAGATAACCTGGCTGTTCGACAACGACGGAGCGCTCTCTGCAACAAATTCTACAGAAGCTCCCACAGGTCCGGAAGCCATGAAGTACGTATGGACCTTCGAGGTCACCGACGACGGCTTTGCCGCCCAGAACCTTACCACCGGCCGCTACATCCACATCGCAGGCACAAGCAATGGCGGCGCTGTGCAGATGCAGACCGAACCGTCCTACTTCTCCATCGACGTGGACGGTGACTACGTTGCCTTCAAGAATGCATCCGACCAGTATATCGACATGCAGTACAACGGCACGAATCCTGCAACCTGGAGTGGTGGCGTGGCCGGCTCCCGTCGCCTTAATATCTACATCGCTACAGTGGAAGGCGTGGACGACTTGACAATCGCCAAGGATCGCCTCAACTCGTGCTTCGGCAAGTATTCAGACTACCTGCCCGACTTCGGCCAATCCTCTATCGATGACATGCGCGGCACGGAAATCGGCCAATACAACTTCTCCGACGAGGACCGCAATACCTTCGTCCAGAACATGCAGCTGGCGCTTGCCATCCTGCAGGAAGAGGTCGACGACGTCACCGTCGAGCAAATCTATGAGATTATCGATGCCATCGAAACGAGTTATGCCAACATCATGGCTTCGCTTGTAGAGCTCACCATCGCCGACGGCAACTATCGCCTCGTCAGCGCTCTGGAGTGGACCAACACCACACGCGTCGATACCGGCGAGGTTGACGAAAACGGCGACCCCATCTACGAGGAAGTCACCATTCACCCCTTGAAGGCAATGTACGCCACACTCGATGAAGGCAAGGCCATGTGGGCAAACATCGACAGCACCGACTGCCGATACCTCTGGAACATGACCAATAACACGGAGACAGGTCTCGTCAAGATGAAGAACATCGCTACCGACGGCATCCTCGCCAGCAGCTCTCAGAGCACTCAGGTCCTCCTGAAAGCTGACAGCGAGACAGAGATGACGTTCGAGTTCATCCAGCGCAGGGAAGACGGCAAGATTGTTGTCGCCATGAAGCCCAGCACAGGAGGCAGCTACGCTTATCTGCACTGCAACAACCACGGCGGCGGTTCAGGCGTAGCCAGCAACATTGTAGGCTGGACATCGGGTGCCGGCGCAAGTCAGTGGATACTTGAACCCGTAAGCGACGAAGAAGTGGCAGAACTCATCGATGCCTACGCACCCATCAAGGACCACGAGCTCCTCGTATCCATGTTCCAAGACCTCATCGCTGAAACCGAAGCAGCAATCGCTCAGGCAAAAGACGACCAGTATATCACACATCGCAGCGAGGGTCTCATCACGTCACCCGACCAGTTCAGCAGCCCCTTCTCAGAGACTCGCGAAGGCAGCAGCTTCAACAATGTCCTCAATGACGATGTAAACACATTCTGGCACAGTGACTGGAACAGCAGCGTGCCCAACCACACGCACTACTTCAACATTGCCTTCGCTGAACCCATTGTAGGCGACATCCAGTGCTTCATGCGTCGTCGTAACGTCGTTAACGACCACATTACCGCGCTTGGCCTTTTTGGTGCCAACGACGAGAGCGCACTTGAAGACGAGACAGAAGAAAGTTGGACGGAACTGGGCTCATACGACCTCTCCGCAAACGCTTCATCCGGCCAGACGGTTTACTCCAACGCCATTACCTTCACTGAAGGCTACAAGTATCTCCGCTTCTACATTGATGGCACGACAACAGGGCGCGGCTACGGCCATTTCGCTACCTTCCAGCTCTACGAGCTCTCTACTATGGGCAACACTCAGTGGAGCCAGATGGGCGACTACGCAACAGCCATCGAATCTGCCCTCGAGACAGCTAAGGCCGTTGACCTCGACGAGATGGACGACATGACTGAGTACAACGCACTGAAGGAGGCACTCGACGCATTCAAAGCTGTCCTGTGCGACCCCAGCGCCCTTGCTGCTGCCATCGCCGCAAACAAGGACGTGGTCAACCTTGTCGCTATTGGTGAGAACCCCGGCTTTTGGAGTTCAGACAGCGACGCCGGCATCCTGGCAAGCAAATTGCAGCAAGCCACAGAGTACCTTGCAGGCGGCTACTACATCCAGGATAAGCTTGACGAATACACAACTGAAATCCTGAGCCTCGCAAACGACTTGATGTCTAAGGCCAATCCTGTTGAACCCGGCAAGTGGTACGCTTTGAAGTTCGACAGCCTTGAGAATTACGAGGCTCACGGATGGAATAAGGCCGACCCAGCAAACGACACGCTTGGTGACCTCTTTGACAATTACGCTGCTCCTGCCAACAGTGGCGAGGAGGGCCTCGAAGGCTTCTCTTCTCTCGAGGAAGTAGCAGTCGGCCAGGGCGTTCGCTTCATCAACGAAGACCTCATTCAGGAGATGGACCAGATTGCTTTCCGTTTCGTAGCACAGGGCGACAGCGCATACGTCATCCAGCATAAGAGCGGCCTTTACTTGGGTGGTGCCAGCCGCAGCACGAACTTGACTCTCGGCCTCACGCCCGCACTCTTCAACGTGAAGGCTGTAGGCTATGGCAAGGTCATCATCGAGGTTCGCAACCTCAAGGGCGAGGGCTATTACACGGAGCCTGTTTATCTTCACGCACAAAACGCTGGCCATAGCCTCGTCACTTGGAATGACGCTGCAGTCAGCTCGAAGAGCGCTCTCTACATCGAGCCCGTCAACGACTTCGACGAAGGCGAAGCAGTTGCCGAGAGCGTCATCATGAATACCAAGCCCAACAGCATCCAGTTTATGTGCTATCCCACCGCCTTTACCGTAAGCGGTGCTGAGATTTATGCTTATCAAGGCGCCCTCGAATTTGAGACATTAGAATATCCTCCCCACGCAGATTATGCATTTAACAAGATTGAGCAGGCAGAGGCAGGACAGCCCGTGCTTCTCGTCGTGGGTGACTATGAAAGCTTCAATGCAGACGACGATGAAGAGCCTGCGCAAATCCACATCACACCTATCGGCGAAAGCTTTGCCATTGAGCCTCAGGCTGTAGGCGGCGCTCACGGCACCTTTGCTTACGAATGGGTTGACGAAGGCACTGTCGTCGTCGGAGGCGGCCAGATTGGAAAGCCCGGCAACACGCTCGTGCTGGCCGAGGGAGAGGAAGGCACCGACTGCACACGCGACATCTCTGCCAACACAGGTTACATCGTTTACGGCGAGAACGTCCTGACTAACGATGACGACTTCGACCTCATTATCACAGCCGAAAGGCCCGAAACACGTGTACAGGGTGATGCCAACGGCGATGGAGGCGTTGACGTGGCAGACTACACGTACATCCTTAACCTTATGGCCGACGAGCAGTTCGACGTAAGAGGCGATGTCAATGGTGACGGCGAAGTGGACGTTGCAGATGCCACATTCGTTCTGAACATCATGGCCGATCAGTAATCTGCACCGGTCTAAACAGAGAAAGCCCCCTGCAGTTCGTTCTGCGGGGGGCTTTAGTTTTCGATAGTAACAATAGGGACGATAGTGGCTATAGGTTATGCGAAGGTGGCGGACAGCTTGGTGTAGATGGTTTCGCCGCTGGCGACTTGTGCCTGCACCTTGAGGCTGCCGTCGGGCTGCTCTTCAATCTTGGTGAAAGAAACGGTAAGCTCGCCGACTTCCTCTGGCGAGATGATGGCGAGATACTTGACGTTCTTTGCTTTGCGAAGTGTGACGTCGCGACGCAAGGCGCGTTGCAGCAGCTCCTGCACCATCTGCACGATGCAGACGCCGGGCGTGATGGGGTGTCCCGGGAAGTGTGCCTTGTAGATGGGCCACTCGGGGTGAATGCGCAGCTGAAAGGCCGCGAGGCCTGCCTCCTCCTGTTGCGAGAGGATTGTATAAAGGTTATCTTGTAATTTCATTCTTCATCAAAATGTGAACGTTTCCAGCGAAGATAGAACTCCGGGTTCTCGAGGATGAGCTCGTATCGCTGGTCGGTGAAGGCCTGGATGGTGCGGGCGGAGGTGAGCAGGGCGTCGTCCTTCGTGTCGCGTATCTCGTAGTCGAAGATGATCTTAGCAGCCGGCGTGAACTGATAGACGATATCGATGCGGGGCCTCGTCGTGTAGAAGATGGGGCGATGATAGCGAATGTCCATATCGACGATGGGCGCAAAGACGTTGTTCTTGAGGTAATCGTCGTAGCACAGGCCGTAGTGATGGCCCCACGCCTCACGTGCATCCTCCAGATAGAGCGGGTAGGCGCCGTGCCAGACAACGCCCATGATGTCCACTTCGCTGAAGCGGACCTCGAATTCCCGCGAGAAGCTTAATTCTTTATTGACCATTGACCATTGAACATTGACCATTCATTACGCCTCTCCTCCTCGGGGGAGAGGTTGGGAGAGGGGGCTTCCCTGCGCAATCTTCAGGCGTGTCGTTGCGATTGTCTCCGTGCCGACGCGCACTTCGGCGCTGACGAGGGTGACGTCGAATATCTCCTGCATGACCACGATTGTCGTGTCGAGCGTCTCCCCTTCGCGAGGGAGGCGGACGATGCTGAGGTCCTTCACCTCCCCGATAAAGCCGAGGCGGACGCCCGTCTTAAGTATATATTTATTATAGTATCCGAGCCGCGCGGCACAGGTCTGCGCGATGTGCTCGATGAGCCCTGCAGCCGCGAACTCGCCGTCCTCGCAGAAGACGTTGTCGGGCCGTATGGTCAGAGAGCACGAGCTCTGCGTCTCGCTGTAATCCGTCAGGCGGTCCACCATGACGAATGGCGGCCTCTGAGGCAGCAGTTCAAGTATGTCAATGTCTGTGTAGTTCATAATTCATAGTTCATAGTCCATAGTTGTTCAGTCCATCGTTCACAGTTTCATTGCTTATTTCCTGCAGAGGAATTAACTATGAACTATGAACTCATAACTATGAACTAAGTGTAGAGTCCTCCGTTGATCGAGATGACCTCGCCCGTGATATAGGAGGCTGCGTCGGAGAGAAGGAAGCAGACCAGGTCGGCGACCTCTTCGGGGTGGCCGAACCTGCCCATCGGAATCTGCTGCTTCAGCTCATCGACGGGCAAATCCTTCGTCATGTCGGTCTCGATGAAACCCGGGGCAACGGCGTTGACAGTCACGTCGCGAGCGGCTGCCTCGAGTGCCAGCGCCTTCGTTGCGCCGATGAGGGCGGCCTTTGCTGCGCTGTAGTTCGTCTGCCCGGGCAGTCCCTTTAGGCCCGACAACGAGGTCATGTTCACGATGCGACCCCCGTGTTTCTTGCGAAGCATGGCTGGCAGACAGCGGCGCGTCACGAAGTAGAATCCATCGAGCGA
>JAEEGL016558439.1_pt1 | contig 17042 bp, 8 predicted proteins | sample 9134231 | NCBI WGS metagenome assembly JAEEGL01 (sample SAMN16246548, study PRJNA631951) | gut metagenome | biome: gut microbiome; feature: rumen; material: fiber-attached | host: Bos | place: Iran: Karaj | collected 2018-10
AGATGGAAATCATACTGAAACAGGATGTGGCCAACCTGGGCTACAAGGACGAAATCGTCAAAGTGAAGAACGGCTATGCCAACAACTATCTTCTTCCCAAGGGAATGGCCATCATCGCCACCCCGGTGAACAAGAAGATCCATGCTGAGAACCTGCGCCAGCGCGCCCACAAAGAGGAAGCCCTCCGCAAGAACGCCGAGACCCAGCAGGCCGCCCTCAATGGCAAGACCGTGAAGATTATCGCCAAGGTCGGTGAAAACGGCCAGCTCTTCGGCGGTGTCAACAACATCATGATTGCCGAGGCTCTGAAAGAGCAGCACAACTACGACATCGACCGCAAGAACATCGTGGTCGACACCATCAAGACCGTCGGTACCTTCACCGCCAAGGTGAATGTCTACAAAGAGATCAAAGCCGAACTCAACATCGAGGTCGTCGCCGAATAAATCTCTGCCTGACGGCATACAAAAAGAGAGGGGCATCCATCCGGATGTCCCTCTCTTTTTGCCTTTGGCACAATATTTGCAGCAGCATAATCGTTATTTTGTAAAACACCTATCGAAATATGCTTAACATTATCTTATTGCAATATGTGCAAGGCACCACACACGGTGCCGGCTCTACATTGATGTGGGTAGCCTTTATCGCCCTGTCTGTCATATCCATGATTGTCAGCAAGAGCGTGGAGCGCAAGTTCAAGAAGTACTCCAACATACGTATGAACCATGGCCTCACAGGACGTGAAGTGGCCGAGCAGATGCTCCTGGACCACGACATCCATGATGTGAAGATACAGATGGTGAACGGCATGCTTACCGACCACTACAATCCCTCCAAGAAGACCCTTAACCTGAGTCCCGATGTATACAACGGCACCAGCGTAGCCGCTGCCGCCGTGGCGGCACACGAATGTGGCCATGCGGTGCAACACGCCACCATGTACAGCCCGTTGGTACTTCGGACGGCACTGGTGCCGGTAGTGCAGTTCTGCAGCCGCTTCTCGACATGGGTGCTGCTGGCAGGCCTGCTGCTGATACGGGTATTCCCGTCGCTGCTGCTGGTGGGCATAGCCATGTTCGCCGCCAGCACCGTCTTCTCGCTGGTCACCCTTCCCGTTGAGGTCAACGCCTCGAGCCGCGCCCTCAAGTGGATGCAGATGAAAGAAATCACTTCTCCCGAGACCCACAGATATGCCGTCAGCGCCCTGCGCTCAGCCGCCTACACCTATTTCATGGCCGCCATCACCTCGCTTGCCACGCTGCTCTACTATGTGATGATATACCTCGACAGGAGATAATCACTCTGCACATGCATACACTATAGTCCCGAAGGGGCGACGGAACGCTGTAAACCAGTATTCCATCGCCCCTTCGAGGCTTATTATCTTTCGTCCAAGTCTAAGTGCCGGGACTATTTCAGCAGGTTGCCGAGGACACCGCGTGTCAACTCGCGCGTGATGGTGCGGGTGGCAGCACTGGTGGTGTTTTTGACAATCTTCTGGCCGGTAGAAGTCTTGCTCTTGGTCTTCTTGCCACTGACGGCATCGCTTACAGCCGTGCCGGCGGCAGTAGCCAAAGTGCCGGTAACGGCCACAAGAACCGACTTGAGTATCTTGCTGCCAATGCCCGACTGCTTCTTCTGCGCCTGCGGCGCCGGTGTGCGCTCGCCGGTGCGGGCCACCTTGCCCTTGCCGACGGGTTCTTCCTGCACCTCCACCAAAGCCTCCTCGGCCTCTTTTATAAGCAGTTCGAAGGCGCTCTCGCGGTCCACCATCTTGTCGTACTTGCCATAGATGCGGCTCTGCTTGACAATATCGAGCCGCTGACCCTCGGTGATGGCGCCAATCTGGCTGAGAGGGAAGAGTATCTTGGCACGCTGCACCATACACGGGGCACCCTTCTCGTCGAGGAAACTGACCAAGGCCTCGCCGGTCTCAAGATTGGTGATAGCCTCGTCGGTCTTGAAAGCCGGGTTGGGACGGAAGGTGTCGGCAGCGGTACGCACAGCCTTCTGGTCCTTGGGGGTATAGGCACGCAAGGCGTGTTGCACGCGGTTGCCGAGCTGGCCGAGGATACTGTCGGGTATGTCGGTAGGGTTCTGGGTGACGAAATAGATGCCGACACCCTTCGAGCGGATGAGGCGTATGACCTGTTCTATTTTGTCCACCATAGCCTTGCTGGTGTCTTCGAAAAGCATGTGGGCCTCGTCGAAGAAGAAGACGAGCTTGGGCAACTCCATGTCGCCCACCTCGGGGAGGGTGCTGTAGAGCTCACTCATGAGCCACAGCATGAAGGTGCTGTAGAGCTTGGGCTGCAGCATCAGCTTGTCGGCCGCCAGCACATTCATAATACCTTTGCCGCCTTCTGTCTGCAGGAGGTCGTAAATATCGAATGCCGGCTCGCCGAAGAAGCGGTCGGCACCCTGGCTGTCGAGCTGCAGCAGTGCACGCTGGATGGCTCCGACGGTGGCGGTCGAGATATTGCCGTATTGGGTGGAATACTCCTTGGCATGCTTGGCCACATAGTCGAGCATTGCACGGAGGTCCTTCATGTCGAGGATGAGCAGGCCGCGTTCGTCGGCAATGCGGAAGACGATGTTGAGCACACCGTCCTGCGTGTCGTTGAGGCCGAGGAGGCGGCTGAGCAGCTGCGGCCCCATCTGGCTCACCGTGGCACGGATGGGATGGCCTTGCTCGCCGAGCACGTCGAAGAAGCGCACCGGGCAAGGCTGAAACTGCGGGTCGGGCACTCCGAAGGCGTCCTTGCGTTTCTCTATAAACGAGCTCATCTTGCCGGCCTGGCTTATGCCGCTGAGGTCACCCTTCATATCGGCCATGAAGCACGGCACACCAGCCTGGCAGAACGTCTCGGCCATCACCTGGAGGGTGACGGTCTTGCCGGTGCCGGTGGCACCGGCCACAAGGCCATGACGGTTGGCCATGCGGCCCACTATCGAAAGGGGGCCGTCGTCGCAGTGGGCTATGTATAGCCCTTGTTGCTGTGTATACATATCAGAACTTCCAGTTGAAAGCGAGATGGAAAACGGGGGCCTCCCAGTCGAAAGCGTTGTCGAGGGTATTGATGCCGGCATAGAGTGTGGTGGTCTTCCACGAGTCGCCGGTCGCGTCGTCGGTACGCTTGGCATCCACGTAGCCCACCGAGAGGAAGTCGAGCAAGAGCTGGGCGCTCAGATGGCGCGAGAACTCATAGCTGAGAGAGGGGCGCAGGCTGACATCGATCGAGAAGTCTTTAACCTGCTCCTCGTAGGGGTCCGGCTCCTGATACTCGTTGGGGTTGGGCCAACTGACGGTATAGAAACTCTCCGTGTGGGTGGTGTAGCCCAGCGAACGGATATTGGCTCCCAGAGATATTGCGAAACTCATGTTGCCGTACTTGAGGAAGGTGTATTGCACCTCGGGCGACACCATCCAGCCCGAACGGGCGGTGGTGAACTTATGGTCCGTAATCTTCACATTGGGCTGGCCCATGAAGTTGATCGAGTCTATGGCCGTGAGGGCAGCCGTATTCTCACCGAGCAGGCTGCCGCCCACGTATATCTCGAGGTTGGGTATCACCTCGTAGCCCACGCGGACGCCACCGAGCCAGTGCGAAGCCTTGGCATAGTCGTCGTTGAACGATGCCGTGCTATTCTGCTGGAAATAACCGCCTTGCAGGCCTACAATAACCTGGGCCTGCATGGCCGTCATCAAGGCCAACGCGGCAACAAAAAGTGCTATTTTTTTCATCTTTTACGGTTTGAAATCAAAATGCAAAGATACACATTATTTTCAAATCCGCACAACTTTTTTTTCACCCACTACTCCAACTTTTCGAGTTTCTTGACGGCGAGGCCAAGTGGGGTGTCGACGTGGACGGTGTAGGTGCCGTTGGGCCAGCCCTCTACTGGTATTGTGGCCTGCAATCCGTCGGCTTTTGATTCATAGACCTTGCGGCCCGAGATATCGTAGACACGTATTCGGCGGATACCCGTCGAGGAGAGGATTCTGACCTCTGTGACGGCGGGATTGGGAGAGAGGGTGACGAAGTCGGAGGCCGAGAGCACCGGCGGTACATCGGCCGTTCCGCCCCCCGCCGAGTCGAGCACTATCGGCGACGGATACATCGGCATCTCGCAGAACAGCGGGAAACATGGAACATAACTTACTAATTCCACATAGTCCCATACTGACATGCCAGTAAACTCAACAGTATCAGGAATATACGGTAACATGGTGGAATCACGCCAAGTTGCACAAAGAATTGTATCTCTATACTGGTAGCTGTCCACACCCTCACCATAATAACGGCCATTCCTTAGCCAAGCAAGAGATATTGGCCATGTCGAGTAATCCCAACGATGGCCAGTACTATCGACAGTAGCGTGTATATGATCCGTCATTCCAACCCAGAATTCGCCATCGAGAGAAACTGGCGTGTCGAAATATACAGCCCTGATGGGGACATAGCGTTCGCTCTTTAACGGATGTGAGGGATGAACATACGGCGCCCTGTCGAAATAACCTATAACATTGGTGTCCAGCACATGCATCTTTGCGCTTGCGATAGTCTCCAGTGTGTCGTGGCAGTAAGTGATGTAGGGTGCTGGAAGGTTATGATCCGGTGCGTAACGACGCAGGTAAAGGTTGAAGTATTCGTAACAATTGTCGAATGTTGTGTCAAAGACCTCGGAATAAAAATGGTCATGAGTTTGTGGATGTGTTGTAAAATAGGTCTTATAGTCCTCTTTCCTTGTTACGGCGAAAGCGGCAACGCCGACGACATTGGCTTTTGCCACGTATTTTTTGCCCCACAGAAGGGAACGTGCACTGTGGAATCCTGTAATTCCGTCAGCTTCAAAATGCAGTTCGTGGGGCCAATCGTCTACGGCGCAGGATGGCAGGGCGGTCACGGTGTCCTGCGCGGAAAGCTGGAGTATGAATATCCCAAGAATTATAAACAACAATGTCTTTTTCATAGCAGAGTCTTTTATTGTTGCGGACAAATTGTAGAGACTGTGGTTGTGCCGGTTATTTTTGGCAAAGTATATTGGGGATAATATATTGGTGTGTCATCAAATTCAATGTGAGGAGCTGTGACGGTTTCGTCGTCCAGCGAAGAGAAACCAGTGTAGATGTTTGACGAGCAACTGCCCCACGAGTTATCTTTGAGACGGTAGATATGGGAGAGTGCGTCCGAATACGAGAATTCCACGCCAACCATATTCCGGGCCGTGCCCTGCAGGTGGTCGAACGACTCGATATATTGCCCCCAGTACATGTGCCCGTACACGGGTCCGCCGGAGATCATCTGGCTGTTGCCGACGTGCCAGACGGCGCTGTTGGTTGCGGCCTGGCTGTGTATTGTCGTCAGTATGCTCAGCACCTTGCTGTAGTTGTCGTATGCGAGGCTGAGCGCGGCTATTGTCGTGTTCTTCAAACTCGGTGCGACCATCTGCCGCGAGGCGATATGCTGGCTGCAGTCGGAGGAATACTTGTGCACGGCGAGTGTCTTGTAGGAACTGCTGTTGGAATGTACGATATAAACCGTATCATTGGTTGCGGCCTCAATCAGCAGGGGGGAATAGGCCTGTGTCGTTATCATGGTCATCGGTATATTGGTTGTCCTCGCCGTGGGGCCGACGGGGCTGGTGGAGCGCTGTATGCGGAAAATATATCCGCAGTGGTTGCTGAGGTCACGCACTGTGAACACAATATGGGTAACGGTGGCGGTCATGTCGTCGATTCGGTAATTTGAGTCATCCAGGTCGTGTTTGTAGAATATCCAGCTTTGCGGCTGCGGGGTCTGGAGGAATTCCGTGAAGCAGTGCTTGCCGGTATAGGTGTCATAACCCGCCCAATAGACTTCCGTGCCGAACGACCCCGACACGGCCAGCAACTGATAGGGGGCGTCTTCGATGGGGAACCCGTATGGTGTCCCGTTGGGGAATTGATTCAATGAGACAAATCCAAAAACATTGGAGCCGACGGTGGAACCAGTTCCGATATAATACGCCCTGTTGTCAGCCACTTCCATGTCAAACATCTGCTCCAGATTACAGATTGTCATTGAAGGGAAAGTCGTTCCCGTGGCATCCATTTTGGTCAGGGTGTGTAACTTCTGAACAATATCGATTCTATAATGCCTGACATTGTAAAGCCAGTTGGTGTTGTCTACTCGGCGTATAAAATGATGCGCAGCGCTGTCGTCGATTGTTTTGATGAACTCCTGCGCCGATGTGTTGAATGATGCAAGTAGCAGTAGGGCAATGAAATATAAGTTGTTTTTCATAGCTGTGTGGAGGTTGTTGTTACACTGCAAATATACGAAAAAAACAATAAACGGGGATTTTTTTATGCTGACAGCCGTTTTGTTGCCGGCAGGCTGCCGGCGCTCCATCGCCGGCGCTCCAGAATGGGTACGGGATGACTCCGTACCAGGTCCGACCCAGGTCCGACATTTCTCCGACCGTTCTATAATAGTAGTTCTATAGTCAACCACTAAAGAAATACTATAGAACGACTATGGATGTACTATAGAAGTGCCGGCGTTGGGGCGGATTGAGGGCGGCGATTTTTTTCGTGGCGTATCGGTTATTTTTTGTATATTTGCTTTTGCGTACCGTGTACCATAACGCACCTTACCATCTGGTACACAGCGAGATGGCGAGATATACGCTATATGGTGACGGTAGTATATTTTACAATAGACACGCACAGAACTATGAAAAAACGCACCATACTGACCCACATCCTGCTGCTTGCGGCCATGCTCCTGCCGGCAGTGGGGTTGCACAGCCAGACGACAGTGATACTTGTACAAAACGACACTATCTATATCGACGCCTGCACATCGCCGACGGGCACCATCTATGACGACGGAGGTGCAAGCGGCAACTACAGCAACAACTTCCGCGGCTATGTGGTGATCGAGGCCATGCCGGGGCAGACCATAAGCCTGCAAGGCGACTACACGCTGGAGAGTCCGTCATATGACTGGATCGACGTCTGGGACGGTCCCTTCGGGCAGGGCACCCTGGTGGTGGACCGCATGGGCAACAACGGCACCCTCGACGTGGTGACCACCAGCGGCATACTGAGCCTCTACTTCCGCACCGACGGTTCGGTGACCTACTCGGGCTTTGCGCTGAACTGGAACGTCACCGGCAGCGGCGCGGCATGCAGCACGACAGCCAGCGACCTTGTGGTGAGCAACATAGGCACCGGCACGGCCACCCTGGGGTGGAGCGGCACGGCGTCGGAATACAACATACGTCTCGACGGCTACCCGGTGGGCAGCACCGCCGGCACCACCTATACCCTCGGCGGACTGGTGGCCAACATGGAGCACACGGTGACCGTGGCTCCGGCCGAGGCCGATGCCACACGCTGCTGCGCCACGGCGGCCACGTTCCGCACCCTGTGCGGCACGGTGGGCATACCCTATGTGGACGGCTTCGAGGCCGACCAGGTGGAGATGATGCCTGCCTGCTGGACCAAGGTGACCAACTTCGACGAGCCGTCGACCCAGCCGCAGGTGATAGAGGCACCCGGCACCCACCACGCCCTGAAGCTCTCATGCGGTCCGAACGCCACGGGAGGCCACTTCGGCTTGGTGGTGGGCCCTGCAGTGGGCGGCGGCGAGAGCATGTGGCACGTCAGCTTCAGTCTGCGTCCTACGCACTACGGCTCGCATGTGGTGGTGGGCGTGTGCGACAGCACAAGCTCGATGTACGACCTCTACGGCTTTGTGCCGCTCGACACGCTGACCCTCAACGACTACAACAGTTGGAACACCTACACCTACGACTGGACCCTGCCCGAGGGCGGATGCCGCCTGGCCTTCTACATGCTGCGCAGCATGGAGGACGGCGACATGCACTTCACCTATATCGACAATGTGAAGATAGAGCGTTGCGGGGTGTACAGCATAGGCAACTACCACACCGACTGCACGTCGACCATACTGCAGTGGCAGACCTTCGGCGAGGGGACGGTGACACTGGGCATACGCCGTTCGGACCTCATCAACGACGTGACGACGGTGACGGGCGCCACCTCGCCCTACCTGCTGACCGGGCTGGAGCCCGGCACGGCCTACACCGTCGACTTCTATTCCGACTGCGGCGGCGTGGACGGCCTGCTGCAGACCCTGCGCTTCAGCACCGAAGACTGCTACACGACCCAGAACTGCCTGGCCCTGGCGGAAGCGGACATCAATACATTCACGTTCATAAACACCGACGACCGCAACATCGACGAATACCATCACCTGCACGCCAACCGCACACATGGCGACTACGCCTACATCATAAGTCCGCTGATCGACACCCTGGCGGGCCGCGAGATATACATCCAGGTGAACGGCTACTACTGCGACGTGTCGGTGGGTACGGTGCAATATGCCGACGACCCGTCGACCTTCATACCGCTGGCCACGGTAGCGACCGACTATTTCGAGGAACGCTACGCGAAAGTCACGGTGCCTGCCAACTCGACGGCCCACTATGCGGCAGTGCGCTTCACCCCGTACTATATCACCCTGAACGACTTCCGCGTGGGCGACTGCCTTGTCGACAGCCTGCGCATACAAGGCATGCGCGGCACCTCGGCCTCGCTGCGGTGGGCCTCGGGCTACGACACGGTGATAGTGGAATACGGCCCGGAGGGCTTCACACCCGGCACGGGCAGCGAGGCGGTCTTCATCGATACCTCGGCAGGACGCATCGGCGGTCTGCAGACATACACCTACTACGACTTCTACGCCCACCGCCCGTGCGACACCACGTCGTGTGTGCACCAGAAGTTGACCGCCATCACATCGCAATACGACTACAGCATGCCCTACTGCGAGGACTTCGAGAGCATAGACCTGGGGTGGGCCACCTGGAACCCGCAGTACTACTACTACAGCAGCCCCGACCTGGTATACGAGCCGGTCTACCTGGACCTGACCCGCACCCTGCGCTTCGCCTCCTACGGCTTCCCATGGGACTACTACACCGAGGTGCGCCTGCCCGACGTAGAACTGGAGTCGCCGGCGGTGCTGGCCTTTGACGCCACCGACTATTCGCCGGAGGGCTACTACGCCATAGGGTTCACCGGCACAGGGTGGTTCGACACGGTGAACCTCGTCCCCGACGGAAGCCGGCACCACTATACGGTGCAGATTCCCGACGAATACATCTATGAGGGCAACGCACTGATGATGCGCTATTGGCACACTTCGCAGTACCAATACTACACCAGTTTCATCGACGAGGTAAGCGTGGCAAGTGTGGCCTACGACAGCCTTCAGTTCACCTACGTGGGCTTCGACAGCGCCATAGCGACGCTCACCACCATAGGGTCGCCCGCCGACACCACGGTGATGCTGCACCCCTGCTACGGACACGACACCGTCTACGGCCAATACATAGCCGACAGCAACTACTGGCTCTTCACCGGCCTCGACAGCGGCACCTACTACTACTGCTACGTGATGCTCGGCGAAGAGAGCTGCCTCTCGCTGGCCGCCATGATAACCACACGGTGGATTGGCGGCGGCGAGCCCGAATGCTACACCTTCGACGGGTTGTTGAGCTACGAGATACCCGAGACGTGGAGCGCCACATACGGAGTCGACATCGACGAGGACCACCTGCGCCTCATGACGGGGTCGGCGGTGGCCACCCGCGTCATAGACTACCCGGCGGACGACTTCTACTTCTCGTTCCACGCAAGCGGCACTTTCGAGGGGCAGAAACTGCTGATATGCACTATCCTGGCCGAGAAACTAACCGAAGAGGAATTCACCCTCACGGATGTGGAGGACTACTTCCTCTCGTTCGACACCGTCAACATAGGCACCGAATGGCAGCCCTACTTCGTGGACTTGCCGTGGCAGTCGGGCTCGTCCCTGCGTATCTGCATAGTGGCGCTCGGCGGTGTAACAATGGTCGACAACGTGAGTGTCACCCCCTGCGCACCGCTCAGCTTCGAGGTGGTGAACAACACGATTGTGGTCACCGTGCCCGACGGCCAGCCGCCTTCACACTACGTCTATATCAGCGACGATGCCAGCACCGACAGCCGCACAGTATACATCGGCGAATCGCCCCAGGTGATAGAAGACCTGCGCATTGACCGCGACTACAGCGTCTCGTGGAACTGCTCGTCGGGATGCAGTTTCTACACCACCCTCCACACGGGCGGCGAGATAGCCCTCCCCTACTGCGAGGAGTTCCATGTCAACTACGACGGTTCGTCTGGCATACCCCTCGACTGGCACTTCCACTACACCGACCCGACATACTTCCCCTACTTAGAGCCCAACGACGGTTTCCTGATGATTGGTGCCGAGTGGGTGAACCAGTATCAGTATGTAGTGCTGCCACCGGTGGCGACAACGGGATTGGTGCATCTGGTACTGCGTTTCTATGCCTACGGTCCCGCGAGCTCGTTTGAAGTGGGATTGATGCCCAACGGAACCGACACTGCCTCGTTTGTGCCACTCAGGTCGTTGTACGACCTCTACGACTACAACACTGTCGACCTGGTGGTTCCAGCCATCGGCAACAACCGCCTCGCCATTCGCACATCGGGCTACCGCTTCGGTATCACCCGCATCTCCATCAGCCAGACTCCCAACATAACAGTGAGCCTCATCGACTCGCGCACCCTCAGCATCGCTGCCGACGTCGACACCTCGTACTACCTGCAATACAACACATGGAGCGGCACGCCCAATATTGTCCATGTCGACACCAACCCCTACCTGCTGCAAGTGGGCGAGAATATAGACGACCTGACCATGAGTGTGGTGTTTGACGAATACGGCACCGCCTGCGGCGACAATACCGTGGCCTACCAGCTCAGCGATCGGATGGGGCTGCCGTACTGCATCGGATTAGACTACGGCTGGGGCGACTGGTATCTGCGCAACCACTGGCGCTACACCCCGTGCGGCTACTCCTACCAAGATGGGTACGAGGTCTACCGGTTCAACACCTACTACAACCCCGAAGTGCTGCAGTACCTCTTGCTGCCAGATATGGCCATAGATTCGGTGCGTCGGCTCTCGTTGTATTTCAAGATGAAGTCTACCACCAGCAACGACTTCATCGAGATTGGCGTCATGACAGACGCCTACGACACCAACACCTTCACGGTGGTCGACACCATCTACAGCACCGCCCCCAACACATGGGGCACCCACACTGCCAGTCTTGCCGACTATAGCGGCGACGGTCGCTGGATAGCCTTCCGCCACCGCGGTGCCGAACCACCATCCAATAGCGACGAAGACTACCTGTTTATCGACGACATGATAGTCGACGTGTGCCCCGCCAACCTTGCCACGGCCACTCTATACGAATGGAACACGGTGATAATAGACAATGTCGACACCGCGACAGGCTACTTTGCCGAATACGGTCCCATCGGCTTCAGCCAAGGCAACGGCGCCATCGTGAGGATAGACAGTGTACCCATGCTGCTCACCCTCTCACCCTCCAGCGAGTATGAATTCTACTTCCACTGCGACAGCACCGGCACCAGTTGCCTCCAGCCGCAATATATACACACCTATAGTTCGCCGTTCGAGGTGCCTGCATGTATCGACTTCGACGACATGCCGGCCAATGTGCTGCCTTCCGGATGGAGCAGCATCGGTGTGGCCTCATCGGTAAGCGACACCTACAGCCACTCGGACAACCACTCGCTGCAAGTGAACGGTCTTGTGATTACGCCTTATATACAGACCGACTCGCTCCAAGAGGTGGCGGCCGGCATCTGGCTCTATTCCACCGACGCCAACGACCGCATCGAAGTGGGATGCATGAGCAATCCCTATGATATATCGTCGTTCACCGCCTTGCGCACCATCACACCCCGCCTGGGAGTGTGGGACCATTACGACATCTCCTTTGCCGACGCCCCTTCTGCGGCACACTTCATCGCCTTCCGCCGCCTCAGCCACACCGGTTCCAGCAGTCCGACCATATATCTCGATGACTTGAACCTCAGCACTTGCGCCACCTTCGGACTGAAGATGGCCAACGTCGAGGACGACAATGTCACCCTCGAATGGAGCCAGGTGGGCCACCCGGCCATCAATGTCACGGTGATGCTCAACGGCACCACCCCCGTGGCCACCCTCCATCCCACGGCACCGCCGCTCAACATCAGTCCGCTGGTACCCGGAGCAGGCTATTCCTTCATCTTCAGTTCCACCTGTTCCAGCGGCACCACACCATGCAGCCTCCCCTATAGCGACACCGTCACGGTGGTGGCTCCCGCCGAAGCGGGCAACTGCATCAACCCTACCAACCTCGCCTCCGAGAACGCCGTCTTCTACAGCGGCAGTTATAGCAACCCCTATTCCGCTGCCGGTGCCATCGACTATGGCAGCCTCAGCATCGACAGCCGCCACACAGTGTGCTACGACACCTCGGCCCGCGACCCGCGTACTGGTGGCCTGCTACGCATGGTGCCCGAAGGGGCTATAGCCAGTGTGCGCCTCGGCAACTGGGGTTCCAACATCAACAACCCCGAGGCCGAAGGTGTCACCTACAGCCTCTTTGTCGACACCCTCAGCTTCAACCTGCTCATCATGAGCTATGCCGCCGTGCTGCAAGACCCGATGCACGCTGCTGAAGACCAGCCCCGCTTCCGCCTCGAGCTGCTCGACTCGGCATTCAACCTTATCGACCCGCAGTGCGCCGCGGCCGACTTTATAGCCAACCGCAACCTCGGATGGAACGAAGCGGATAACAACGTGCTGTGGAAAGACTGGACCACCTTCGGCGTGGACCTCACCGACTACGCCAACCAAAGCGTGTATGTGCGCCTTACCACCTACGACTGCAACGAGGGCTCGCACTATGGCTACGCCTACTTCACCCTCGACTGTATGCGCCGCTCCATCATCACCAACAACTGCGGTGCCGTCGACAGCAACACCCTCACCGCACCGGCGGGCTTCTTCTACAACTGGTACTCGTCGCTCTCGCCCACCGTATTCAGTCACGACCAGTCGGTCACCATCCCGGTAGGCGAGGTGACGTACTACTGCGATGTAGTGTCACAGGAGAACTCATCATGCATGTTCACCCTCAGCGCCTACGCCGGCACCCGATACCCGCTCTCGTCGTTCGACACCACCGTTATTGTCCGCAACTGCGGTTTCGACGTGCTGTTCAACAACACCAGCGCCGTCTCGGCCGACGGAGTCAACCCCCTCGCATCGGGCGAAGCCTGCGAGACTGCCTATTGGGACTTCGGCAACGGCGAGACCTCGACCAACTATCATGGTTCAGCCCACTACGACACCCCCGGCACCTACACCGTCACCCTCGTGAGCGGCATTGCCGGCGATGCCTGCACCGACACCGCAACCATGGTACTCAATCTGGCCTTCCCGGCCTATAACCCGCATATCGAAGGGCCTACCGAGACCTGTGCCGACGAAGAGATAGTCCTCAGCATTGTCGATGCCGCCACCCTCGACCCCAACTGGCCGCTCAACCAGCTCACCTTCAAACCCACCAGCACCACCAACATCTCGGTGTTCACCATCGACCCCAACGGCTGCAGCCATACCCTGCACCACTCGGTCCTCGTGCATCCCGCCTACCACTTCATCGACACCCTCTGGCTTTGCTCCACCCAGCTGCCCTTTGCCTATGCCGACACGGTATACCAGCCGGGCACCACCGAGGCGGTCTACAACAGGCAGTGGCAGAGCATCTACGGATGCGACAGCATCTACTCGCTGCAGCTCACCGTCAGCAGCTCGGCCGAGAACATAGCCTATGACACCACCCTCGCCTCCATCTGCGACAACCACACCTTCCACTTCTTCGGCACAGACTATACCGACGCCGGCACCTACGACCAGCACCACCTCGACATCGACGGCCTCTGCGACAGCCTCCACACCCTCATCCTCGAGGTGAGGCCCACTTCGGCCACCGACACCGTTGCCATTGCGTGCGACACCCTTATGTGGCACGACACCACTCTCACCGTAACCACCGTGCCGCCACTGCCCTACGTCACCCTCGAGAACACATCGCGCTGCGACAGCACCGTCACCCTACACCTGACGGTCAACTACTCCACGGCCTCCACCGTCAATCACACCATTGTGGAGAACCAGCTGCCCTACACCTACAGCCCGGCACCAGGCATCAGCGCCACCTTCCTCACCGACACCACCGGCTGCATCATCACCATACCCAACAGCGTTGACTGCGACTCTACAATCACCTTCAACCTTACGGTATATCGCAACCAAGACACGGTGGTCGACAGCACCATCTGCGAAGGCCTGCTGCCCTTCGAATGGAACGGAGTGACCTTCAACGGGCCCGGCACCGACAGTGCCTTGCTCTATGCCGCCACCGGCGCCGACTCGACAGTGCACATGACCCTCCACGTGCTGCTCAACAGCACCTTCAGCATTGCCGACACCCTGCTCCAAAACGCCCTCGGCGCCTACATTCCGCCCCTGCCCGTCAGCCCAGTCTACGACAGTGCCACACTGCTCACCTACGCCGCGCCGCTCGTCACCATAATGGACAGCCTCGTCATCCTGCCCAATGCGGTGGGCTGCGACAGCCTGGTGCACTACACCCTCAACGTCTACCACAACTACCACCGCCGCGACACCCTGCAACCCTGCCGCCACGAGATGCCCGCCGTCTACCTCGGCGACACCCTCGCCACCGACAGTGCCTACCTCTACCGCGAGTGGATGCTCACCTCTGTCCATGGCGCCGACTCGCTCGTCAGCGTCGACCTCTTTGTACGCGACGACTACGAACTCGCCGACACCCTCGTCTTCTGCCCCTCGCAGCAATACATCTATGAAGGCATCAACTATGGCGGTCCCGCCGAATTCGACGCGCCCCACCTGAGCGTCTACGGTTGCGACAGCCTTGTACACGTGGTGCTCATGCCGCGCGACACCTCGTTCCGGCTCGACATCTTCTACTCCCTCTCCGGCACCGACTGGGTAACCCCCGACAGCATCATAGGCATCTGCGCTCCCGACACCCTCTACCTGCTCGACACCACCCCCACCGCCACCTCGCGCCAGTGGTACCTGGCCACCCCCGACACCCTTGTCACCTCGGCCGACAGCCTCTTCTCGTGGCCCTTCTACGTCGGAAGCGACACCATCAATGCCCTGGCCGGCGTCATCGTCAACAGCGGCGACGAATGTTTCGACACCCTGGTGTGGCCCGTGGCCGTCCTTCTGCGTCCCGAGGCCGACTTCATCTGGAGCCCCGACATACCCGCCAACCACAACCCCGAAGTGCAGTTCTACAACCTCTCTTCGCCATACGACACCGTCGGCAACCCCTCCACCACCTCCTTCCTGTGGCAGATACAGCAGACCGAAGGCGGCCCCTACGACACCACCTCGGCCCACAGCCCCTTCTACCACTGGGGCGAACCCGGCAGCAACATGATGGGCGAATACGACGTGATACTCACCGCCTACTGGGCCCACACCGCCACCCTCTACAACCTGCCTACCGACGGCTGGCCGCTGCAGACCGCCGCGGTGCCCTTGCTGCCCACCCTCTACCCCGCCTTCTCGCTCACCTGCTCCGACACCACCCACCACACCGTGGTCATCACCAACGACTACCTCCAGTTCCCCAACCTCGTCACTCCCAACGGCGACGGCATCAACGACATCTGGGAAGTGGTGGGCTTGCTCGAATACGGCAACTACTCCATGAACGAACTCTGGATCTACGACCGCACCGGCGCCCTCGTCTACCACGTCCGCAACATACGCCGCCAAGACCAGTTCTGGAACCCCCTCGACACCCACAGCCCCGACGGCACCTACTACTACCGCTTCTCGGCCGAAGGCGAATACGGCATAGTGCGTCGCAACGGACTCATCGAAGTAATCAGATAACCGGTTCTGGACTGCAAAGTCCACCTATCGACACCGTACCAATACCGACCGTCGTCGACATTGGTACGGTGTTGATACGGCTTTGATACGGCTTTGGTATGCCGATGGTAGGTATTTTGCACTGATTATCAGTTTATTACTGCAATACTACCGACATATTCGATATCATTCTGACTATTAGTACATTATAACTTTTCGTTAAGTTAATTTTACACAAACAGCAATGGCCGGGCCACCTGTTTTTAACGAAAATTAAAACTTAGAGCGATTCTCTGACATGCAAGGGGCGAAAAAAAATTTGCATATTGATTTTTTTTCGTATTTTTGCAGCGTAAATCCAAGTCTGATCCAAAAGCCTAACACCTGATGGAAAAGAGAATAGGAACAATATCGATACTCATAAAGAACCGTTTGCAGTCTGCAAACATCAACCAGATTCTTTCCGAACATTCCGGAATAATACTCTGTCGCCAGGGGTTGCCCTTCCACGACAGGAGCGTTGCCGTCATCTCGCTGATAGTCGAGGGCACGGTCAACGACATCAACGCCCTTACCGGCCGCCTGGGGCGCCTCGGCGGCGTCGAGTGCAAGGCCGTAGTGACCAAGAATAATTAATCCTAAACAATATAATATTATGAGACACCAGAATTTCATAGACCGCGACAAACTCTACGGCATGCTGGACAACAACGCTCCGAGCGAGAGCCAGTTGAACGACATCCTCAACAAAGCCCGCAAGCTGAAAGGACTGAACCTCGAGGATGTGGCCAAGTTGCTGAGCGTAGAAGACGAAGCCGGCATACAGAAAATACTCGACACCGCCGAGTACTGCAAAGACGAGATCTACGGGCGCCGCCTTGTGCTCTTCGCCCCCATCTACACCGGCAATGCCTGCGTGAACAACTGCGTCTACTGCGGTTTCCGTCGCGACAACAAAGCCCTGAAGCGCAAGATACTCACCCTCGACGAGATTGAGACCGAGACCCTGCACCTGCTGCGCATGGGCCACAAACGCGCCCTCCTCATCTGCGGTGAAAGCCCACGCAACGACGCCAACTATATGGTCTAGGCCATACGCCGCACCTACGCCGCCAAGGACGAGAAGGGCAGCACCATACGCCGCATCAA
>JAEEGL010584072.1_pt1 | contig 17041 bp, 7 predicted proteins | sample 9134231 | NCBI WGS metagenome assembly JAEEGL01 (sample SAMN16246548, study PRJNA631951) | gut metagenome | biome: gut microbiome; feature: rumen; material: fiber-attached | host: Bos | place: Iran: Karaj | collected 2018-10
CTTGTCGGCTACGGCGAACGTGGAGTCGTCGTTATTTATCGTACCGACGAACCAGACGTTGTCGCTTATCTGTATTGTTCCTCTGTCTATAAGGCACGGGTCGTTGTCCCACGTTGCGGTGACGATGTCTACCTTCCACTCCTCTTTTCTCGGCATTTCAAGTATGGACAGCATTTCCGCAAAGTAATACTCGACACGGGCTATGTTCATCTCGTCTAAGATCACCATGTGAGGATCTCTGAAATAGTTGCCTTCGTATATTGCGCGCAAGAAGTCCGTTTCGGTATATTTTCTCGTAAACTCGTTGTAATAACCGTATAACTCTGTACGTTCACGCCAGGACGGCTGGACCGAGCAGACAGTCGTGTCAACGCCGACGAATTTGCCGAAAGCGTACGGAAGCGACGTTTTACCGGTACCGGATATACCCTGAAGGATTATGATCCTCGCGGTGCCCATGGACGCGATAAAGTAGCGCATCATATCAAGCTCGTAATACAGATGCAGCTGTGACGCGGCGTATTTGCGGAACTGCTCGCAGATCTGCGCAAGAGTTATTTCGTTGTCGTAAACAGGGGGCTGATACGTCGTTTTGTAGTAGTTGTCGACGTTCGTGAGCCTGAAGAACCTGCTTTCCTCGGGGTCTACGCACGGAGATTCGCGTGTGTTGCGGTTGGCGTTGGGGATATATTCCGTTTCTTCGCCTTCTTTTTCTTCTCCTTCGCCAAGCTCCTCTTCAAGCTTGTCCTGCGGGACGCCGAGCTCGTTTACCTTCATCTGCAAGAGCCTGTCTTTTTCGTAGTTTGCCCGCAGAAGATCTCTTTGCAGACTTTTGACCTGCTTTGAAAGCTCCTCGTATTTTTTAACGGGCACGCGGAAACGGAACAGCTTGCGGAGAAGCTTGATCACAAAGAATATGATCACGCCGATAATTGCTAAAAGAATTATCTCCGTAATGATGATCAGTATCCATTCGCCTACCGTGAAATCCTCGTGCATCTCGTCGATAAGATCGAATCTCAACTTGAAGTTGAAGAGATATTTGAAGAAGTTGAATATAGAGATGAATATTTCGATAAACGATCTGAATACGCGTCCTATATCCTGATAAAAGTATTGTAAAAAGTTACTCATATATTACCTCGATCCGCTGCCGATAACGGCGGATGATCATGTATTGTTGTCGTCTTTGTTCTGCGCTTCCGCCATCAGTTTGGCGCGAAGTTCCGCCTCTATCTCGGCGCGAAGCTCCGCTTCGGTCTTTGCTTTTTCGGGTGCAGGTCCCTCGCCGGGCTTGTCCGCGCCGCTTGCCATAAGCTCCGCTTTCAGTTTTTCGCGAAGCTCGGCTTCAAGCTTTTCACGCTCTTCTTTGCGCAGCTCTTCCAGTTTCTTCTTTTCTTCGTCGGGATCTTCCTCCGCGTTTTCGCGCTCCTGCTCAAAGGCAAGGCGGTTCTTGACGTTCTGATATTCAAAGAGTACGCGGAAGAACTGAACGAGGTGGAAAATGAAGAATATTGCCACGGGAACTACGACGACTATCAGAAAGCCCGTGCTTGTCTGTAAGAAATCGAAAACCTTGCCGGCGCCTCTGATCCTGGCTCCGTTGTATTTTCCGACGACTTCCGACTCGTGTACCGTAAGCGGGTCTTCCACGTCGTTCTTATCACCTTTGGTGGCGAATATCCGGTAATTCCCTCCGTCATATATTTCGACGATCCTGTGCGTATTAAGAACACGCTCGCCGTCTATAATCGTCCAGTATGTAATAATGTCGCCGACTTGAAGGGTGCTCGTATCTTTAACACGCTTGTCAAAGATAAGATCTCCCGGCTCTATCGTTGGGTGCATTGATTCGGTCTGGATAGAGAGTATCTCGATGCCGAAAATACTCGGTACGCCGCTGCCCGACTTGCTGACGAAAGAAATGTAGGTGCACAAAGCCGCGATGACGATCGCGATGACCAGTATCACGTTTATAATGGTATTGGCTATCTTTTTGCCCTTGCCTTCCTTTTTCCCGACAACAGCCTCATCCTCTGTACTGACGTCTTGGCTTACTTTATTTTTCATGGAAAATCTCCTTCCTTGAATCTCTTTGCTGTTTTGTGTTCCGGCAGGCGGCTTTACTGACCGTCCGATATATCGTCAAGACCGGACTGGTTGCCCTGCTCTGCGTTGAACTGTATGTTTGCCTGTATCTCTGCTTTGTTTATCATGCTTTTACAGTCTATATCCTGACCTTCAAGCCACACGTAAAGATCGATCTTTACTTTTTCGCCCGGCTTGATCGAAAACAGTTTTACATTCTGCAAAAATTCCCCGAGCTGTTTTATCGTTACGTTATGCTGTACCGGCTCCGCTTCCGTCCACGAGGAGTGCTTCTGCAGGATAAGGTGATCCGCATCCGTTAAAGTGTCTTTTCTGTCTATACTCGGCGTCGGCTGATATCCTTCAGTCTCGGATACGTGCAGATCGCAGTTCGGCTCGTAGATGAAAAACTCGTATTCTCCGTCCGGCTGCCCCGTTTTTTCGTCTATCGGAGTTATCCGCAAGCCCATGCGTATGGCGTTTTCCGCGCCGTTGCCGCCGTTTTTGTGCGACACGGTCTCGCTGTCCCAGACGGGCGAGCCTATAACGTACGTTCCGGCTCCGTTTTCGCCTTCGTTGAGCAGTACCGCCTCCGCGAGACTTACGTCGCAGTACGCGTCGCTTCTTGCGTAAAACGTTCCTATGACGTAGTATCCCTCGCCGTCGCTGCGGTTGGCGCTGTTTTCGTCGGTAAGCTCCGCAAAGTCGTATCCTCTGCCGTCAAAGCCGTATCTTACTGCCAGAAACCGCTGGCGGGCGTCCGACCACGTCACCGGCTTTAAGGGACAGTCTTCGGTCACAAGATCCGCAAAGTCTATCCGCTGGCCCCATTCGTCGTCGGGCGCGTCGTATTTAAGCGCAAGCTCTATGCCGTTCTGCGCGTTTATGTTCAGTCCCATGTCGTTGACGTGCGGCGTCCGCGACAGGCTGAACCACGTATACGTGGCTGTCACAAACAATATTAGCAGAGCGAGCAGAATCCACAGATACAGAAAAGTCCTGCGCCGTTGGTTCTTTGTTTTGCTGTCTTTCAAAATTTTGATCCTTTCTGAGATCAAGATCGTATATTCGCAGGATCCACCCTTTCACACACAGCATAACGTCTTTTTGCTGAATGTGCAAAGGTCGGTCCTGCGGACCGCCGGCCGCCTCCGGGCGCACGCGCGCCCGGTGTTGCTCACTATAGTAAAATAAATGTTTTTCGCTTTTTTGTTTTTTTCGCTTTTTTGTTTTTTTCGCTTTTTTTATTTCACCCTCCCGCCCCGTCCTCGGGGCGGGAGAGTGAAGCTTAAGTCAATAAGCTTTGAATGTTGTTTTATTTAACCTGCTAATGCTGCCGGAAGCGTCATTCCTGCGTTGGTGCAAGCAGTTATAAGTGCTGCAACAACAGCGTCTATATCGTCCTGACTTGCCGTGCTTGCAAGATTCCCCACAGCAGCTACGGCATCTACCAGAGCTTGCTGTTCTGCTGACTTAGGATCAGCAGCGAGTGCAGCTGTATATGTGCTGTCCCGCGTTATTATGGCAGTTACAGCAGTAAGTTGTGTATAAGTCAAGGTAGGAATGGTGGGTGTAGGAGTAGGCGTGTCGCTGCCGCTAGATCCTTCACGCAGAGCCGCGTTTTCCATCGGAACGAGTTCCGCGTCGGTCGCAAACTGGAGGTTGAGCGAACCTGTCATAGAAGTCTGTGCATTTGCTACCATGGAGTTATCAACTGCATCTCCGTCAAGGTAAACGATTGCGGTGAGTTTCATTGCTTTGTTCTGTTCAAGTTCCACGAGCTCCAGAGTATCTTTCTTGGCACCGAGTACTACGGTAACTTCATCTTCAGTTCCTTCAACCGGTTCTGCGGTATAATTGTACAGAGCAAGCTGAACTTTGATTGTATTACCGCTTACAATACCACCGCTAAGTGTGGTAACACCTTCATTTGTTTCTTCAATGATCTCAGGTACAGCCACTGCTACTATTTCATACGTAACATCATTTTCACTTATCAACGGTGTGGTAAATACAATGCGGATTGCCCTCATAAGAGCTCTCATGTCGTCAATGGAGAACGTATTTACGTTTGAAGTGGTGAACTGCACATAGCTGCCGCCGCCCATGGTCGCTTGATTCTGTACAGTATTGTCATCGTATATACGCTGGATGCCGCCCTGCTGGAGCAGGAGGTTGGCGTTTGCCGCGTTTGTACGGAAACCGAAGTCTATAGCATATCCGTACGTATCTGATATACTTGCCGCACCTGTTCCGCCGCCGTAAGCACCTATTGTTTGTATTGCAGTTTGAGCCGCGGGGATAAGAATCGGTTCTTCTGCCGTAGCAGTCATGGTAACGTTTCTTTCCAAATTTAATCCGCTCATATTTACCGGGACAGTTATCGGACCGGCAGAATATGAACCGACAGATTTAGCAATGTCGGAATAAACACCGGAGCCTGCTTGCATTATGATCGGAATATTATTTCCGGCGTCAATAATATCACTCACGTCGTCTCTTCCGGGATTCGTGTTTCCAGCAACGCTTACATAGGTCTTATCGATCAAAGCGTTGAGCAATGGGCTGATCTCTGCATAAGTGTAATTGTCTTTATTTTCAAGACCTCTATATGTTGTTCTTGCGTTGCTTATTTCAGTTTTTGTAGCATTATACTGTGTAAGCGCAGCGGTTATGCTGTCGTGTAAAGTCATACCGGCTGCGGTTGCAAGCGAATCTGCGTCAGCAGCGTTTATAGCCGTTGCAAGCTCTGCTACCTGATCGTCCTCAAGATCGGTATCATTCGCTGCACTGAGTACGTAAGCGAGAGCCGCTTGCTTTATAGCTGTAAGAACGTATTCGTTTGTCGCATCAAGAGAGTCGAGCATAGGAGCAAAATACTCAACTTCTTCTCTCGTAAATGTGACCGTTGTCGGATTGCTAGTCACTGCAACTTTCATAAGAAGTCCGCCGAGGTTTCCACCATTGCTTACAAGAGACTGGCTTGCTGCGTTTTTAGCGCTATTTATACTTGATGTAATCGCGTTGACAGCGTTTTTGTAACTGCTCTGGCGAAGAGTTACACCGGATGATACGCCTATTGCACGTACACCGGCGTGCTCATCAGACGAAATGAATGAGTTACCAACAGCCTCACCTGTTACAGTATTAGTCTTAACAGCTATGATACGGCCATCGGAACCGTACGTCGGAGCTTTAAGTATTGTCGAGCCAATGTTTTTATCATCAGTTTCAACGTCTGTTATATTAAGCGCTGCCGGGTTGAGAACTATGTTGATGAGACCGTAGCTTGTAGGACTTAAGTCAACAAGGTTACCCCACGTGGCGTTTGCTTGCTCAACAGTATGATTTGTTGTGTTTGCCATTGAATCGCCTACGTTGGACAGGATCCCGAGATCAGGTTCAGTACTTGTAAAGCTGTCCCAGTTAAGCAGTGCGATTTCAAGGTTTCCGTTTGCGCCGACGCTTGTCGTTATACCTTTAACTTCAGGTGCTGTCGAAAGCGTGAACCATGCGTATGATGAAGAGACCATCATGATCGTGGCGATCAGAAGCATGCATATAGCGGCGGCAAACTTTTTGCGGATGTCGAAAGGCATTGCTACTTTCCGGCGCCTGCTTTCAGTTTTTGTCATTTATTTTTCTCCTTTCGGAATTATTTAGCGTGTTTATACTCTCGCCGGAGTGTGTTGATTTTCATTGAATCACGTAACAATTACGGATTTGCCGCGGTATATGCCGCTTCAAGCTCATCGTAAGCTGTATTGATCTGAGCCTGCGTTGCCGCATCGTTTGAAATAACAGTTTCGGCTGCAGTTACTTTTGTAAGAAGTGCAGTCTGCACTTCAGAAGGAGTGCCGGCAGCACCTGCGTCAGTATAAGTCGCAGTTGCCTTAATGGCATCTACTCTCGCCTGAAGCTGTGCTTTAGTCCTGTTCGGTGCGGGCGGATTATCTCTGAGTTCCGCGTTGATAGCGGGATTTAGAGTTATGTCTGTTGCAAACTGAAGGTTGAGAGTTACGTCGTTGAGCTCGGTTGCCGAGAAGTTCTTGTTTGTAACGTCGGTACCGTCAAGCCATACTATAACGCTTATCTGATACGTTGTATTCTTAACCATAGCAAGAAGAATATTATTATTAACATCTTCCATACTGCCATTTACGTAGTTGAACAACTGGATTGCTCCGTTGTCGTCGACCTTGCCGTATGCAAGCAGTGCAGACGTTACGCCGTCGGCGCCGTTGCCGAAGTTCTGAACGAACGCGATCCTGATAGCGTCGCCGAGCGCGCTGGTATTGGAGAACTGCAGATAGCTTCCGGCACCCTGTGTTATCGGACTTGTACTGGTACCGTTGTATATACGCTGTATGCCTTCCTTCTGAAGGATCAGGTTTGCGGCGGTACCGTCATTTTTCGCAGCGTTCACACGGAACGCAAGGTCAATTATGTAACCGTAGACTGTGCCGTCATTTACTATAGCGCGAACACCGTATTCTTCTTTGTTGAACTCTTCGTTTTCGGCGTCGTATGCCAACAGACCGACGTTTTCAAATTCAAGCTTTTCAATTCTTCCGTCATACGCAAACACCGGTGCGCCGAAATTCAGATCGGCTTCTTCACCCTGTTCAAGTCTGGCTGCGCTCAAAGGCTTGAGTTCGATCTTTTGCAGACCGTATGACTCGTCCGACAGAGTAATAAGGTTGCCCCAAGTTATGTTTGCAGCCGGAACAGGCTTTGTTCCGCCGCCGTTCATGCCTGAACGTCCGGTCACGATATCACCAGGCAAACCGGTGCCCGGCATAAGCGCTATTTCAAGGCTTCCGTTACCCGCGACCGATGTATCGATACCTTTGGCTTCCGGCGCGGTTGAAAGCGTGAACCACGCGTAAGTTGACGATACCAACATGATCGACGAGATCAGCAACATACAGATCGCTGCCAAAAGACGATTTCTGATAGCGGAAGTTTTTGTTGACTTCCGCTTGGTTGTTGCGGTTTTTGTCATTTTTTTCTCCTTTCGGGATATATTTGATTTGCGTTTTTCCCCGCCAGGTTATGTAAACCGTTCGAGCCGGAAAGCGATAACCGTGCTCTTTACGAGTTACTTTTTAAATTAATTTGTTGTTTCGCTGTTGTTTGTATTCTGATCCCGGAAACTCAAAGAATTCCAGAATTTTTTCAACCGGCCCTTCAGCGTATTGTCGTCTTCTTCAAGACCTGCAAGATGGAAATCCATCTGTACGCCGAGATGACCGCCTATTTTTGAATTATCACAATCGATATCGTCGCCCTCAAGCCATAATACGACCGTAAACTTGTGTACGTCTCCCGGTTTGACCTCGAAGATATCCCCAGATGTGATCACCGTGTCTGATTTGAACGTTTCCGGTATAACTCTGTAATAATTCCGACCACCTGCGGTTTTTATCACCTCAAACTGCTTGCTGTCCGGATCAAGCTCGGTTATCGGTAAATCAAGGTAGCCTTTTGTGTCGTCCCCGAATGCGGGGATCGCTTCCTGTTTGCCTGTCTGTTTGTTTGCTTCCGCCATAAGAGTCATCTTGCCGTCAACGAAGAGCAGCATCCACGTTGCGTCTGACAGATTCTTACTTTCGGAATTGAGCACCAGGTCCCAGGCAATGTCGACCGTGCTTTCACCTTCGTTCCTTATATAATAGGTGTAAGCGAAATACGTGTCGTTATGCTCGCCGTCTATCATATGGACGTTATTCGGTATATGCTTTATCGATATACACGGAACGTTTTCAGCGGCGGGAGCGAACAACTCCACGGAAGGATGTGCAAAATCCTCTGTTTCGCTAAGCACGAATCCTTCTCTGAACAGGTCGTCGGATAGGTTGATCGTATAGTATCCGCGAAGCCTTGTAACAGCCGAGAAGATGAAAATTATGATGATCAGCGCAAGAAGTGCCGCGATAAGCACGCCGAGCCAGTGCGCCATAAGCCACGGCAAAAGCCCTCCTCTCCGCTTGTCGAAATACAGGCCTAAAGATCCGGCAACAAGCTCGAATTCGCGCTTGCTGTGTATACCTCTTTGCCGCATTTCCCGCCGGAGTTTTTTTCTGCCCTGCTTGATGGCTTTGACTTCTTCCTCGCTCAGCACCACGCCGGCGCGTCTCTTTTTAAACAAGCGTTTCTGCTTTGTTTCGCCGGTCCCGTACTGTGCCGGATCAGGCTTGAATTTCTTCCAGTCCGGATTTTTGCTCTCCGGCGAAGAATTTTCCGCAGCCTCCTTCAGCACGTCTTCAGGTACTTTGTCAAATTTTGAAGCCATTGGAACCACTCCCTTTGAGAGGACCGTTTACTTCAGGTCTGCTGCTGAACAAGCGCATCCCTGATGATCTCATCCTCGTCGCAAAGTCTTCCGGTCAAAGGTCCGCCGAACATTTCGACTCCGCACGCCGACAGCCACGTCACCGTGTCGTTATCCGACACGTCGCCGCCTATCAGACGGAAGCCTTCGCTCCTCATCCGATTCATAACGGCTGCCGTATCCGGGTCCAAATACAGCTCCGGTGAAAACCTGACGCACCTGAAGCCGATCTCCTTCAGGTGATCTGTTGAAACAGTGCCGGGGTGATACCCGTCAAGCAGAAGAGTTACGCCTTTGCGAAGATATCTGGTCAGCTGCTCTTCAAAGGTCTTCGTTGCGTTTTTAAGAAGATCTTCCGGTATTGTCAGAATAAGCTGTTCTTTGTTTATCGGCTGATCTTCAAACAGCTGCTGGAACCTCTGCAGCTGGCTGCTCAGCTTGTAAAACGACGGGAACATCTGTACTACTATGCCCTTTGTCTCTATTTTGCAGTTCTGCAGTCTTAATACCGCGTCCGCCGCTTCATAGAGCAGATAGAAGGCTACGTCGCCTAAGATACCCGTGCGCTTCAGCATTTCTTCAACTTCAGCAGCACTCTCCGTTTCGCCCGGTCTGTTTGCGATGCCTCCGAACCACGGCACCGCCTCATAACCAGACACTGTTCCTTCCTTGTCACTTACCATCGGACGGTACTTGAGTCCCATAGGCCTGCCGTCATGCTTGACGACGAGCGGTATGGTCTCGGGCAGCGTCATCGTGTAGTAAATGAACTTCGTATATATCTCACGGCATTTCTCTTCGCTTTTTTTGAGTATTTCTACCAGTTTCGGATCCCAGGCAGTACCCGCCTGTGAAACCAAAGTGCCGTAAGCTTCTTCAAATGGGTGCTCGGATTTTGTCTCCGCGGACAAACGGTCAAGCTCTCTTGCCAAACCTACTATCTGAGCGATGGGACTTATATTCCTTCCGATCTTTCCCGCCGGGAAACCGCTGCCGTCATAACGCTCCATGTGCTGTTCGCAGCTTTCGCGTATCATGAGCCACGGTATGTTTTTCGTCGGCGTTTCAACGATCGTGCCGGTGCGCTTTTCCTTGCTGTGGACCCCGCGTTCCTGAAGCAGAGCCACGAGGATGCGTCCGTCCGTCGTGTATTTGCGGTAGACCGCTTTTTCCTCATCGGAGAAATCTTTCTGCCAGATTTGATATTCGGGTGAGACAAGCGCTTTGCCGAGCTGATGATACAGACCGCATTTATACGCTACGTCCGCAAACTGACCGCGCATACGGTCGACCCCTTCGGCCGTGTCCTTTCCGAAATCGGTCGCGCAGGCTTCCGTGAACAGTACCCGCGTATATTCGGCTACGCGGACCGACTGCTGTCGGTTTGCCGGCGTCAGGCCCCGGAACGCCTCATCCCATGTGTTATATTCTTTACGATGCCAATCCGTCTCGATCACACTTGCATCTCCTTTATCATTAGATTCTTATATATGCTCCGTAATAACGGATATAATAACGTTTTTATTCGTCGTCTTCTATGTTGTAGTCAACTATCGGCGTGTCGTCCTTGCGCAGTTTTTTACGCTTTATCAGATATACCGCTATGATCGCCCCGAGCATTAAGCTTATTGCAAGACTTACAAAGAACAAGACCGGCCAGAGTTTATGTCCGCTTACGTTGCAGTAATCACCCTCCGGGAGAACGTCCACGTACTTTATGACTTCTTTGATTATTTCTTTAGGCTCTGTGACGGGTTCCGTATCCGTTGTCTTTTCGGGCTCGTCTTCCTTTATCCTTACGATAAGAGCGTTTATCTCATCCGCAAGCCTGTCCGCTTTCTGCTGATCACGGCTCGCTTTAACTTCATCGGCTGTGCCGATCTTGTCAAACAGCGTAAACATCAGATCGCTCTGCACGTATTTATTTTCAATATCGTGCGCGTCTTCTATCGCTCTGTTCAGGTTGCTGTAATCAAGCGTTACGAGCGCTTCGATCGCAGATGCAAGCGATCTGGCTGACGCGTCGACCGCCGCCTGATCTTCGCTTTCACGTATGCTGCGCGCCGATTCGAGCACGGCAAGCATACTGTCCCAGCTTGATTTCGTGTAATCGTTTGCCTCAAGCGACTCGGCTTCTCTGATCCGGTTTTCCAGCTCTTTGTAATTGATAACGATCTCGGGCTCGGTCACCGGCGGCTCGGTAACGGGATCCGTAACGGGTTCTTTTGTCTGTTCCTCTGTGGTCGCTTCCTCTTGCTTTACGACCACGGTCTGCGTCAGCGTTTTCCAATCGGACATATCGCCGTTTTCATCGCTCGTTTCATAATGGAACGTGATGTCGCATTTATCGCCGGGGGCTGCTTTTGCGCTGACCGTGAGTTTGATCTCGATCTTGACGTCCGTCTTTGACGATCCGTACAGATAAACTCCGTCTGATGAAACGTTGCCCATCATACTGCTGTTGTTGCGGTATTCCACGCTGCTGAACAGCGCGCCGTTTGAAAACTCAAAATATCCGTCTATACCGTATATACCCGGAATGCTGAAAGTCACCGCGGCGGTTTTTCCCGGCCTTACGTCTATCGCCGCAAAGGCGGATAAGGATAAGGCAAGCGCCATGGCAGCGAGCATCAAAATCGCTATTGTTTTTTTGAATATCTTCATCTCACACCTCGATAGCTTTTGAAGCTGCGTTGTAATTAACTAAACGATTTATCATAAGATTATTGTGCCTTTTTATTTTTATTAAGCGACGTCGTATAATCGGACGGGCTGCTGTATTTTATCGTATTCTTTACCGCGTCGCCCGAATCCACGCGGCCGTTCCTGTTAACGTCCGCCGCGATGAGCGCGTCGCCGGTAAGCTTCCTGTTGCCCATGTAGTGATCTATCATGAGCTTGGCGTCGCCTGAGTCTATACGTCCGTTTTTGTTCACGTCGCCCAAGATGACGACCGTGCATCCGAGGACCGATTTATAATCGCTGTCCGGATTGTCCGCGGTTATAACGAGCTTTGCGCCGGTCGGTACGAGCGACGTTCCGTTAAGAGCGGCGCCGTTTACCGTAAGGCTTGCCGTTATCTGTCCCGCGTATTCCGTGCTGTACTCCAGGCATTTGAGCAGATCGTCCGCCGTTATGCCGTTTCCTGCTTTGGTCCTGTCCGTTTTGCTCAAAGGATCGAGCACGTCAAGGATCAGCACGCCGCCGGCTATATCGAATTCAAAGCCTAAAATATTGGAGTTCTTTGTATTCAGCTCGGCCGACAGGATCTGAGGATCGTACGCTTCAAGAGTGTATACGTATTTTCCGGTCTCGGACACGCGGCTGTATACCGATCCGCTCTTAATATGATCTTTAACCGGTTTATCGGTCTTAAGTTCGGCGTTTTTGTCCGCCAAGATCACGTTATAGCTGCCGAATACGATATGCTCCGCGCCGACTACGTTCAGTAACGTTTTAAGAGTCGCGTCTTTTTCCAGCTCAACCGTATCCGTTACCGTTGCGGTGCTGCCGGCTTTCGCCTCTTCTATGACCGCGTTTATGTCGCTGCCGGTATAAAGCACCTTGCCGTCCGCGCCTGTCACCGTTATCGCGTACTCCGGTTTGACCGACGTGTATATCGCGTTTACCGTGATAACGTCGTCGCCGTTTAGCTCGTAGCTTTCCCATACCGCGGTGTACCCTTCTTTTTCGGGTATCGCCGGCTCTTTTATGGACGTTGCTCCGTATTTGTATTCCACGGCAGCAACTTCTTCGCCGTCGGCTTTGAATATCACTTTGTAGTTCGTGCGTCTTATCGAATAAACGTAGTTCTGGCCGTTTACCGTTTCGATCACGCCGTAATCCGGATTGCCGGATTCTATATAATTTTTGATGCTTACGCTTGCCGAGACAAGCTGCACGTTTTTATCTGTAATAATTATTTTGTGACCGTTGAAATCTATCCTGTTTGCTCCTATCAAAGTTATGGAGCCGGTCATATATATATCTCTTTTTACAACGGTTTCTCTCTGCACGGTTATCGTGCCGCCCTCGCCCGCTTTGGCAAACGCTATAGCCAGATCGCCGCCCTTATAGACGTTTTGGCCGTTTGATAAGGTAACGCTTATCTGCGCCGGTTTTTCCGTATAGACCGCGTTGACCGTAAGCTCTTCTTTGCTTCCCAAAACGTAGCTTTCCCAGACGCCCGTGTATCCCTCTTTTTCGGGTACTTCCGGCTCCGTGATCGACACCGCGTCGTATCTGTACGTTACGACTGCGACCTGTTCGCCGTCCGCTGCGAATATGATCTTATATACGCTGCGTTTGAGCGAGTAGACGAAGCTGCCGCCGCTTGTGATCTCCTGTATATCGTAATCCGTGTTGCCGGATAATACACTGTCTTTTATGCTCGCGCCACAGACGTTGAGTTTTACTTCCGTATCCGTTATGATCAGACCGTATCCGTTGAAATCTATCCTGTCCGCGCCGGTGAGGTTTTGCGAGAAGATCACGTCTATGTTTTTATTTAATTTTAAATTGTCAAGCACTTCCGCCGTGCCGCCTTCGCCCGCCTTGAACAGCGCTATCGCCAGGTCGTTTCCTTCGTATACTGTCTTGCCGCTCGCGTCGTACGCGCTTATGCGGCTTATGCCAACGGTCCTTCTTGCGATAGAGGCGTATTCTCCGCTGTCTATCTGTTCTGTTGTGAAGGTGTACGTCGCCGGCTCCGTGTCTACTACGACCGACGCGCCGCATACCGTATAGCTATAGCGGCTGTCTTCGACCGTGCACGCCGGAAGAGTTATGGTCGCACTGTCAAAACTGAACTGTTCGGTATATACCGTTTCTCCGTTTTCGTCAACCACGACCGCCGTGTACTGTTTCGGGGAGTACGTGAACGTTACCGTTATATCCGCCGTGAGCGTGTCGCCTGCCGATACGGTCAGGCTGTCGGTCGTCGTGTAATGGACCGTGTCCGCTCCGAGATCGGCAATAAGTCTGTTTACTATGCCGTTTATCGCTACTATATCCGCCGCGGTAAGAGGAGCAACGGACGAGAACGAAGCGCTGTCCGATAAGCTGCCGACGTCGTTTCCGCCGCCGTCTTTTATAATAACGTTAACGGTCACAACCGATTTTCTCGTATAAACCGCGTTTACCGTAAGCTCTTCTTCGCTGTTCAACGTGTACGGTTCCCACTCGCCTGTGTATCCTTCTTTTTCGGGAACGGCCGGTTCCGTGACCGACTCCGCTCCGTACGCGTACTCTACGGTCGCTATGTCCGTGCCGTCCGCGTTGAATATTATCTTATATACGCTGCGTCTGATATAATAAACGTAGTTGTCTCCGCTTTCGTTTGCTATAAGCAGATAATCCGGGTCGCCGGATACGACGTTTTCCGTTATGTTTATTTCAGAGGACGTAAGCTGTACGGTCTTGTCGCTTATTATTATGCTGTGGCCGTCGAATACGATCTTGTCCGCGCCTGTCAGTATGACGGATGACGGCAGTTCTATATCGGCTGTAAGAACTGTCTCTTCAAACACCTCTATCATGCCGTCCTTGCCGGCTCTCGCAAACGCTTCCGCTGCGTCGCTTCCCTTGTAGACGTTGTTGCCGTCTTTGTCGCTTGCGCTTATGCGGTTTATCTCGACCGTCCGTCTGGTTATTATAACGTAAGCTTCGCCGTCTATCTGCTCGACCGTGAAGGCGTACGTCTTAGGCTCCGCGTTGACCGTCACTTCCTCGCCGGCTACAGTGTATACGTAGCGGTTGTTTTCTATCGGGCAGCCGGGGAGCGTGATCTTCGCATCGTCAAAGCTGAATATCATGCTGCCGACCGTCTCGCCGTCCTCGTCGTATATGACCGACGTATACTGCATCGGTACGTACGTGAGCGTGACCGTCACGTCGTCCGTCAGCGTTTCGCCCGCGCTTACCGTTACCGAGTCGTTTGTGAAGTAGTGGTCGTCTATGCCGAGGCTCTGTACGAGCGCTTCTTCCACGTCGTTCAGTCTTGCTATATCGCTTTCGCCAAGCGGTGCGACTGACGAGAAGATGACCGCGTCCGACGCTGTGGCTACCGTGCCGCCCGTGCCGCTCTGAAGAACGACCGTGACCGTAACGACGGATTTCTCGGGCGCCGCGACCGTCAGCACCGTGTCAAGGATCATATCTTTGTCCGCCGCGTCAAACGTGCGCGTATTGTCTATAAGCGCTCTTATCGAAGTTTCAAGAGCGGACAGATACGGGCTTGCGTTATCTATCGCAGGATCGGGAGCCGTATAGCTGAACTCGCCGAGCTTTGAAACTATATGTCCGATCCGGTCGTAATACTCTTCTTTTCCGGTGTCTTCAAGAAGCTGCGGGAAATCTTCGTCATTGAATATTATTGAAAGATTTTCGTACAGTATCCGGACCTGCTCGCCTATGCCATAGGCGTTTCCGTTCCGGTAGTAGTACGCAAGACCGCCCGCGCGGTATCCGGTCAGATATTCGTAAAGGTAAAGTCTTTCGCTGTCCGGATTTACGCAATTTTCGATCAGAGCCATCGCCGCGTTTCTCGTTTCCTCGGCCATGTCGCTGCCGTTTATACCTATGCGTATCTGAGTAAGCGTCGCTTTGTTGAGTTTGCGGAGGTCCTCGTAAAGCTCGTCTAAGATCTCCATGTTCTCAATCTGTGCCTTTGCGTCGTTTGCGAGCGCGTCCGGCAGATTCAGCGCGGCGAGGGCTTCGTCCCTGCTTATTATATCGTCGCCTAACGCAAGCTCGTATCTGATCTTGACGCCTATGAACTCGTTTGACGTAAGCGTCGCGGCGTTGTTTACTATATCGAACTCAAAGAGCGTCGTTCCGTCGCCTGCCACGGCGCTCCCCTTAACGGGTACCCAGGTCAGACCCGGTATGCCGGAATCAAAATCTTCTGCGGTGAGCGTATAGACGCCCGCGCTCTCAACGCTTATCGAAACGATGCCGTCGTCGTTTGTGGGTATCCTGATAAGCACTTCGTCGCTTATAAGCGCCGCGGATCTGAGAAGCTCGGCTTCTGCTTCGCTCAACTCGTCCGCGTAGACCGCGGCGGTTATCTTATCTTTGTTCAGCACAGTCCACGGCTTGCCTTCCGTACGCGCTATGCTGATGCTGCCGGTTATTTTTATGACCGAGCCCTGCAGATAATGTACGCCGTTTATATAATAGTCGTATACCAGCCCTTCCGCTTCGTCTTCCGGAAGCGTCATATTGTATCCGTAACGTACGCTTGCGGGAAGATCAGTTTCAAAGCCGTAGCTGATCGAGAACGTTTTCGGCGTATAGGCTATGTTATACGTTAGATCGTCTTCAAGTATTTCGGGCACCGCGTCGGCTGCTCTTACGTAACCGTCTTCGCTTACGTCGCCCCACGCTTCAAGCGCCTCGGCTTCTATGCCGCTGTCTGCGATCGCCGCAAGTATCTGTGCGGAATCCGCTCCGTCCTTTACCTGGATCGTCGTGCTGTACGTATCAAGCGGGCTCGTTTCGTCCGAATCGGTCAGGTCCGCCGGGATCGCCTCAGCCGATACGTTTACCGTTACGAAGTGGCGGTTGATCACCGCGTTTATGACTACGGAAATGCCGAGCTCCGGCATGATCGTCACGTCGTGGTATTCGGCGTCCGAAGCGTCCTCCGCCAGCGCGTCAAGCGTTTGGTATTCTGCTGTGGTAAGTCCGCTCTTTACCGGGTTGTTTTCCGGCTCAAGCACCGCCCAGTCGTCGTCGACCGCTTCCTCCATACCGTCAAGCAGATCTTTTAATATGTTTTTTAATAATATCAATTTTCTGCCGGTAGAGGAGTTTGTTCCTAAGAATTCTATCAGGGTATTGATGCCCTCGTCCGCGTATATTGCGCTGACGTAATTGTAAGTTTCTATTGCTTTGGCTTTGAGCGCCGCGCCGTTTTCGACCAGATATTTTGTTTCACTGTCTGCTCTCTCGTAACTGTCAAGCATCAGCTGGATGTCGTATACGCCGCCGGGGTTCTTCTTTGTCTGGGCTGAAAGACTCTGTATCGCAATTATCGTAGATTCCGTCGTAAGCGTTACACCCATCGGAAGACTGCCGTCTATCAGAGAATTAAGGTCGCCCTGTTTCTGAGCAAGCGTTTTGAAGTAATCGTAACTGTCGTCCAAGACCGTCATATTGTAAAGAGACTGATTAAGGTTATACGATGCGTTGACAAGCGCGGACTGTACCGCCTCGTCTATCGATATCAGCATCGTATACGTTACTTCAATGCTGTATTCATTGCCCGCGTACGCAAACGTTCCTTCATACACGTCGCCGGATGACGATATCTCAAGCGCTATATCCTCTTCGCCGTCTTCGTATTTCAGAGCGGCGGACGAAGGCGTCCACGTGTATCCGTCCTTGACCGTTACGTATGCGGTCACGGTCTTTTTGTTTGCGTCTACCCTGACGAGATTTTCGTCCTCTGTCGGGACGTGATACGTATATGTGTCACCTATGACCAGTCCGGAGGTGATCAGCGCCTTTTCTTTATCCGTCAGTCCTTCGTAATTGTCCGCAACAAGCTCGCCGGCGTCAACGCTGACAGGAGCATCCTCTTCTCCGGTCGCAAAAACAATGATCTTTGCCGGTGAC
>JAEEGL011045295.1_pt1 | contig 17041 bp, 14 predicted proteins | sample 9134231 | NCBI WGS metagenome assembly JAEEGL01 (sample SAMN16246548, study PRJNA631951) | gut metagenome | biome: gut microbiome; feature: rumen; material: fiber-attached | host: Bos | place: Iran: Karaj | collected 2018-10
ATCCGGGCCAATCGTACACGCCACATCAAGGAACGTGTCGTTATCCCCGGCAAGATCTTCATCCGGGTAGATCCGAGCAATCGTCAAGACGTGCTTAAACAGTGCCTCCTGCTCTCCCGTTACGTCATGGATCCCTCTGCCTCTCCCACAGCCAATGGACATACCGCATTTGCGCGGGTTCCTGATTGGGAGATCCAGCGTCTCCGCGACATCTTCACTCTTGCCGACGGTCCCGTCGAATACACCGACACCCTTCCCCGGCCCCATGACAAGATTCAGGTCCTCACCGGACCCCTCCACGGCCTCCGTGGCACGGTTCAGGATGTTTCTGGCCGCAAATATGCCACTGTCCTTTTGGACTCATTGGGCGTTTTTTCTTTTAAACTGCCCATCTCCGACCTCGCCAAACTCCCCGAATAATAAATAAATAATGAGCGAAACTGTCAATCAATTAAAGAATATGGAAGGGCAGGAACCTTCCATTGATTTCCGCAAACTCTTCCAAGACTTGCTGAAACACAAGAAACTCTTTTACAAAGTCCTTGGCGCGACATTCGTCGTGGCCTGTGTGATAACCCTGTCGCTTCCGAATTACTACAAATGCACGGTAACCCTCAGTCCTGAGTTGTCCCGCAGGTCTAGCTCAAGTAGTTTAGCTGCTCTGGCAAGTAGCTTCGGCGTGACTCTCAGCAGTGGAGCAGGCGGCACAGATGCACTGTTCCCGACGCTTTACCCAGACCTGATGAATTCCACGAAGTTCAAGACTGGCCTTTTCACCATTCCTGTGACCATCGAGGGTGATAAGGAAGCTGGCGAGCCCGACCGTACGATGACCTATTACGAATATCTCACCAAAGAACAGAAACGTACTTGGTGGAGTGCGGCTATCGGAGGTGCCACACGTTGGGTGATCAGTCTTTTTCAGGATTCCGTGCCTGAGTCGGACAAGGTCGATCCTTTCCGACTGACCATGAAACAGGCTGGTGTTGTACAGATGATAAACAATAAGATATTCTGTGACATAGACCAGAATACGATGATTATTACCATCGATGTGACCGACCAGAATCCCCTGATCTGTGCCACGATGGCCGACTCTGTGAAAATGCGTCTTCAGCAGACCATCACCGACTATCGTACTAGTAAGGCTCGCGTTGACCTGGAATACAACAAGAAACTCTTAGCCGAGGCTCAGGCCCGTTATGAACAGGTGTCGAAGGCCTTTGTTCGTTATGCCGATAACAATCAGAAGGCCTTTTTGCAGTCCGTTCGTCAGAAGCGTTCAGAGCTTGAGGACGAGTTGTCCCTTCAGCGTGGTGTCTGTCAGCAGCTGGCTACTCAGGTTCGGCAGGCCGAGATGAAAGTTCAGGAAGAGACTCCCGCCTTCACTACGATTCAGAACGCCACGGTTCCAGTCTTGAAAGCTGGCCCAAGCCGCGCAAAGATCGTCTTGGCTTTCCTCTTCCTCGCTTTCTTTGCCACCGTTGTCTGGTGTTTCCACAAAGAGGGTGACCTTAAACCTCTTCTCGGCTTGGATTAGCATCCCCTGCTCAAAAGTTATGGGAATATACATCAACAAAGGAAATGAAGGTTTCCGTTCTGTCCGCAACAGTGAGTATGTTGACAAGTCTGGGCTGATAGCCATTGTCAACAAGACGCTTTTTACGGAGCAGCGTTTCAGTTGTGTCACTCGTAGCCGACGCTTCGGCAAGACGATGGCCGCGAAGATGCTACAGGCTTACTACGACAAGTCGTGCGACTCACAGAGCCTCTTCTCCGACTTGGAGATTGCCAAACAACCCTCGTTTGGGGAGCATCTGAACAAGTATCCTGTTATTTATATCGATGCTGGTTTCTTTGTCAGTAAGCATAAGGCCGATACCATTCTCGATGAACTGAACTCAGAGGTAATCAGAGAGGTGAGCGATGTTTATACAAATGTGCCGGTACTTGGTGGTGACGACCTGATGCAATACCTTATCCGTGTCAGTCTTGTTACTGGCGAAAGGTTTATCTTCATCATCGACGAGTGGGATGCCGTCTTGCGTGAATGTAGTAAAAAAAAGTATGACGCTGAACGCATGGTATCAGACGTCTATGTGGACTGGCTGCGCAGGCTGTTCAAGAGCGAACCAGCCACACAGGTTTTTGCTGGTGTGTATATGACAGGTATCTTGCCCATAAAAAAATATAATACCCAGTCGGCACTTAACAATTTCATCGAATATTCAATGATAGAGCCGCGTAAGATGGGGCAATATTTCGGATTTACCAAAGATGAGGTTCTGGCTTTGGCAGTAAAGCATGGCGTAGATTTCGGTGAGTTGGAAAAATGGTACGACGGTTACCAGATTGGCGACGAGATGTCGATGTTTAACCCCAACAGCGTGATACAGGCAGTTGACATTGGCCGCTGCCGCAGTTTCTGGGCTGCAACAGGTTCTTTTGATGCTGTTACATCGTATATCAACATGAACTACAACGGACTGAAGGACGACATCATCTGTATGATGGGCGGAGGCCGGGTAACGGTCAATCCTACCAAGTTCCAGAATGACTTGTCCGTGATACGCAGTAAGGATGACGTGCTGACCGTACTGGTTCATCTTGGCTATCTTTCGTTTGACTGGCGTCGCAACGAGTGCTATATACCCAACAAGGAGGTGGGCGATGAATTGACGAATGCTGTGGAGGAGAACAAATGGGAACATGTAACGAATGCTCTTGAGCAGTCAGAACGTCTACTTGAGGCTACCCTCCGCGGCAACAGCGACTATGTGGCCAAGGCTCTTGATGCAGCCCACTCGGACAACACCAGTATTCTCTCTTATAACGATGAGAACTCGCTGGCCTGCGTTATCAGCCTGGCCTACTACTATGCCCGTAACGACTATCATATCCATAGGGAGTATCCCACGGGTGAGGGATATGCCGACTTGGTGCTCATCCCGCGTAAGAACGTAGAATCGCCCGCTTTAGTCGTAGAGTTGAAGTTCAACCACGACGCAAAGGCTGCCATCAGCCAGATAAAAGACCGGAACTACCCTCAGAAGATTGCCGATTACACGGGCGACATCCTACTCGTTGGCATCAATTACGATAAGAAGACAAAGCTGCATGATTGCAAGATTGAGAGAGTAAACAAATTACTCTCAAATAGTAATGATTGATACGATACCTTTAAGGTAATCCTGCCCTTTTAATGATTTAAATGAGCAATAATTCGGCAAGTAATAAGCGTATAGCCAAGAATACGCTGTTCCTCTATTTCAGGTCGATATTCCTGATACTGATAACCTTGTACACAAGCAGGGTGATACTTCAGTCATTGGGTGTATCTGATTTTGGAATATACAATGTCGTTGGCGGTGTCGTGGCTATGTTCTCCATGCTGAGCGGATCCTTGCAAACTGCAACCCAGAGATTCCTCACATTCGCTTTAGGTAAAGGTGTCTTCTCCAACCTGAAGAAGGTGTTTATGACAAGCATCACGATACATATAGTTCTAGGAGCAATTCTCGTGATGCTGTTAGAGGTCGCAGGAGTGTGGTTCCTTTATAACAAAATGAACATCCCTGCAGAACGTGTTGATGTGACTTTCTGGGTTTTGCAGTTCAGCATAGCCACGTTCTTCGTTAATGTCATTTCCGTTCCCTACAATGCTGCCATCATAGCGCATGAGAAGATGGCGACATTCGCCTATATCAGTATATTGGATGGCATATTGAAGCTTGGAATAGCCTTTGCCATTGCATATACACCGTTCGACCGTCTTGTTGTCTATGCTTTGCTTATGTTCGTACTTTCATTGTTGAACCGTGTTATATATACAGTATACAGTCATCGGCATTTTGAGGAAACACAAAAAATCAAGCTTGGGATAGAGAAGGACCTTTTTCGTGAGATGTTCAGTTTTGCTGGCTGGAATCTTTTTGGTAGTGGTTCACGACTTTTGAGAAACCAGGGTGTTGATATTTTGCTGAACATATTCTTCGGAGTAACTGTCAACGCAGCAAAAGGCCTTAGCAATCAGGTGCACCATGCTGTATATCAATTCATTACAAATTTCCAGACGGCGGTGAATCCTCAGTTGACGATGTCTGTAGCACAGACCGATTTCAAACGTACGCATACGTTAATCATCCAGGGTGGACGTTTCTCTTTCTACCTAATGTGTATTATGTCTGTGCCGCTCATTATTGTTACACCACAGGTACTCTCGATATGGCTAGTTAAAGTACCTGCGTTTACAGTAGAGTTTGTAAGGTGGACACTAATATATTTATTGTGGGATACGCTGTCTCGTTTTCTGATCAATGCTGTGCTGGCATATGGTAAGATAAAGACTTACCAGATTGTCGTTGGTGGAACAAAGCTCCTCATTCTGCCGTTGGTTTACGTCTGGCTGAAGATGGGCGGGAGTCCCTTGGTAGGTATTTGGGCGAATATCTTGCTTGAAATGATATGCCTTGGCCAAAGACTTTATTTCAATCATTGCTATAATGGTTTGTCCTGGCTTTCCTATTTCTGGAGGGTGATTGTCAGATGTTGGATAGTTTTCTTCATTGCCTTAGCAGGGTCATATTATTTCCTGTTTGTTCTTCCTGACAATTTCATCGTCCAGTTGGTAGAGACAATCGTTATAACGGTTACAGCTATTGCGTTAGTAGGTATGGGCAAAGATGAAAGGATGTTGGTTGTCAGCAAGGTTCGTTCCATAATTTTAAAGTATAGGAAATGAAAAATGTCAACATAATAAAGGAATCTCAGCTCTGCTCTGGTTGTGGCACTTGTAATGTCGTCTGCAACAAAGATGCCATTACCATGAAATACGACAACATCGGAAGGCTGTTGCCTGTAGTTAACGAAAGTAAGTGTGTCAATTGTGGATTGTGCTATAGTATTTGTCCAAGTCTTGACCAAAAAGGGATTCAACTTCCCCAAACGGAAGATTGTTATGTCGGTAATGTCATCAATACTTACATAGGCAAATCTTGTGATGAGCGAATCTATCGGAACTCCCAGAGCGGAGGTCTTGTTACAGCCGTATTGAAATATCTTTTCGATACAGGGAAAATAGATGCCGCTATCGTCTGCAAAGTAATAGACGATATTAAATATACCTCAAAAGTAACGGTAGTCACTTCATTTGAGGAGTTGTTCGAATGTCAGAAATCGTCCTATGTTCCTATCGACATGGTCTCAGCCCTTAAAGGGACAGACAGGTATCAGTCAATAGCCATTGTCGGAATAGGTTGTCATATTCAGGGAATAAATGCTTTAAGCAATTTTAAGGAAGAATATGGGAAAAGGATAAGTTATACATTAGGTCTGATTTGTGAAAGGACACTGTGTAAGACATCTACGGATGTGTTGTATAACGCCTACTTTAAAAAGGATAAAAAGAGGATTATTTGGAAAGACAAGTCAGTAAACTACAAGAGTGCCCGTCTCCTGATAAAGACAGAAGATGGTAAGATGAAGGTCTTACCCCGTTGGCAGCGTTTCGTTTTGAAGGATCCATTCACCAATCCACGCTGTCGTATATGCTTTGATAAACTGAATGTCCATGCGGATATGGTATTTGGTGATCCTTGGGGTATGAGTGAGGTGGATTGGCAGAACGGTATGTCACTGGTGCTTACCCGCAGTAAACGAGGGGAAAATGTCATCAGTGGATTAATGCAAAAAGGTGATGTACGTTTAAACAAAGCGTCTCTTTCTGAAGTGATACAAGGTCAGCATATAGAGAAACGTAAACGGGATGTATCAGTCGCATTGTCAACATACCAGAGACAAGGATGGGTACAACCGAGTTACGCAGAACGTCTTGAAATGGCGGGCGTATCTGGAAAGTCAAGACTTCCAGAAATGATAACCAGATTTGTTGAAGATACCTGTCTATCTAAAGAAGAAATTGTTCGGAAAAACATCAAGATGCTTCGATGGGAGAAATGGAAAAGAAACAGAATCCTTCTTCTGTTGAGAAAAGTAATAAAAATATAATCAGAAAACAGAAATGAAGTATAAGATAATATTATCTGGTGTTGAAACCAACAATAAAGGGGCTGAACTGATGCTATATGCCATACTTCAGGAAATAGAGCGCAAGCATCCTGAAGCAGTCGTTTATATTCCCGAAGCAAATGTAAAACAGGGGAAAAAGTATATACAAACTTCTCTGCCAATCAAATATCTTCCATTCAGTTGGTTTGTGAAAAGATTACATCTTGGAAGGCTTTTCCGGATATTACATTTCCCAATGAGGTATCTTCAAGACGTTTACGCCATAAAAGGAGCAGATTATTTCATTGACGGCAGTGGATTCCATTTCTCAGACCAAAAAAAGAATTTTACTTCTGATAAAGTTTGGAAGTGGAAACACCTGTTAGAACGATTAAATGGTCAAGGATGTCGTATTGTGTTTCTTCCTCAGGCATTTGGGCCTGCCCATAAAGCGAACACATTGAATGGTTTTAAAATAATAAGTGATTTCGCATCATTGATTATTCCGCGTGAACAAACTTCATATAATTTTTTGAGCCAGTCAGGGGTAGTTAATATGAAGAAAGTGAAACTATTCACAGACTTCACATCTCTCGTAGAGGGAGTATTCCCTGAAGGCTATGAGCATTTGAAAGACGGCATCTGCATCATTCCTAATCTTAGGATGGTAGATACAGGGACTGTTTCGAAAGAAGATTATATTGGATTAATATCTGCAATAGTCAATTCGTGTAAAGCTTCAGGTCATCCTATATACTTGTTAAACCATGAAGGAGAAGGGGATGAACAACTTGCCTATGAGTGCAAACAGAGAATAGGAAATGTAATAGAAGTAGTTACAGGATTAAACGCACTTGAAGTAAAGGGAATGATTGCGTCTGCTTATGTAGTGGTCACTTCCCGCTTCCACGGTTTAGCTTCTGCGTTGAATTCTTGTATACCCTGTCTTGCTACAAGTTGGAGTCATAAGTATGCGGAACTTTTTAATGATTATGATCTGTCAGATAGTATACTCCCGTTGGATAATAATGAGGTGGCAGTAGAAAAAGTGTCCATGATATTGGATAAGAGTAACAATGAGAAAATTCGACTTCATCTTTCTGCAAAAGTTGAGGAAGTAAAGAATCAAACGAAAGAAATGTGGAAAACTATTTGGTCATTGTAATATAGTCTTGATGCCAATGTGCTAGTGCATATATCCAGAGTATTATGATCTATATCTTTATTGCCATATTATTACTATTCTTTTCATTCCGATATGATATATGCGGGAAGACAAAGGGACGTGATCTTATGTATTACATGGTCATGGTTATTTTAATACTGACAGCAGGCTTAAGATATCGGCTTGGTATTGATACTCCCAATTACATCAACCACTTCTATCATGACATACCTACTTTGGATAAACTAACGTTTGAAGATATTGGATTCGGGGCAAAGCCGTTATGGATTTTATTGAATTCGTTTGTTATAACAATGGGAGGGCGGTTTTTTATTGTTCAACTTATCCAGTCTGCATTTGTTAATATTTTATTGTTTAAATATATTAAGAAGCATACTCGCTATACATTTGTAAGTCTTTTTTTCTACTATATGTTTTTTTATTTAATTTATAACATGGTAGTCATGAAGGCTGGAATGAGTATTGTCGTTTGTTTATTTGCCAATGATTATGTATTAGAAAGGAAATGGGCAAAGGGCTACCTCTTGTATTTCATAGGAGCGCTTTTTCATCCTCAGACAATTGTCCTCATGCTATTGCCTTTGTTCGGTTATTTAAAATTTAACAAATGGTTTGTTCCTATAGCCATCTTTTTGTTTTTTGTAGGAATGGAATTGCAATCCCTTTTAGAAGAATATCTTGTGCTTTTTGAAGAAATGGATGACAATCTATACGATAAGGCAAGTGATGTTGTGAATAATGAGAAATTGGGAGGTCAAACACATAATCTAAATTATCTTATTGTGAATGTTTTTTCTTATGTATTTTATACGATAGCTTCGTTTATGTTTGTCAAAAGGCATGATTGTGAATCCAATTTGTTGAAATTTGAGCCGTTTTTGGTCTTTTTTGTGCTTTTCTATATTATTAGCATTAATATGAATATTGCATACCGTTTCAGTATGTATTATGGCATTTATTTAATATTCTTCATGTCGCAGCTCTTCATGTTATTTGCAAAAAGCCGTTTATTGAGTTCTGGTGTCTCATTAATGAGATCTGTTTTAATTGTCTTGCCATTGGTTCTATTGGCATTATACAGTAGAAAGAACGGGATGATTTATTTCTATCCTTATTCGTCAGTAATAGAAAAAAGAATAGATCATACAAGAGAGGTGACAAGGCATATCGTTCATCCCGATGGCCCTTCTGCAAAGAAAAATGAATATTAATTTGTGTTTATAATTTATGGATATAGATTTTGTCGTAACTTGGTTAGACTCTTCTGATCCGAAATGGCAAGAAGAGTTTCGCAAATACAAAGGTATTACGACTACAGCCGATCAGTCAAAGGCACGCTATCGTGATTGGGATTTGTTTAGGTATTGGTTCCGTGCAGTGGAGAAGTATGCACCTTGGGTTCATAAAGTATATCTTATAACCAATGGTAAGTTTCCTGACTGGATTAATCCAGAGCATTCTAAGTTGGTATTAGTTAGACATTCGGATTATATTCCAGAGCAATTCCTTCCCACCTTTAATTCCCGAACGATAGAGTTCTATATGAACCGCATTAAAGGATTGTCGGAGCATTTCGTCTATTTCAATGACGATATGTTTATAAATGCTCCTATAACTTCAGAATACTATTTCAAGAATGGGCTTCCTTGTGACAATAATGCTGAGACCATCATAAATACTACCCGATATAATCCGGTAGGGAAATTCGGTATTAGCGTTTCTTTATATACAAACACATGTGTTATAAATGGACATTTCAATAGACGTAAGGTGATAGTGAAATCACCAAGACGGTGGTTTGGGATGCATCTGGGATTTGTTGGCGTTATAAATAGTTTAATATTGTCCTTCTTTCCTCGTGGACTTTTTTCTGGCTTCTTTTTACGACATATTGAACAGCCATATTTGAAATCAATATTTGATGATGCATGGGAAAAAGAGGCTACGATGCTCCTTGAAAGTAGTACTCGTTTTAGGGAAAGAGCAACATTAACTCCATATTTCTTCCGATACTGGCAGCTTGCCAGCAATAAGTTCTACCCTAAAAAACTTAATGAGGGCAGAAAGTTGATGCTTGGTGTGGATGATATATCTGATATAGAGAAAACTCTCAAAAATTCAAAGATAAAGTCTGTATGTCTTAATGACACAGCTTATTGTAAAGAGAATGATCAGGAACTAATTAAAACAAGGCTTCATTGCCTGTTTGAGGCGAAATTACCCCAGAAGTCAAAATATGAAAAATAGTAAATTATGAAAGCAGTAATTTTAGCAGCGGGACTGGGAAGCAGATTGCGCCCAATTACCAATGAGGTACCAAAGTGTATGGTACCAGTGAATGACATACGTATCATTGACAAGCAGATAGACAATTTGTTGCTCAATGGAGTAAAAGAGATATATGTGGTTAGTGGTTACAAGTCAGAAGTATTGACAGACCATCTCAAGATGATATATCCACAGGTTCACTTAGTCTCGAATCCACGATATGCAGAGACAAATAACATGTATTCTCTCTATTTGGCAGCTCAATATGTGAAAGGTGAAGAATTCTTACTTATGAACTCTGATGTGTATTATGATGCTAACATCATAGAGGGAATGCTTCAGGGGGAAAATCAAAGCAAGATTGCGTGCGACCGTTCCGGTTATATGGAAGAATCTATGAAGATTACGCTGGAGGGTAACAAGGTCAATCATATAAGCAAAAAAATCACTCCCGAAAAGTATTATGCTGTTTCTATTGATGTATACAGGATATCTAAGGAAGACTCCGCCATACTGTTCAAGGAGATTGAGTACACCATTCAGTACCGTAAAGACGAGAATTCTTGGACTGAAGTAGCTCTTGATAACATCTTTAAGGATGCAAATTTCAAACCATATACAATAGCAGGACGTTGGTTTGAGATTGACAACCATGATGACCTGCAAAAAGCAGAAAAAGTTTTCAAAGGTGATAAGTTATGCGTGATCTAAATTCCATCAAACTTTATATGTTGGATATGGATGGAACAATATATAACGAAGATACATTAATACAAGGAGCATCAGAATTTTTCAACTTGCTGAATGAGCAAGGGAAGGATTATGTCTTTATGACCAATAATTCTTCCAAAGGTAAGCGTTCATATGTTGAAAAATTGAATCGACTTGGCATTAAAGCGACAGAACGGAATATATGTTCCTCGGTTAATGCAACAGTAATGTATTTGAATAAGCATAAACCTAAAGCCAAACTTTATGTATTAGGTACAGAATCACTGAAAAAAGAACTGATCGAAGAAGGATTCGACATTGTCCCAGTAAATTACCGAGAAACAGATATCGACTATGTATTACTTGGTTTTGACACAGAATTGAACTATGAAAAAATACGGGGAGCATGTTATTATGTAAGTCGTGACTATCCTTACATAGCAACTAATTGCGACTTGAAGTGCCCTGTTCTTGGCAACAAGTTCATCCCCGACTGTGGAGCAATCGCCAAGATGATAGAACTATCCACCAATCGCTTGCCCCTTTTTCTCGGCAAGCCGGAACGTACCATGGTCGATGCTGTTAGCAAGGAATGGAACATGCCAATAAGCAAGATAGCCTGCGTGGGAGACCGTCTTTATACAGATATTGCTGTTGGTATAAATGCCGGAGCGACATCTATATGCGTGCTGACAGGTGAAGCCACGGAGCAGGAGATTGCAACATCGCAGATCAAACCCGATTATGTATTCACCTCAATAAAAGATCTTTATTTAGCACTGCGGTAATATGTTTTACAACGAATTCAAGTCTCCAGCCGTCATAAAGACCGGTAATAATATCCTTAGGGACATAGATGAACAATTAAAATCAGCTCACCTCTATTTCCCCAAGAAGTTTTTAGTGACTCAAGAGAATCTGCTGGAGGCATATAAGGAAGAATTGGATAATAATAACTTCGATAAGATTATCATAGTCAAAGGAGGTTCTATTGAAGAGTCCCCCTCACTCATGGAAGATATTAAGGATACCGATGCTTTAGTGCTAGCATTTGGCGGAGGTAGCGTCCTTGATCTCGTGAAGTACTGTGCCACAAAGTGCGATATCCCATATCTGTCTGTCCCTTCTACACTTTCGAACGATGCTGTATATTCATGTGTTGCCCGTCTAACCGTGGGAGGAAAGAAAAGAAGTTTTGGAGTTCAACCTCCAATAGGAATTATTGTTGACCTTAATGTTGTCAGGAAGTCACCGAAAGAGTTGATTCTTGCCGGTGTAGCAGACTTGATGTCCAATCTTTCTGCTTTGGAGGATTGGAAATTAGGTCATAATAATGTTGGGGAGCCAATTAATGAACTATCGTTTATGCTGGCCAAAGAGGCTGTAATGCCGTTATTGCAATATAAGGAAGCAGACATTTTCTCCGACGATTTCCTTTTTGACCTTACAAACAGTATTATTACCTCTGGTCTAGCAATGATTATAGGAGGCAACACGCGTATGACAAGTGGAGCAGAACATTTGATTAGCCACGCCATTGACGAATATTTCCCTGAAAAAGCTACTCTTCACGGCATTCAAGTCGGATGGGCGCACCTTATAATTGAAAAAAGATACAGAAAATCAAAGTTTTATCCTATATTACTAAACTTTTATGAAGAAATAGGGCTAATAAATATTTTTAAAACGCATATAGAATGGAAAGAGGATGATTTCCACACTCTTATACCTTATGCCAGAAAGATTAGAAATCGATATACAATATTTGATACAATTTAATCAATAATCTTAATTTTAGAATGACTAAGAGAATCTTAAAGAAGGTCAACAAGACGACTGTAAAGACTTTGTTTTAAAATTCAAATATATGAGTATAAAGAAAAGTATATTAAGGCTTCTTAATTGCATTACGCCAAAAGATGAAAAAATGATATTGTTTTCGTCAAATCCTGATTTTTCAGATAATTCGGAAGCTGTTTTCAATACGATGAGAAAAGACAACAGATTTTCGAACTATAAATTCGTATGGATAACACGTTCATCATCACTTTCCAAGTATAAAGGGACTAAATGCTACAAAATATATAGTCCAATGTCATTCTTGGCTTATTTTAGCGCAAAATATGTGTTTACAACACATGGAATATATGATGGAATTGGATGTAAATCACAAATCAATTTAGGTCTATGGCACGGGATGCCTCTAAAGAGTCTTGGCTCATATTCTGCAAATAGTGAGACGTTTTTGAAACTTACCAAGTATGAGAAGCGTGACTTTACATACATGATTGCGACTTCTCCATTATATCAGCAAATAATGGCAAAGTGCTTCAACATGCATGAAGAGGAAATCATTGTATCCGGTCAACCACGCAATGACGAACTAATGCATAATAATGATTCATTAGAGAAACTTTCTATTCCTGTGCGCAGAAAAACTATTTGCTGGCTTCCGACATACCGAGATCCGACGAAGGTTAATAAAGCCCATTTGGTTTATAATCAAGGCAAACATTATGATAATGGCATTCCTCTTATATCAGAAGAAAACCTTAAGGAACTGGATGAATTTCTCAAGACATTGAGTATTAACTTGGTGGTTAAAATTCATGGCTCACAGAAATTTGACAGGAGTAAAATACCTGCAACAGAAAACATATTTTTTATCACGAACGAAAATCTAAACAAGAGCGGTGTTCAATTATATGAAATGCTTGCATGTAGTGATGCGTTGATAACGGATTATTCTTCAGTATATATAGACTATATGGCAACAGATAAGCCGATGGCTTTTGTCATTGACGATATTGATGAATATGGAACTGATCGTGGCTTTGTGTTTGAGAATCCACTTGACTATATGCCAGGTATGAAAGTTAAAGACCAAATATCACTGAAATCTTTTATCAAATCTGTAAGTGAAGACAGGGATGAATATAAAGACTCGCGAAAAATAGTCAGGCCTAAACTTAACATATTTACTGATGACAAAAACACACAAAGAGTAATTGACTTTGTGTTTGGATGTGATATGTCAGGTAAAAGATAGATTATTGGAAAATATTCTGGCTTGAATGATTGTGAAAAAGATTTCTATGAATTCTATGCGGATGTCAATCATCGTCATTGGTATATACTTTTTTGTATATCTTGGATGCTATGCAAAACGGGGAGAAAGGATAAATATTCAACATGGACAACATAATGGGATTCCATTTAATGTGCTTGGAACAGTAAACAATGACACTATATTTGTATTACATGATGTCGACTTGGGAGGACACATCTGTGAGCTTCCAAATAATACAATTTTGATGACGAAAGGAGGCATCATTAAAAACGGCACGCTGGTAGGGAGGAATACAAAGATTTCCTGTAAGGGAAAGGTGTTTGACCGTGTCATCATCAAGGGCACTTGGAACGTCCCTAAAATATCTACCTCTTTATTTGTGAATCTTAGTGATGACAATGCCTTAAAAAATGTCATGGCCTTGACTAATAAGTCGGTAAAAAATGTGGTGACCATAGAAAAGGGGAACTATTGGGTCGCTGCACACAAAGAAGGTGACAAATGCCTGTTTGTGAACAGCAACACCACTATGATCATCAACGGAACCATACGATTGAGGGCAAACGACTATATCCACTATAATATGTTGTATGTGAGTGGGGAAAACATCTCCATCAAGGGCAAGGGAACCATTATTGGCGACAAGCCAGACCATTATGGCGACAAAGGCGAATGGGGGATGGGGATTAATGTCTTTCAGGCGCGTTATGTAAGCATAAAAGACCTGACGGTCAAGGACTGCTGGGGGGACTGTATTTATGTGGGGGGCAATTCCCAACATGTGAAGATAGAAAAATGCCATTTGGACAATGGCCGTCGTCAAGGTATCTCCGTAACGAAGGCTGACGATGTTAATATAAGTCATTGCAAGATTTCAAATGTCAGAGGAACCAAACCTGAATATGCCATTGATTTGGAACCTAACAAGGGTGACACCGTAAGGAATGTCCTGATAGAGCATGTAGAGGTGGATAACTGTGTGGGGGGATTCTTAGCTACTACAGGATATAAGGATAGTACAAAATTCGTTGGAAATGTTTATATCCGTCATTGTCAGCTGAATGTACAGGAGAGAGAACCAATCAGACTGAGAAGATGCGCTTCAGTTGAAATAGAGAACTGTACCATTAATACAAGCAATGCCAAACCTGCAGTTTTTTCCCAAGATGTTAGTACGCTTAAAGTAAACAATAATAACATCAACATTAGGAAGTCTGTGCTTTCAACAGTCAAGAATGTCGTCAAGGATGCTTTGGGGGAAGGGGAGTATAAGCCAATTAAGATAGTTAGATCTAAAAAGAAACTTATTAATAATAATAAAATTTCTGAGGAATGATGATTGCCTTTTTTGCTTTCTGGAAATTAATCGATTTATTATAAATAATAGAAATAAATGGAAAAGAAAAGAATTGCTTATCTTGATGCCCTGAAATGTCTGGGTATTTTGATGGTAATAGATTGGCATGTAAGAAATGTCAATGGCTTCAGGCCTTATGGGTCACTGTCAGCACTGATGATTTATTCATTTGCTTTACCTGTCTTTTTCTTTGTTAGTGGTTTTTTAGCTTACCGCGTAAGCATGAGTTTTAAAGAGGTTTTTAGCAACATACACAAGAAATTCGTGTTCCTCGTCATTCCTGCGCTTGTGTTCCGTGTAGGAATGGATTTGATGAATAATAAAAGTCTTTTCGGTTTTATTACAGGAGGCATGCACGGGTACTGGTTTACGGTAGTCCTTTTTGAATGTTTCCTTTTATACTATCTGATTACGCTGACCATCAGGAACGAGAAGTTGAGAATTGGTTTGTTGTTGATTCTTTCGATGGCGGGTATTGGGATGCTTGCTATTGACAAGGACTTCGGACCTGCGTTTTTCGACCTGCGAAGGCTTACCAAGTATTTCCAATTCTTTGTCTTAGGAACATTAGCGATGAAATTCCGTCCCAAATATGACTTACTGATGCATAACGAGATGTTTAAGGCAACATTCTTGCTATCTTTCTTCATTGTACTCTTTTTCATGGATTATGACATGCCTTCTGTACTCTTTCATTTCCTACGCGATGTAGTTCTGAGATATTTCGCAACTTTTGCCGTTATCTCGTTCTTTGTCTGCCATGATAGTGATTTTCAGCGAGAAACCAAATGGGGTTCACTGATAAAATTAATTGGACAGAATTCATTAGCGATCTACTTGATACATTATTTCTTCCTACCCTATTTCCGCCCCCAGCCAGAATGGTTTGATGGGCTCAACATGATAACGGTTCACCTCGTTTCAATGTTATACACAGTAGCGATAACAGGGCTTTGCCTGGTATTCATTACATTCCTCTCCAATAGCAAGTATATCAGGAAATACGTATTGGGGAAAAAGTAAAATGTAAAAGACAAGTAAAGTGTAACTGTTCAAAAGTTCAAAGTTGAAGGTAATCATAAGGTTCAAAGGTAAAAACATGAAAACAACTGAAATAATAGCAAAGGGTCTGTTTGAAAGCATAGGGAAACACAGGACTGCACTGATGGGTCTGTCCATGATCTTGGTGTTTTTGTTTCACGCACGATCTGAAAAACTTGGCTTTATGCCAACTGGGCTTTGGGCCGATGTTTCTAAGAATTTCAATCTGAGTGTTGATACATTCTTGTTTTTGTCAGCATTTGGACTATGTTACTCGTTAAAGAAAAATACTATCAAGAAATTTTATTTTAATCGGTTTAAAAGAATTATACCAACCTGGTGGATAGTATTATTAGTTGTACATGTCATTGGCATATTTGTTGGATCTAAATTTGATAGTTTTGACTATCCCCATTCTGTAGCTGATATGTTTTACTGGTACACAGGGTTGGGGTATTTCTTTGATACGTGTAGCTACGAATGGTTTATTCCTACGCTGTTGCTGTTTTATTTACTGACTCCTGGAGCTTACATGCTATCGAGGAATCAGGTGTTGTTCATTGTTCTTTTATCTATTCCTCTTATTTTGTTGTATAAAGGAAGCGGAGTCCTACCTTATCTCTCTATAGCAATTACTCGTATTCCTTCATTTTTATTAGGCATTCTCTTTTTTAAGGATTTAGAGCAGAAAAAATATAATCTTTTCTTGTTCACCTGCATTAGTCTTTTCATTTACATATTTGCTTTTTCATTATTTTGGAAGGTACCTACGGTTATTCAGATTGCTCCATTGCTTCCAATTATCATGGGTTTCTTCAGTTGCCTTTTGTATTTTAAATATAATCGGTTTGTTGAAGTATTTCTTGCATTCGTTGGTACCATCAGTTTGGAATTTTATTTAATTCACCCATATCGTAGGCCTCAATTCCTTTTAAGCCATATTGTGAAAGATAACGTATTGTTAATTTTAGGGGCATTTATTCTGTGCCTTGTATTATCTTACATTTTGCATTTGGTTATGAAAAAAGTGAATGAGAGACTTCTATTTCCTATTAAGTAATTCTGTTTTTAATAAAGACACAATATGAAGATTGCAATAAACTGCCAATTCTGCTTTGCTAAGGGCGGCGGTGGCATCAAAGAGTACATCATTCAGTTGACAAACCATCTTGCGAAGGTAGACCGCGACAACGAATACGTGCTCTACGTTCTAGAAGACCAGTTTGAGTATTGCAGGACCGTCCTTCCTGCCAGGTTTAAACTGAAGCCGATTCCCTATCATAGGAGTCTGGTGTCGAAGATTTGCCGTAGTCTATTTGCCCAGAGGTTCTGGAGTAAGGAGGAAGAAGTCGAGCAATTCGACGTATTCCACTCGCCCTTCTTCCATGCCCCCAAGATGAAG
>JAEEGL013119653.1_pt1 | contig 17041 bp, 10 predicted proteins | sample 9134231 | NCBI WGS metagenome assembly JAEEGL01 (sample SAMN16246548, study PRJNA631951) | gut metagenome | biome: gut microbiome; feature: rumen; material: fiber-attached | host: Bos | place: Iran: Karaj | collected 2018-10
GGCCTTGATTGAAGAATGTAAGGCTGAATTGTCCGCGGAAGGTAAAGAGTTTGGCAGCTCGATACCTCTTGGCGCCATGGTGGAGACTCCGGCGTCAGTGTTTGCCGGCAGGACCATAGCGGAAAAGGTGGAATTCTTCAGTATCGGGACGAACGACCTCACCCAGTACATTATGGCGGCTGACCGCGGAAATAGCGGAGTGTCAACACTTTACAACCCCAAGGATATCGCAGTCAAGAATGCCGTCGAGGTAATTGTGGCCAACGCCCATGAAGCCGGGATAAAAGCCGGGATTTGCGGTGAGGCGGCTTCCGATCCGGAGTATGCGGAGTTCCTTCTGGAGGCTGGTATAGACAGCCTGAGCCTGTCAGACCCGCGTATGATTCCGGTTACTAAAAGACTGATCCGGAGATAGAATCTGTCTGCTCTCTATCGATTTGATTCTGTCAAGCCTGATTACAATCTGAAGGGCAGAATAATGATTTATAGATTAGTACCAGTATACGGTTCCTTGATATCCGAGAAGTGAACGGATTTGAACTGTATGCCGGTATTGTTCTTGTATCCGCTCTCAAATGCCACCCCTATCACATCTCCGGACACGATGCAGAGGTCGGAGTAGGAGCTGTACATACCGCTGGTCTCTTTCATAGTGTACATCCACATCAGATTGAATGACGTGCCGCCATTCTTTGACAACTTGATCGACCCATGTCTGCGGGATTCTGTGTTGCTGGGGTTGGAGAAGAGGATTACGGAATTGGAGGCCGATGTTCCAAGATCGTAAGTGAGCAATGCCCCCTGGCAGCCCTTCGGCTCGATCAGGTTGGTGGTAGTATGCGGTCCCCAACTCTCTCCACCGTCATTACTAACGGACTGATGCCTCAACGGATCATCGTCGTTGTCCCGGACATTCATGATCAGGGATCCGTCCCCTCGTTCAGCAATCGTCGGCTCTCCACCAAGCTTGTAGTCCATACCTCCGCCGTGCGTCCATGTCTGGCCGTTGTCATCGGAATATATAGCCGCAGAGCGTAAATTATTTGTAGTCGTACCGTAAATCGGGACGATTATCCTGCCCTTGTGAGGATCGCGCTGCTTGACGATGCCATGCACGGGGCCGGTCTGATATACAGACCTGGTGCTCAACTTGACCTGAGAGGTGATTTCAACGGGAGTGCTCCACGTCTTGCCATCATCTGAAGAGAACGTCGTGAAAACCTTGGTGGACATCGAACTCTCGTGCTTGCTCCAGCCGAATACCAGAAGGATACGGCCATCTTCCAGCACTACCGGGACAGGATTGCCAAAACGGTCATTCTCGGCATCCGCTATCTTGATCAGAGGCTGCCATGTCTTGCCCTGGTCCTCGGATCTCTTGACAACCATGTCTATATCTCCGAAATCGTCATATGTCGCCCTGCCTTCGCAGAAACAAAGGAGAGTCCCCTTTCTGGTAGTCACGATGGCCGGAATCCTGAAGATGGGATAACCTTCCGAATTCTGCTTGAAGATAGTGGAAGTATATGTCGGGATATCCGAACCTCCAGGATTCCCTCCCGTACCCTGTCCACCACCATTATCCGTGGACGGGTCCAGAGTCTTTTTACAAGAAAGGGCGACCAACAGAACTGCGGCTGCCATAAGGATGTGTATCGGTGTTCTCATATCAGCAATAATCTTATTTTACTTCTTTCTTGGGCATCACGTTCCTGAGGAACATCTCCAGACAGGATGAGAATACGGGTCTGTATGCGCCCAGCTTGTCCGTCCTGCCGCCAATTTCCTCATTGAGGAACCCGTAGCCGTGCCCACCGCCAGGAAAAATGTACATCTCCGACTTTACGCCGGCATCTTCCAAGGCATTATAGTACCATAGACTGCTGTGGATATCCACAACATTGTCATTCTGGCTGAGGGCAAGGAATGTGCGTGGCGTTTTCGCAGTCACCCTGTACTGCATCGAATATTGTTTCTTGAGTTTCTTGCTGTTGCCGACAAGCTGCTCGCACGTACCCTTGTGGTGATCGAGATCGATTACCGGATAAACCAGCACGGAAAAATCCGGCCTGGTAATTTCATCCACATACATATTTGACGCCATTGCGGCAAGATGTCCACCGGCAGAGAAGCCCATCACACCGATCTGCCTGATCCCCCATTCCTCAGCGTGGCTGCGGCAATAGCGGAATGCGTTCTGTACGTCCGTGAGAGGAACCTCCTTGTGACCGTTAGGGAGCCTGTATACGACCACGCAAGTAGTAATTCCCCTGCGGGCCATCCATTTGGCGACATCTCTCCCCTCCTTCACCGCACAGACTGAAGAATATCCTCCTCCCGGACAGACTACAACCATCTGTCCATTAGGATTGACAGGGAAATAGAACTCCATCCTCGCTTTATCCCCGACGAATGAGCAGTTGCCGAATTCATTGACTTCCTCAGGCTTAGTGAAGCCGTTGGATTCTCCCGGGCCAAAAGTAACCGCCACCCCGTCTTCCACGATGCCCTTGTCGACACCCTGTCCCTGCGGATAGAGTCTGACAACAGGCGATGGATCGGTATCGAGCAGCCTTTTATCAATTCTGGCAAAAGTTATATTTTCATACGAATTGACAGCCCCGGCCTCATAAAGTGCAGTGATGTCTCCATCATCGAGAATGCAGAGGTCAGAATAGGCGGTCGGTCCCTCAGTAAGGGTACATATCCTCTCCCACGTGCTTCCGCCGTCACGGCTCATCTTTACGGTCAGATTCACACGCTTCGATATGTGCTCGGGGTTTGAGAACAGTATCTTCCCTGTCCTTGATCCCGCAGGAGAATAATCAATGATGCTGGCGTTGCAGACAGGCTCGATGAGCCCTTTCACATAGAAGGGAGCGTCGAATGTTTCACCGCCGTCATGGCTTATTGCGGCAAGACGGGCATATCCGGTCTCCTTGCGGTCAACTCTGGCTCCTCTCATATTCATAAGGAGATCTCCGTTGTCAAGTTCGACGATCGTAGCTTCGTTGCCGACACCGGGACATCCTCCGATGTGCCAGGTTTCCCCTTTGTCATCAGAATAGATCACATGCGACTGGGTCCCGGCGCCCTCCGGCTTGCCTTCTCCCCCGAAAACTCCATGGTTACACGCCACGACAATGCGACCCGTACGCGTCTGGATTGCGTGGCACGGCCCTGTCGCATACCATGTCCACTCCGGATCTTTGACCTGGTCCGTTATTTCCCTGACCGGTGCCCACGTAAGACCATTGTCATCTGAAAAGGTTACGAACACCCGTCTGGTATCAATGGACGACCTGGAATGGATTGCCTTCTCGAAATCGTTTCCCCTGTTCCAGCAGCTGACCAGGACTATGCGTCCTGTCTCGCGGTCAACGACCGGCGACGGATTGCCGCAGACATTGCCGGCATCATCCCATACGGTAATGATGCTGCTCCACGTCTTCCCTCCGTTGGTCGAACGTTTGACGACCAGGTCGATGTCCCCGGTATCACTGGCGCTGTTCCTGCGTGCTTCGGCAAACGCCAGGAGGGAGCCATCCTTTGCCTGGACGATTGCAGGGATGCGGTATGTATCAAAGCCGTTCTCTCCCTTGGTGAAAATGACGCGTCTTGTTATCTGGGCTCCGGCACAGATGCTGATTGAAAGCATTGCGGCCAAAACGAGTGCAATTCTTTTCATATCAAGTACAAAGATCTAAAAAATATCGAAAAATTCAGGTATCAACGCCTTGCCGCGGGCACGCACCGGAGCAATATATTCCTCCGGGATCGAGTCGTAAGGCCATCTCATTCTGCTGCCGACTTCAGCCCACGCCCCGACGTTCGCCATAAAACGGTCACAGGCATGGTTTGGATACTTGTCGCGCACGATGAACGGATCTATGCATTCATGCATGAATGCCTGGATGCGGTCCTCTATCTCAAAGGCAGCAGGCATGTCCGAAGACATCATATCCGCCCATTTCTGAGCCATAAATGGATTGATGCAGGCAACGTTGGAATATGCTCCATCAGCACCATTGAGTACACCTGTAGCCAGATGATGCCCAGGTACAAATACAGAGATGCCGTCCTTGTTGGCATTCATTTCCGAATACCACTGCTGCGAGCAGTTGTTGTCAAAGACCTTGACGCCGATAAGGCTAGGAGCAGCTTCTTTGAGCATCTTCCAGCCGGAAGGTGCGAGTACACGCTTTGCATGCGGAGGATTATATAGGACGAGCGGAACGCCGGCAGCCTCCTGCTCCATCCTTGTGACGAACCTGACAGCCTCCCTGTCGCTTACCGGAAACCAATCCGGAAGGATGATCTGCACGGCACCGGGATGCAGCTGGACGACATCGTGAAGCCGGGCAAGAGACTCCTGCGCGGAAGGGTGGCTGACTCCTATCTGATAATTGACGGCGGCCTTCTCACATTTCGAGGCAAGCATCTCACTGACCTTGATGAACTCTTCCCTGTCCTGGGAATAGAATTCCCCTGCAGTTCCGTTGGAATAAATGCCGTCAGGACGTACAGACACAAGAACGTCTATCTCGTCGGCCATTGCGCTCCAGTCAATACGGCCGTCACAACCGGTTGCAAGAAGCAGGGTACACCAGTTGCCGTGCAGGGATTCTGAAGTTAGCGGTTCCATAATAAAAAGGACCGGCCATATGGCATACGGCCGGTCCACAAAAAACACTTTTTTATTGACCTACTTCGTATAGGGCCTTGATGTCGGCCTCTGACAAAGCCTTGCTATAAAGGACGTAGTCGTCGAGAAGGCCGGTATACATATTCTCCGGTGCAGGTGCGTTGTTGGTCCAACGGAGGTTGCAGCCGATAGCATATGGAGTTCTCTGAGTATCCTGAGGGCCTTTGTTCAACTGAGGAGTCTGCTTAACTCCATCGAAGTAGAACACCAGATCTCCACCCTGGTTAGAAAGTACGAGAGTAATGTTGTGCCACTCGTTATTCTGCAGGTTGGTGTTGCTGATGGTTGATGTGGCGCTGGCCTTAGGAGTTGTCTGCTCCGCAGTCGCGCGAATTGCATTGCCCGTCTGGAAGCGGCACCATATCTGCTGGGAGTTGTCGAATCCCGGGCAGTGGCCCTGAGCGAAGACAGCCTCGTTCGCACTTACGGCAGGGAGTCTGGACCACCAAGAAACGGTGAGTTCATTTCCTGCAGGCCAATGATCCTCTATCGCATTAGGGGCTAGGAGTACCTGGTATGCCTTACCCTTTGTTCCTCCCGGGAATCTCGCAGCCTGAGCATGCTTGTTGCCTTCCTCAAAGGTTATTTCAAGGCCTCCGAGAGTGTAGAGGGACGGATGCAGTCCGTATGGACCATAATCCTTGAAATCACCGTCGAATGGAAGCATGAATACGATATCCGATCCCGGAATTACGTGTACATAACCCTCGATTTCGTCAGTATCGCTGCTCGATCCATTGCGGACTGTAAGCGAAACCTTGTAAGATCCGACAGTGTTGTAGGTGACTTCAGGCTTCTCTTCGGTGGAGGTTGCAGGAGTTCCACCTTCGAAAGTCCATTCGTAAGTCTTGACAGGGCCTTCTGTCAGCGCAGAGAATTTGATGCTTCCGCCTGTGTATGTAGTGGCATGGTCTGACTGGATATGCGCCGTAACTGCATAAGGGTCGAGGATCAGGAGTGCGTCTACCAATTCCTTGACGTCGCTAGCCACAGGACTGCTGACCTCAAGCTTGATCGTATAGAGTCCCGGCTCGAAAGTGAGGGCAGGATTGGCCTCGGTAGAAACAACCGGAGTACCCTCCTTTGGCGTGAAGGTCCACTTGATGTTGTTCGGGAAGCCGAGGGACTTGTTAGTGAAAGACACCACCTGGTCCGAGTATGCCCTTGTACGGTCCATCTCGAAATCGGCAGTCACGGAGCTGTGATAAGAGACGTTGATTACCTTTTCCTTTACGACCTCAACGGACTCTTCCGCATTGGAAGCAACGAGCTTGACAGTATAGGATCCGGCATCAAGCCAGCAGATTTTAGGCTGTGTAAGGACCGACGTCTCCGGAGTCGCTCCTTCGAATGTCCATGTCCATCTGGTCACATTGCCTGTTGTCAATGCGTTGAAAGAAACTTCCTCACCCACAAGGACATCAGACCGGTCGAACTCGAAATCCGCAGTCAGAGGAACACTGGTTTTCTCCGGTTTGCAGGACACCGCCATAAACGCGAGTGCCACTGAGATATAAGATAGTATTCGTTTCATTTTTGTCTCTATTTTAAGATATAACTTATCGCTGTTTTCTGTATGCTGATCTTTTCGTATGATCCGTTGCTTCCGTTTTCGTAGAAAATCACGATGATGTTGTCATCAAGCATGACGATATCGGAATAAGCCGTATAGAGCGCAGTCAACTTATAACCTGAATTCCATTTCTCACCTCCGTCGACTGAAGCCTTGACCGTAAGTTTGGTACGAGCGCTCGCGTCGGCACAGTTTATATGGAAGACCACAGGTGTGCCGTTCCAAGTATGGCTCAGGCAGCTTCCCTGGCACCTTGGGTCAGGAAGATCCGCATTGGCCTTGCCTGCAGAGAAGGTCTCTCCGCCGTCGCTGCTCCAGGCAAGAAGCCTCTTGCCTCCGGAAGCTCTGCATGTAAGCAGGATACGGCCGTCTTCAAGTTCAGCTGCGCAGCTTTCATTGCCGCCCTTGACAGTTCCTCCGATATGCCAAGTCTTGCCGTGGTCATCAGAGTAGATGACGAGCGAATACCCAGTCGTGGAGCCGGTTGCTTCCTTCCTCTCATTGGCATCACAAGGAACGATGATACGGCCCTTGTGCGCGCCCTTCGACAGGACGATTCCGTGACATGGACCGGTCGCATACCATCCCCATTCCGGCTTCTTGGCTTGGTCGGTGATTTCGACCGGCTTGCTCCAGGACACCCCGTCATCATCGGAATAGGTATAGAACACCCTGCGTGTATCCTTGGTGGTACCGTTGTTGAAATCACCTGCAGACTTGCCGTCCGTGGCGAAGTTCCAGGTCATCAGAAGGTGGATGCGTCCCGTCTCGGGATCCACCACCGGAGTCGGATTGCCACAGGTATTCGAGCCATCGTCCCAGACTGTGATGATGCGGCTCCATTTGTTGCCTCCGTCGATGGACCGCCTGAGGAGAAGGTCGATGTCTCCGGTATCGCTACCACTGTTCTTCCTGCCTTCGCAGAAAGCGAGCAGGGTACCATCCTTCGACTTCACGATCGCAGGAATACGGAACGTGTTATATCCGTCGTTCTTGCCGACGAATATATCCGGTGCCGATACGGCAACGACGAACTCGTCCTTTTTCTCTTCCTTTTTCGACTCCTCTCCGGTTGACTTGCCACAAGAAACAAGAACTGCGACAGAAAGAGCGATAAGCAGATATCTGTTCATTTCAATTATCGGTTATTACTAAAGTTCCTCATACCCCTCGGTCTGTTCCAGTTTATGGTTGAGGCCGATCTCAGTGATAGGAATTGGCAGATAGAGAGGCACGACAGTACCTGCATCCTTCCTCTCTTTGAGCTTAGGGATAATCTGATAGACATCGATAAGGCCCTCGTAATGGAAGCGGAGGAGGTCAGGCCATCTCTTGTTCTCGAGGAAGAATTCACGTCCTCTCTCATCAAGGATCTCAAGCTCAACGCTGGTCTTGTCCTTTGCGCCGGCATAATTGCCGATACCTGCACGCCTGCGGACCTTGTTGAGTTCTTCTATTGCCGCATCGGTCTGCCCGAGGGCAGCGTAGGCCTCTGCCTTGAACAAGATCATCTCGGCGTGTCGGTAAAGTACATTGTCGTTATCGAAAATGACGTTGGTGGAAGTCTTGGTACCAGGCATCTTGACCTGTGAAGTACCGAGGACTACGCCCTTATCGTTGACGGCATCGATGAATGAACCTTTCTCGCGGACATCTCCCTGATACTTGGAGACAAGTGCACGGAATGCGGCGCTAGGGGTATATCTGCTGCGGGCACCGCTCTTGGCGTAAGGTACTTCGTCCTTGTTGACCGCTTTTTCCACGAATACGTCACGTAGAGTCATGAAATGGGTGTAGCTGTCACCGGAAGTTTCAGGATAGCCGTAATATATCGACCAGATTACTTCCTTGCCGTTCCTCGTTCCATAAATAGAGGAGAAGCTCTCCTCAAGGGATGATCCTTCTGCGGCAAGGTCAGCATACCTGACGACATTGTTCAAGTCGGCATCACCTCCGCCGAGAGCCTTAGCCCTCCAGAGATATGCATCCGCCATCAAGGCGTAGGCACCTCTCTTTGAAGCACGGCTCTTGCCTACCGGCCAATCATTTGAAGGGAAGAGGCTGACCGCAGTTTCTAGATCCGCGAAAATCTGATTCATGACATCAGCGATTGGTGCACGTCCGGAAAGCTCCTTGGAAGACCCTTCGGTTGGGATAAGTTCGAGAGGGCATTTACCCCAGAGTCTTACGATGTTGAAATACATCATAGCCCTCATCGTATAGGCCTCGGCAAGAACCTGGTCCTTCTCTGAGGCGAGGCTGTATTTCACATCCTCGATGTGCTTGATGATCATGTTGCAATGCTGGATCGTAGTATAATATGAAGCCCAGCTGAACGCCGTGGTAGAAGAAATATTCTGAGCCCACATATTGGTACCGGCATCCTCGAGACCAGGCTCGAATTCGTCACCGCGAGCCTCCAGGTACTCCATTGTATTCAATGTCGACCTGAATACCGTATATGTGCCCAACAGGTAGCTGAACACCTCATCCTTGTTGGCCCAGTAGTCGCTGCCATAGATTCCGGAAGGATTCTTGACATCGAGAAGACCGTTGCATGAGCAGAGTGCCATAAGCCCCAGGGCCAATGCTATTTTATTTATCTTTTTCATGTCTTGAATGAATTGAAGATTAGAATGTAAGGTTCAGACCAAGGCTGAATTCCTTTGGCCTAGGATAAAAACCATAATCACGTCCGAGATAAAGTTCAGGAGTCATACCGTCATATGCTGTGATGTAACCCAGGTTGTTGGCAACGGCAAAAACCTGGAGTGCGCTGATCCTGACTTTTCTGAGGATTGCCTCCGGAACATTGTACGATAGGGATACCTCACGGAGTGCGAGGAAGTCTCCCTTGCGGTAGAATGTTGAAGTGTTGGTCTGTCCTGAAGTGGAATCACCGATGGACTCGGCACTTCTTGCGAAATTCTTGGTAGCATAATCAGAGTCACTCAGAGGCGAGAATCTAGGATACTTGGCATCCGTATTATCAGGAGTCCAGCACTCTGTGAGGGCGTTTCTAACCACGTTGAAGTTGTTGCGGATACTTGCGAGGGAGTAACCGAGAGTACCGTTGTTGATGACGTGGCCGATAGCATAGTCCATCACGATGCGGGCGGACAGGTTCTTCCACTTGAAGCTGTTTGTAAGGCCTCCGAGCTTGTCAGGACGGATGTAGCCCATAAACACCATATCCTTGGCGTTGATCACGCCATCGTTGTTCTTATCCTCCCAGATGGCATCACCGGCATATTTCTTACGGCCTTTCGCATTCTCGTCATATGGAGCGAGAGCAGCCTCTTCATCTGTCTGATAGTTACCCATGTAATGATAAGCCCAGCGCTGTCCGAATCTTTCTCCTTCAGCGAAGCCGCCGACCTTGATATCAGTACCGGTAACAGGATCATATACATAGTTTCCACCGGTCCTGTGCTTCTCTTCACCGTTGTCAGGAAGAGAGAGTACGATAGTACGGTAGAATGTGAAATTGAAATCGAGGTTCCAAATGAAATCCCTCGTGCTTACAGGTATTGCATGGAGCTCGAATTCAACACCCTTGGTGCCGATCGAACCATAGTTCATCTTGATTGATGAGTAACCGGTCTGGGAAGAGAGTTTGTTGTCATAAAGACGGTTGTCCGTAATCTTGTCGTATACGTCAACAATCATTTCCAGCCTGCTGTTGAAGAGTGCGATGTCCAAACCAGCATCATAAGAAGTCGTCCTCTCCCAGAGGAGGTCCGCATTTCCGAGAGTGGTGTTGAGGACACCCACCTCTCCGAGATATGTGGAGGTGATGCCGTATTGTCCGTGGGTATTGGCGAGGCTGAGGGAATTGCTGCCCGCTTGACCGTAGCTTGCGCGGAACTTGAGTTTGTTGACAACCTTTGTCAACGGCTTGAAGAATCCTTCCTTGTGCATATTCCAGCCAAGGGAAGCTCCAGGGAAATAGCCCCATCTCTTATTAGGAGCGAATCTTGAAGAACCGTCTGCCCTGATGCTTGCGCTCGCAAGATATTTGCCGTCATAGTTGTAGTTCAAACGTCCGAAGTAGCTGAGCGTAGCCTCATTGCTGATGGTTGAAGTGATACGCTGAGTTGAGTCGGCAGTCGCGTTGAGGGTAGGGATAAGGTCTGAAGGAGCACCGCTACCGTTGCCGCTGAGCACGAACTGGTGCTGCTTGATGTAGCTGGTACCGGCCGTGACATTGAAGTTGTTCTTCTTCACGCTCTTGTCATAGGTCAGAACGGCGTCTGCCTGGAGGATGCTGTTGAGCTGGTGGGCTGCCGTCGCCCTGCGGATTTCGGAGCCGGTGGTCTCATTGAGAGCCTCAAATGTAGATGTGATACCTTCTGAAGTATTGAAAGAAAGGCTCGGAGACAACCTGAGTCCAGGAAGGATATCCCAGTATGCACCACCTGCGAATCCCATCCTGTACTGGGTATTCACATTATACTTGGTGATGTAGTAGTTCTCATACTGACGCGGTCTGAATGATGACATTCCTTCTCCAGGGGCAGGAAGACCGTCTTCGTAGTAAAGCCTGTAGGTCGGAGGCATGAAGATGGCTCGCTGCAGCTGGTTGGTGACATTCGACATCTGGTTCCTGTCACCTACGTTTATCGTTGCCTTTGACCAAGCCTTGAGCTTCGGAGAGATCTGGAGAGTTCCGTTCAGCAATGCACTGTAGTTCTTGTACCAAGTGCCGACGACGATACCGTCCTGGTTCAAGTGGCGGAGGGATGCATAATATGTGGCCTTGTCATTGCCGCCGGAAATGCTGAGAGCATACTCTTGCTTCATTGCGTTGACATAGGTTGCATCCTCGAAATTCGTATCCATGAAGATGAGCTGCCTTCCGGTCACCGGGTCCACCATAGTCTGCCAGCCCTTGTTTTCAAGAAGGTCGGCGACGAAATCCTGGCCATGTTTTGAAAGGAAGTTGTCCAGGAAATCCAGGGTCCCGGCTGAGCCGAACTCGTTGCCGGTAGACATACCGAACGATCCCTCAAGGAATTTTGCCTTGACAGTGGCATCTGCGGTAGGGTCATTGTTGACGGCCGATCTGGTGAGGGCGATATAATCGCGTGCATTGAGCAAGTTCAATGACTTCGGCTTGCTGTCCATACCTACGGTATATTTGAAGTTGACTTTCGCCTTCTCGGCATTGCCGCTCTTGGTCGTCACGAGTATGATACCGTTGGCTGCACGGGCACCGTAGATTGCAGTCGAAGCAGCGTCCTTGAGAACCTCCATGGACTCGATGTCATTAGGGTTCATATCCTGGATGCCGCGCATTCCTTCAGAGATTACACCGTCGATAATCAGGAGCGGAGAATCGGATGTCACGCCTGTGGTTGTACCTCCGCGGATGAACATTTCTGGAGTTGCACCAGGCTGACCTGAAGTGACCTGGACAGAAAGCCCAGGGACCTTTCCCTGAAGCTGAGAGATGGCGTTCTGCTGTGGAGAATGCTCGAACTCCTCCGCTCCTACCTTGGTAATTGAATTGGTGAGCAAGGACCTGGCCTGTTTTCCATAACCGATGGAAACAGCTTCATCAAGGAGAAGAAGGTCATCTTCTAGGCTGACATTGACGACCGGAGATGTTCCGACCGTAACTTCCTTTGTCTCCATGCCGGTGAATGTATATACAAGTACATCGCCGACCTTGGCAGAAATAGAATAGTTCCCGTCAAAATCGGCACTTACACCTTTCGACGTACCTTTGATCTGTACGGTGGCGCTTGGAAGCGGAGCACCCGAAGAATCCATGACCTTTCCGCGTACCATAACCGGGTCACCCTTGGTCTGGGCATTTGTCACATTAACGCAGAATAGCATCATGGCTGCTGCAAACACAGCCGCAATGGCAAATTTGCTCTGCAATGGTTTTCTGGTCATATACTGAATGAATTAATATTTGGTTACAAAACACATTTATATTCATTGAAATCGGTCTTTGCAAGATCCTCGAGCAAAGACTCGTACTGATCGTCCGTAAGAGTGGACAGTGGGAACCTGCAAGGCCCGAGATCCACACCGACCGCCTTCATGAACGCCTTGCCACAACCATTTCCGTATTTGCCGAGGAACTGGATATACTCGCAGGCCTTGTGCTGAAGGGCGGCAGCTTTCCTGATGTCGCCAGCGGCGAACGCCTCCCGGATCTTGTTGTAGACAGGGGCGTTATAGCCATATGTGCTGCCCACAAACGTATCAGCACCGATTGCCAGCGCCTCGAGGAGCATTTCATCCCTACCCCACATTACGGTATACTTCCTGTCCTTGAAATCAAGACAGAGCTGATAATCCATCATATCTTCGAAGGTGTACTTGATTCCAGCCAGGTTCGGGATAATGGCATCCATCTCTTTGAGCAAGCTGAAAACATTGACACCTACATGTGTAAGCGACGGAATGTGATAGAAGAAGAAAGGCATATCCGGAACAACGGAAGCAACCTGGGCAAGTGTTCTTGCAAGAGCCTTGACATCGGATGCCTTTTGATAATACGGAGCTGTCATTGCGACTGCATCGAGGCCGCATTCCCTAGCGTACAGGGCAAGGTCCCTGCATTCTTTTACAGAAGTGCCGCCAACGAAACCGATCAAAGCAAAATTGTCGTCCTTGTACTTGGCCCACTCCCTGTAAAGAGCCTTTTTCTCATCCATCGTAAGGGATGAGCCTTCACCGGTAGTACCTGCGATAAAAGCGCCGGTAATGCCGTTATTCTTGTAAAAATCCGCCTGAAGCCTTATAACAGACAGATTCAACTCCTCATCTGCAGTAAAGCCGGTGAAAGGAGCCACTATCAATCCTTTGATCTTTTTCATTGTGTCCTGCAATTAGTTATTTGCGTTTATCTAAGACAAAACAGGTCTATTACCCTACGATAGGCCATAAGTCTTGGTGTCAATACAAAAATATACATAAAAGACAAATAAACAATACATATTACGCCTAAATCACATAAAAGTATCTTTTTTTCATAAAAACAGCTTGTATATGTATTATTTTATTTAAATTTGTCTCATCCTGTCATATTAATATATAACTTTGTTAGGAACGACTAATAAAGCCCAGAAATGAGAGAAGATTCCAGCCTAGTGCAGCAAACCCAAAAAGACATTCTGAAATACATATCAGATAATCCCAACTGCAAGCAATTACCTAAAGAACAAGAATTTGTAGGCATACTGGGCGTAAGCCGGGTGGTTGTCAGGGAAGCACTCAGCCAGTTACGCGCCCTAGGGTTTATCGAGACAAAGAAAAAGAAAGGTACAATTGTGACTACACCAGAAGTGTTCGGTGTCATGAAGACGATCGTATCTTCCGGCCTGCTGGACAAGAACACGCTGCGGGACCTGTTCCAGCTGAGAATTATGCTTGAGATCGGTATGGCGGACTTCGTGTTCCTTAACAAAACGCCGGAGCAGATGGAGAAACTTGAAGGAATAATCGCAGAGCAAGCGAACCTTGATATCCTGATGACACAAGCCAAAGACGAAGCGGAAAAGATAGAGATAGCCAAGAATCTCACTGAGATCGACTTCAAGTTCCATGGGACACTTTTCGAAATGACCGGAAACAAGTCTCTGATCGACTTCCAGCATATTCTGCGCCACCTTTTCACGTTATACCTCCCACAAACCAAATTTGATTACCACAATACCAACGTTGTCTCACATATCGGACTGTTCAATATTCTGAGAACCGGGACCCCTGACTCGTTCAGGACAGCGATGAGGCTTCATCTCTCCACCCAATTGAGTAATATGCAGACTATTCTGGACCGGGCTTATCAGAAATAGAATAACACCATAATGATAAAGAAAACCATAAGGTACGCTATCGCGGCCGTACTCCTCTCTTCAAACCTGTCATTACAGGCAACGACGGTAAAGGCATCAAGGGTGGCGGAATTCCCGCTCGGCGATGGGCACGGCACGGCCGGAGCATTCATCGGAGCCTTGGATAACAGTACCGCTATCATTGCCGGCGGTTCTGATTTCCTTACGCTAAGGCCATGGGAAGGCGGCAGCAAGTCGTTCCTTGACGGCATCTGGATACTGACCAGGACAGCAGAGGGATATCGCTGCATTAAGGATGAAAGGTCGTCCCTACCGTACGGCATGGCTGGCGGATGCAGTGTTGTGAGCGGAAAGGCCATGTACTGCTTCGGTGGCCAGACGACGGAAGGCAGCAGCAGCGATATCCTGAAGATAACGAGGAACGGCTCGTCATGCAGCGTGGAGTGCATCGGCAAGCTTCCCGAGGGATTCAAGGCGAACGCTGCAACGACATACAAGGGACAGATCTTTATCCACGGTTCGCAGGAAGGCGCAAATGCGCTGTACAAACTTTCCCCGGAATCGATGCAATGGACCAAGCTGTCCGGCTGCCCGGAGAGACTTCTATCGGAAGGCAGCTCGCTGGTTTACCAGCACAACGGCAAGGAAGCGGCCCTGTACCTCATCGGCGGCCGCGGCACGGACAAGGACGGTCTGTTCATGGCCGACCATGTCTGGGAATACCTGCCACTCCGTGACAGTTGGGAGCGCAAGGCGGCATTCGCATCTGATGGCAAGGTATCCAACCTTATGTACGGCACATCCTTGAGCTTCGGTTCAGCGCACGTACTCACGTTCGGAGGCGACGACGGCATTGAATTCACCAGACGCGAGAAACTGAACGCAGAGATAGCTGAAACCGGTGATACCGCCGCCGCGGACAGCCTGCGCGCTGAACTGGCGGCAGCGTTCACGGGACATCAGGGGTTCTCTGACAAGGTGTATGCCTACCACGCGATTACAGATACCTGGACAGAACTCGCAACCACAGAATTCCATCTGCCCGCCGTTACGACCGCCATCATGTTGGGAGACAAGGTCGTGCTCGTCTCCGGTGAGCAAAGTCCCGGGGTCAGGAGCAATGCAATCATAGAGCTCGACATCAAAGATGAAGTTTCATTCGGCTGGCTCAACTATGCAGTGGTGGTCCTCTACTTACTCGGCATGCTCGGCATCGGATTCTATTTCAGCAGGAAGAACAACAGCACCGAGAAATTCTTCAAGGGAGGCGGCAATATCCCTTGGTGGGCAGCCGGCATTAGCATCTTTGCCACGGCACTCAGTGCCATCACCTTCTTGTCGATCCCTGCCAAGGCTTACGCTGCCGACTGGAAGATGTTCATGTTCAATATGACCATCATTTTTATTGTGCCTGTGGTCATCAACTTCTATCTGCCGCTCATCAAAAAGCTCAACGTGGCTTCTGTTTACCAGTACCTCGAGGAGAGGTTCGGCAGCCCGGTGAGATATCTGGCATCCGCATTCTTCTGCCTGTTCATGTTCGCCCGCGTGGCAATCGTGCTTTTCCTGCCGTCACTCGCGCTCAATGCCGTCACCGGCATGAACGTCTATCTTTGCATTGTGCTCATGGGTGTTGTGACCATTATATATTGCACTATGGGCGGCATAGAGGCTGTCGTATGGGGTGACGTAATACAGGGCTTCCTGCTAGTCGGCGGTGCTTTGCTCTCGCTAGTATGGATCATCCACGGCATCGACGGAGGATTCGGGAAGATGATGACGATCGCAATCGACGAAAGCAAATTCCATATTTTCGACCTCAGGTGGGATCTGACCCAGCCTGTGCTCTGGGTGGCTCTCATCGGCGGATTAGCCAACCAGTTCCTGACCTACACGAGCGACCAGTCCGTGGTACAGAAATATCTCACTGTCAAGGATGATAAAGGCACCAGGAAAGGGCTTTGGCTCAACGGTATCCTGACTGTGCCGATTACGTTCCTGTTCTTCGGCATCGGTACCGGACTGTATGTATTCTTCAAGCAGCACCCGGGCATGCTCAACGTAGGCATGACCAACACGGATTCCATATTCCCGCACTATATGATGTGCCAGCTGCCGGCGGGGATCGCAGGGCTTCTCATCGCAGCGGTTTTCGCTGCTGCGATGTCCACTCTTGCCTCCAACATCAATTCTTCCACGACTGTGATGTCCGTGGATTTCTTCTCCAGGCTGCGTCCGCAGAGCACCGACCTGCAGAAAGTCAAGTTCGCCAAGACAGCCGGCATCATCGTCGGAGGACTCGGTGTGATCATGGCTCTTGCGCTCGCGACGTTTGACATCGCATCGCTGTGGGATCAGTTCAACTTCTTCCTCGGACTGCTCACCAGCGGTCTCGGGGGCCTGTTCATGATGGGAATCTTCACCAAGAGGATTGGTATGAGGGCCGCGTTGACCGGCTTCATCGGCAGCATCGTGGTGCTACTCTGGTTCAGCGCGAATACGGCTGTGACTTCCACATTCTATGGATTCATCGGGCTTGTGTCCTGCTTCATCATCGGCTATCTCTCAAGCTTCTTTTTCGGATACAGGAAATAGACCCGGAACAGGTTGTCAAGGGCAGACAGGACGCACCGTGCAACCCATACAGACATACTGGATAAGCGACAACGGCACATTCTTGAACCTGCCGAAACCTTGGGCGAACATTTCCGAATCTTCGTCACGGTTCGAAGTCCAATAATACGCCTGCCTGCCTTTATCTTTGTCAAGACTCATATTGGTCCGTTGTCCGGCGGCCGGAATGAAGATAGACTTCCCGTTGATCTTGCTGGTCACTTTCCAACCGCCAGGATTGTCTCCGGTCCAGCTGTTGAAATCAGACGGCACCATCTCCCATGTGCACTTTTCAAAGAGTTCCTGGACCTCATTGGTAGTAGGCATCCTCCAGGA